>ENA-OVNL01000039-OVNL01000039.1-sediment-metagenome-genome-assembly--contig:-NODE-39-length-12976-cov-2.478022_pt1 | contig 12976 bp, 11 predicted proteins | sample MGYA00250099_ERZ650198 | MGnify/ENA primary metagenome ERZ650198 (study PRJEB26732, sample SAMN07278974) | sediment metagenome | biome: marsh; feature: saltmarsh; material: sediment | place: USA...
TGGCCTCCTTTCGGGTACGGGTTTTTGTGGTGAAAACATCATACCCTAGAAGGCCTTATGGCCGCTCTCGTTTTTAGCGAACTGTCCGATCTGGCACTCAAGTATGCCTCAGTGGCGGCCCTTGCCGAGCGCTTTGGTGCAGTTCTGACCGTGCTCTATATCAGGGAAACAGACAGACATGCGGATATTTCAAAAGACGAGGAAAAATTGTGTACATGGATCGCCGATACGGTAAAATTAGAATGCGAGGTTACGATCATCGGTGCCGGGTTATCACAGCAAAGGAGCAAAAAGACGTCCGACTCCCTCTATGAGTCCGAGTGAACGCCTTTGCCGTTGTTTCCTCATCGAGCAGTCTGCCATTAACTCTTGTATCCAGGATTCCATCTGTCTGATCACATCCGAATCATAAAGACACATGGCAATCTCATAGTTTAGCAATAGACTTCGCATGTCCATGTTGGCGGATCCTATTATTGCAACCGTATCATCTACCAGGATTGCTTTTGCGTGCAGCATGCGTGGCTCATAAAACCATACATCGGCACCTGCCTCCTGAACCCGTGCCAAATATCCCTCGCGTACAAGGTCCGCCAATCGATGATTGGACTTTTTCGGTGTTATAATAGATACATCAACATTGCGATAGACGGCTATGCACATGGCCTCCAATACCAGATCATCGGGTACAAAATACGGCGTTACAACCAGGATGCGTCGGTTTGCCCTGAAAATCGCTGTTAGGACGGCATTGCGAAATGAATCGTTGCGAACATCCGGTCCGCTTGCAACCAATTGGGTCACACCGTTTGGTCCCTGTTTTTGCGCCTGACCGTTAGTTGAGCAGTAACCAAGTTCGGCCTTTCGCGCAAATTTCCAATCCGATTTAAAAATACCGGTGATATGACCGATCACCGGACCATGAATTAACAACGAAAGATCTTGCCAGCGGGATTCAGATTTTTGAGGCCCCATGTATTCTGAAGCAAGGTTCATTCCACCAATGACAGCCGTCTGATTGTCACAGATGATCATTTTGCGATGATTACGCAAATTGGCCCGCCCCCGGAAAGGCAAATGAATCATCGGCATAAAGAAAGCTACATGGCCACCGGCCTCTAAAAGCGGTGAAAGGAACTTCTTGGATATTCTCATCGAGCCCAATGCATCTAAAAGAAGACAAATTTCTAATCCTTCTGAAGCTTTTTTTGCAAGAGCGTCCACAATGGCACTGCCCGTTTCATCCTTTCCCAATATGAACGTCGCAACATAAACGGAGCAGCGGGCATTCTCTATAAGGTCTAATATCGTTTGAAAGGCCTGTTTACCTTCTGATAGCAACAGGATCTGGTTGTGCGCCGATCCCGGGAAAATACCATCACCGGGCTCAAACAAATACGCATTGCTGATGTCAGATTCATAGAAAGGTTTTAATTCATCCAGTGAAAGCTTCGGTTTTTTCTCGGCCTTGCTGATCATCTTTCGGCCACCAAAAATAAGATAAAACGGCACTCCCAGGTAAGGGATAAAAATTATGGCCATCAACCAGGCAAGGGTGCTGGTTGGCGATCTTCGCTCCCTTATGATGTGGGTCAATAAAACCAGAGCCAGAATAAATCCAATGGATGGCAACAGGTGTACAAGAACCAGCCAATTAAAATCCATGACGCCGAAATCCTGTAAAAAAAAGCTTATACAAAAGAAATCGAATATTTCTTATTTAAGATTTAGATATTTTTGATGCCCTGATTCGGGGTCTACCGAACCGGCTTCTGCCATTCCTTGGCAAAAATTTTTGCAATTCGATTGGTCTGACTCGGATCAATTTTCAGTGCTTTGGCAACCTCCGAATAAAGTGTCTTGCGGTCGCTGTTTTCTGCATCCACGAGGCCTTTGAGGTCCCTTTTCTCCTTGAGGTTTAGTCCCTTTGTACTTGCCACTGAAAGATCCCCGTTACCCCCTTCTTTCAGGGCGCCCTTCTTATAGTATGGTTTCAGCGCTTTAAAACGGGCTTTCATTCTTTCCTTCAAAGCGCGAATGGTGGGATTGGAAACAGTGGTTACGTCTTCTGCCCATGCACTGGACAACGACAGGACAATCCTGATGTTAGGTAAAAGAGCACCACCATTGTTAGACTGGTCCCCTTTTTGATCCTGATTTTTTCCCCGGATATCTTTCACGATATCATCGGCAACGGATTCAACTTTTTCTGCCGGGAAATAGATGTTTATGGTCACACAAGCAAACAGGGCAATCATCACGAACATCATTGCCATCCACATGGGTTTTTGAAACACTTTCATATAAACCTCCCTTTGTCCTTTGGTACGTGTTCAGAGAGTGTGCATCCCCGTGTAACGATACTTGCCCGTCTGTACCTTTGAGGGTAGGCGGGTTGGCGGAGTGGCTTCGTCATTTTAATGACTTAGCAGTGGGGGAGACCGCGGCTCCCGCATGCTTTACGCGGATGAACGCTTAAGGGGGCAGGAATGCCCCCGCTACTAAGCCCTTGAAATGACCAGACACGTAGACACCAACGTGAAACGGGAATGAACACCCTCTGATCTTGTGCGTCATTTGACAACCGGGCCCTCTTTGGAGCCGATCCTTTTGATTCTTTTGAGCATGTCTTTAAAGCTAATACGGTTATCTGGATTCTGATTTATAATATCTACTCCTGAAAAGCTACCTCTTTTTACCAGATATTCAACACCACCTTCTCTAATGGTGCCGTTTACCGTGAACACGTCGTTTTCCAGATTGGCTTTGATGCCGATCTTTTTATAGGGAAATGTTTTAAAAAAAGATGCAAATGCACCTGCTAACCCTATAAAAGGGCTCTGTCCCCCGCCGATCTGGGCAATGTTTTCCACAGCCTTAACGCTAATTTTTTGAGGAATTCCCTTTGTTTTAACCGTTTCCAGCAAAAGGTTGAATCTCTGGGGCTGGCCGTAGGCCATCTCAACATCACGGAGGTGGCCCTTTAAAACCCCTTCTATCTTTCCAAATGCGGTATCCGTCGTCATCTCGGACAGCAAAAGATCCTCCCATTTTACATTGAGCTTATAGACCGGTGCTGACGTAAAAAGTCCCGAAGCCCCCAGATCGGATAAAATGATGTTGCCCCCAAATACCGCTGCATTGAGTTTCCCCTGGGTGGTCACAACGTGATTTTCGTATCGGACGGGGTTTAACGTACCGGCTAAAGTGCCATCTATGTGATGCATCCATATTTTTGATAAGAGAGGGTGAAGCTTTATTTTTTCAAATTTCAAACGGGTTTGGATGGTAAGATCAGGGGCAAAGAGTCTTTCAATCTGTACGGTTCCCAATCGCAGATCTCCGCCCGGAACCTTTATCACGGTCTCAGAATCCACGGATATCCGATTTGGACCGGCATCCAACTGGATGCTTAGCGGCTGTTTCGTTAACAGGGGAACTGTTATGGATTCAACCTCCAACTTTCCGCTTAGCGTCTTAACAGGCGAAATGGCGGCTTTGGTTTGGTACCAGACTGGCATATCAACGTGAATGCCCTCGAAGTCAATTTTTTTCTCGGGCAAAAAAAACTTGCCCCCAAGCCACCCAAAACGCCCCTTAACTTGCCATGCATCTCGAAATCCGTTTATGCGGATTTGTGCAGAAACCGTTCCTTCGGTGTCAAGGGTGGCCAGAAAAGGTTTTTCACTGCCATAGGGCTCCAGTAAAAAATGATGAAATATCGGTTTCAATGGCACTTTGGGGAGGACCACCATGAAATCGGCATTTGCTTTCGATGGATCCTGTTTAAGGTATCCATGGATTTCAAGAGGCAGGATACCCTTCAGGTTGAAACGAAATTTGGGAAGTTCTATCAATCTATTTCGAAGATCGTAAGTCCCGTTGCAAGACGTGACAATGGGATATTTTTTCAGATTCAAATAATAACGATCATAAAGGGCCTCGCCGCTTCTGGCGTCCATATCTGCGGCAAAAGTTATCCTGGAATGCTTCAAATCCACAACACCTTCGATCCCTGTACCAAGGGAAACATTTTCCCCCATTATGCTTCCACTCTTGTTTTGAAAGGCAAGATCATCGAGAGACAGCATTGCCTTCACCTTCCAGGGGCCGGCCTGGGGTCCTGTGATGTTGATTCGGATTGAATCATGGACCTTAATATCCCAATCCGGTGGGATCAGGTGGTATGCGGCGGCTGTATCAAATAATGAAGTCCCCTTCCCTTGAAGCAAAAGGTTTAAATCGCGATCCTGCAGACGAATGTCAAGTAAAAGATTTTTTAATCCAACAGTCTCGAGTTGTACTTTAGGGAGCAAAACAGATCTTTTTTTTGTGTCTATCCGGCCATCCGGGACATGCATGCGGATATCTCCCATGAGAATGTCCTGTTTGCCGGTGTTAATTTTAACCCGGGGGATTTGTACGAATGTATCCCTGATCTCAATCACGGGATACTTGCTTGAAATTCCCCCTGCCTCGAGGTCGATGTCCAAAGGCTTAAGGAACATATCCGTCTTTTCTTTTACGGATAAGTCCCTAATATGGAGTTTTAAGGGGGCAAAGGCGGCTTTTCCCTGGTTTATGTTATAGGAAAGTCCGGTTTCCATGGACAAAGACCCGGCAGCGACTGGTACGGACAAAGATCCGATCTTTTTTAAATCAGACCCCAAAGCAACCCCCTCGCAACGGACTTTAAGATTTTCGATGTCGAGATCTCCGAGGCCGTGGCTGTACGTAAATTTCGAGAACACCTTTATATGATTGATGTTAAGTTCCGAATCCCGTAGCATCATATTTTGAGATTCAAGCGTGCCACTGAACTTAAGATCTTTAATGTCAAATGTTTGGCTGCCAAGGATGTTCACGTTCGGCGCTGTAAAATTCATATTGCGGGAAGAATTTTTGACCTTTAGGGAAAATGATAAAGAAAGCGGTTTGTCGGCGCCGGCTATAGCGTGGATTCCGAGGACCTGAAGAGCTTGATCACCCCTAACTGCCGAGATACGCCCGTCAAGAAGTTCCCCTGACCCGAATCTGATGTCTCGAAAGAAAAAGAAGCTGATAAGGCTCCGGGCCGTGTCAGCCGTAAAAGAAGGCCCTTTTTTGACCGGAAAGCTTCCGGGGAATGAAACGTGTTCGGAAAAAAGGTCAAGATATACACCGTTTATCTGTAAATTTTTAAGAATGAGAGATCTGTGACCCCATGGTCCATCGATCTTCATATCCGCTCTGATGGAATGAACCTCCATTGAGAAAGTTTTCTTTGGTTTCAAGGGCTTGAAAAGAATCCCCCTGGCTTCTAAGACCATGGGTTTAAAAGAATAAGAGAGGGTTTTTATGGTACATGATGCGCCTGTGGATGCTGCCAGCGATCTTTCTATCATCGGCTTGACCTGGTCAGGATGATAATAAAGATACAGGCCGATGCCTGAAAGAAGAAGCACCACCACAATCAGGGCGATGCCTGAAAACAAAAATATTTTTTTAATCAGCGCCACAGACGTCAACTTCCTATCTCTGTTTTTCTTGTGAATCACCTAGAAACTTGATATGAAAACCAAAACAGGTGATAAAATGCCGAAAGATGGTTCACCCCTTATGCCGAAAACCCATTCCTCGTCGATTCATACGAGCATGATAGCGCCGGGCATCCTTGGAGTCAAGATTATCGGCCGACTCGATTCGATGAGCACGGGCAATATCTGGCGTGAGACAAACAAGCAGCTTGACAGAACATTGCCCAAAAAGGTTATCCTAGATGCCTCTGAAATTGAATACTGCGACGGTTCCGGCATCGGTTATATGTTTGGGCTTCGTCAGCGCCAGGAAAAAAACGGCGGCGATATTGAGATTCGCGGACTCCAGGAAGAATTCCAACAACTGCTTGATCTTTTTGATCCTTCTGAATTCGAAGAATCACCGGACGTCCAGCCCGGTCCTATCAGTTTTTTTGAAAAGATCGGACGGTCAACCTGCAGGATCTGTGAAGAAGCCTATGCTTTGGTTGAATTTGTGGGAGAAGTCGGGGTGGCGATGGTCAAGATTTTGCCCTCGCCAAAGCAGGTGCGTTGGAAAGATGCATTTTTAGTGGCCGAGACCGCAGGTGTAGATGCGCTTCCTGTTATTGCCCTCATTGGTTTTCTCATGGGACTGATCATGGCGTTTCAAGCGACCATTCCCATGCGCCAGTTTGGTGCAGAAATTTATGTGGCCAATCTCGTCGGGCTCTCCATGGTCAGGGAACTTGGGCCGCTCATGACCGCCATTGTTCTGGCCGGCCGGTCCGGCTCTGCCTTTGCCGCAGAGCTTGGCACCATGAAAGTCAACGAAGAAATAGACGCCCTGATCACCATGGGACTCGATCCCATACGATTTTTAGTGATTACAAGGGTCTCTGCCGCAGTTATCATGACGCCACTTCTCACCCTCTTTGCGGATTTTATCGGTGTGATGGGGGGGTCTATTGTTTTGCTCTCTTTGGGTTATCCATTAACCACCTATTTTAAACAGATTTTCTCTATGGTGACTTATGTAGACCTTCTCGGAGGTCTTGTAAAATCGATCGTTTTCGGTCTATTGGTCGCAGGCATCGGATGTTTACGGGGTCTGCAGACTGAAATCGGCGCCAGTGCCGTCGGGGAATCCACCACACGGGCGGTTGTCGGCGGAATTGTGCTGATCGTTGTTACGGACGGCATTTTTTCGGTGGTTTATTATTACTTGGGCATTTGAAGGCTTATGAACCCGATTCAAGACACGATTATTCAGGTTGAAAAAGTTTCGGCAGGTTACAAAAATACCGTTGTATTACAGGATGTTTCTTTTGAGGTCAAACGCGGTGAAATTTTCGTCATTCTGGGCGGCTCAGGCAGTGGAAAAAGCACCCTGCTAAAACTTATGATCGGTCTTAACAAACCCATATCCGGCAGAATCTACATTGATGGACAGGATATCGTTTCTGCCGAGGGTGATGAACGCCTGGCGTTACTCAAAAAATTCGGCGTCATGTATCAAAGAGGGGCCCTTTTCGGCTCCATGACACTGCTCGAAAACGTCCGGCTCCCGCTGGAGGAATTTACCGACCTTCCACCTCTGGCCATGGATCTCATCGCCCGGATGAAGTTGAGTCTGGTGGGATTGAAAGAATTTGGAAGTCTCCTGCCGGCGGAACTCAGCGGAGGAATGCAAAAACGTGCCGCCATAGCAAGAGCGATGGCCCTTGATCCCCGAATCCTTTTTCTGGATGAACTCTCGGCGGGATTGGACCCCATCACTTCAGCGGAATTGGATCATCTGGTCCTAAGTCTTGCCAAAAATCTCGGCATTACGTTTGTCATCGTAACCCATGAGCTTTCGAGCATTTACGCGATTGCCGATCGGATCATTATGCTGGATAAAGAACTCAAAGGGATCCTGGCTGTCGGTCGTCCCCAGGATCTTCGGGATCACAGTGAAAATGCGTTTGTTCATCGCTTTTTTAACCGGCAGGGGGTAACTGATACCTTAGCTGAAAAATCTTCGTGATAGACGACCAAGTGCTTAATTTATAAATATGATGACGCATTTTTATCTTTACACTAGTCCGTATAAGCTGAAGTTCAAAGGTGTGAGTTTAAAGTGCCTAAAGTGAGTCCCGCCTTTGGCGGGATTGTGGAATGCACATTCAGCTTGGCACTAATAATTAAAATTGATAGACTACCTTAACTTTAGGCACTTTAAACTTTTGCATACATAGAATGAAAAACTACATAATTTTATTTGCGAATACATATACTGAGTTCTGAGAAGGGAATCAGTTAACCCTTAATCGAGAAGAAATATGAGTGCCAAAACCCATTATTTTAAAATCGGATTGTTTGTCGTCGTCGCTTTGGTAATCGGTGTGGTTTCGATCATCGTATTAGGAGCGGGATCGTTTTTACAGAAAAAGGCTACTGTGGAAACCTATTTCGTAGAATCGGTGCAAGGTCTGGAAGTAGGCGCGCCGCTCAAATTTCGCGGCGTTCGTATCGGTAAGGTTACGGAAATTGCCCTGGTAGGCAAAGAGTATATTACCCAACACCAATATGTCCTGATTCGAGCTACTGTATTCCCGGAAACTTTCAGGACGATGTGTACGCCGACAAACGAAACCGATCTGAACAAGAAAGCCGTAGAAGAAGTCGAAAAAGGGTTACGGGTTCAACTGAGTTTCCAGGGGTTAACCGGTAACGCTCATCTCGAGATGGATTACATGGACCCGAGACACAATCCGCCTTTGAAGATCGACTGGAAACCCAAGTATTGTTATATCCCTTCCGCGCCCAGCACTATCAGACGCCTCAGCGATGCTGTGGACAAAATTTTGAGGAATTTTGAAAGCCTCGATCTGAAACGCATTGGTGACAACTTCAACACCTCTCTCAAGGAGTTAAGCCGGGTTTTGTCCCAGGCAAACCTGGGAAAAGTTGGCGAACAGGCGGAAGCTTTGCTTTCGGAACTCAGAAAAACAAACCAGCGGGTTGCCAATCTTTTGAAAGATCCGAAAATAGATACGCTATTGCCGGATGCAGCGGCAACCATGTCTGCCGCCAGACAAATTGTGGAAAACACAGAAAAACCCATGGAGCAATTGCTCGATGCCTTCAAAAACGTTTCGGCCGGCATAGAAAGACTTTCAGCCCAAATGGATACCATTACCAATGATACTACGGAAAGTGTTGTTCATTTAAGAAAGATTTTACGTCGAGTGGACAACCTTCTTTCAGACCAGCAACCGGATATTGAATCAGCTATTGAAAATATACGGCGTATTTCCGAAAATCTTAGGGAAATCACCGAAAACGCGAAAAAATACCCCTCCCAGGTACTGTTTGGCGAACCCCCGCCGCATGCTAAAACCGGAGAATGATGATGAAAAAAACGTCTATAATTTTCTTTATTGGACTTTTGGTGCTGTCCTTCTTTTTAACGGGATGTTTCAACTTTAACAAAAACTACCCTGAAAAGCACTTCTTTGTTCTGAGTGCCAAAAGGGGTGAAAAATTTCCGGCATCAAAATCGGATGCGATCCTGAGAGTCAGCAGATTCCGGGTTTCCCCGGGATTCGAAGGCAAAAGTTTTGTTTACCGTAAAGGCGATTCGAATTATACGTCAGATTTTTATAACGAATTTTTCATTTCACCGGCCCCGATGATTACCGAAGAAGTCAGAAAATGGCTTACAGGATCGGGCCTGTTTCAGCTTGTTATGAGTTCCTCGAGCCCCGTTGAACCGACCATGGAATTGGAAGGCGTCATCAGCGCTCTTTATGGAGATTACAGGAATACTGAGGTCCCAAAGGCCGTGCTGGAAATACAGTTTTTACTTGTTGGGGATGTATCCTCCCAACCGGTCATCGTTTTTCAGAAGACCTATCACGAAGAGGCCCATATAAAAGGAAATTCTCCCGATTCTTTGGTGGCAGGCTGGAACCTGGCCTTGGAACACATATTGACTCAATTGGAAACAGATTTAATGGATCTCAAAGGAGAAAAATTATAAACCCTTGGAAAGGAGAGATGTAGCATGAAAACATCAGGCGTAATTCTTGTCATTTTTCTATTTCTGTTTTTTGTATCAGCATTATCTGCAAACGATCAGGGAAAGGAAATTTTTAAATCAAAAGGCTGTATTTTTTGTCACAAGTCGGGGGCCTCTACCGGCACAATTCCTTCCCTTCCTGAAATGGCCAAAGCCTATAAAGGGAAAAAAGAACAACTCATCAAATTTCTTAAGGGGGAAGCCCCATCGATTATCAGACCGGAAAGGTCCGCCACAATGAAAAGGCAAGTTGAGAAGACCAAGGCCCTGTCCGATTCCGAACGGGGAGCTTTGGCTGATTTTATGTTGAGCCATTGAGATATGTTGGATTGATGATTGTGAGGACAAGAAGGTAGGAAGGAAAGAAGTTCACCCGCCTTTGGCGGCGCCGTAGGCGGGTAAACTTTCAGCATTCAGCTTTGAGCTTATTTCGCCTTTCCTATTTCCTTTTCCCTTAATCCTTTATCCTTAATCCTGTCCCCTGATTCTTATTTTTCGTCCAATACCTTTCGAATTGTTTCAGCAAGTTCCCTCTTTAAGACGGGCTTGGAAACAAAAGCCCGGATGCCCATGCCCAAAGCCTTTTGCTCATCTATCATAGAGCTGAAGCCGGTGCAGAGTATTACCGGGATGTCAGGTCGTATTTGCATGAGATTTTCCGCCAGCCTGTCGCCTGTCATATGGGGCATGGTCATATCTGTAATGACAAGGTCAAAACTGTTTTTTTTCTCCTTGAACAGTTCTATAGCTTCAATGCTGCTGTTTCTTGCAACAACATTGTAACCTAAAGACTCGAGGATTTGTCTGCCCATTTTCATAATTACAGGTTCATCGTCAATGAAAAGGATTCGTTCGGTTCCGGTGGGAACAGGTCTTTCGGCGCTGTCTTCCAGTTGGAATCGCCCCCTGATGACAGGTAAATAAATGTTGAAGGTGGCGCCCTTTCCGAGCTCGCTATCCACAAATATGTCCCCTCCAGAACTTCGAACCAGACCATGAACAACCGAAAGCCCCAGACCGGTTCCCTTCCCTTTTTCTTTGGTTGTGAAAAAAGGATCGAATATTTTTTCCATAACATTGGAAGATATGCCATGGCCAGTGTCCGTTACCATTAAATTAATATACGATCCTGGTTTTAAATTAGGATGACCGGAGATAAAATCTGAATCAAGATCTGCATCCATAAGGCTGACGGTTAATCGTCCTCCGTTATTTTCCATGGCGTGGGCAGCATTTGCGCACAGATTCATCAATATCTGATGAATCTGGGTGGGATCAGCCATAATCAATGCATCACTTTGCAGGTCCTGCTCGATATCAATTATTGATGGTATAGAAGCCCTGATCATTTTTAGGGCCTCTTCTATATGAGGTTTTATTTGGATCGGCTTTTGTTCCTGATCAACCTGCCGACTGAATGTAAGGATTTGCTTAACAAGATCTTTTGCTCGATTGCCGGCCGATAAAACCTCCTGAAGATTTTTATATTGAAATGTTCCTTTCTCTTCACCGTCAAGCGCTAATTCGGTATAGCCGATCACAGAGGCAAGAATATTGTTAAAATCATGCGCAATGCCACCCGCCATAGTGCCGATAGCCTCCATCTTCTGTGCTTGCTGGAGTTGAGCTTCGAGTTTCTTTTGATGGCTGATATCTCTTAAGTTGATGACACTACCGATGGGGTCTCCATTTTTATCCTTATAAATGGCGCCGCTGATACTCACAGGAATAGTTTCTCCTTTTTTGTTATACCGGCGGGTTTCAATATTGAAGAATCTTTCCCCTGCCTGCACCTTCTCGATCATCATTTTTGTTTCTCTCCACGCTTCTTTCGGAACAAAAACATCCATTTTTTTCCCCAACCGTTCCGTCAGGGTCCAACCGAAAACACGTGTAAAAGCAGGGTTGAAATAGATAACCTTGCCCTCCATATCGTAGACAACCAACGGGTCGGGATTTGCTTCCAGAACTGTCCGATATTTTTCCTCACTCTCCCGCATCGCTTCTTCAGCTTGCTTGCGTTCGCTGATGTCGCGAGTAACGCCAATGATGCCTGTGGGGCGGCCGTTCTGATCACGCAAAAAAGACATTTTGGCTTCAGTCCAGATAGTCGAGCCATCCTTGCATTTAACTTCAACTTCTAAGGTACGAGACCTCGACAGGTTCTTTTTCTCCTTCTTCTCGACTTCCAACTCCTCGATAAGTACTTTTTGGACAAATTTAAGAGAACCCGGAGTCCAGGTTTCCTCCGGCGTCCTGACAATGGCTTCTTCAACAGTATAGCCTTGCTGTTCCATGATTGATGGGCTGACAAAGGTGAGACGCAAGTTCATATCCCTTGTCCAGATAACGTCCCTGACGTTCTCGGAAAGGATGCGATATCGTTCTTCACTTTTCTTTAAAGCCGCTTCAGCCTCTTTGTGCTTCTCAATGTTTTGCATAATGGCTAAAACGTGAATCTTTCCGTCTTCTTTTTTGATAATCGAAGTCGATATGGACAGCGGTCTTTCTTCTCCGTTTTTAGTTGTTATCACCCATTGCTCAGCCCTAATGTGATCCCCCTCTCTCATCTTAGACATTCGTTCGATCGCACGTTTTTGGATTTCAGGATCCGGATACATGGTTTGATACCATCCCAGTTGATTGACTTCCTCCTTACTATAGCCGGTAATTTCAGTCATTCGAGGGTTCCAGTGAGAAAATCTTACGTATGGCTCATCCGGAATATTATGGCAAACACATATACCGTCAGCGGCATTTTCAAAGATATCCAGGAATATTGAGGAAACTTCAAGGAAGGCGTTTTCCAGCTGCGCCTTCACTGCTTCTTTATCCTCTAAAAGCTTAACTTTTTTTTCCAATTCTTCGTATGTTGGTTTTTCGCCCACTGGAAAATCCTCCATTTATCCTAAAAAAAACCCGCATCTATTTGAAGGTTAAAAGAATGAGCTTTTGAAGATCTTGTCGAGTTGTTATTACTTGCCGTGGTTATTTTTGTATAGTTGCTGTAACTTTAGTCTATTATAAAGCTGTACAGGATAAGCTTGTGTATTACAATACAGATTGGGGGAAATATGATCAACCAACGTCGTTTGAGCAGAAAAATAACATTAACAAAAGAGGGGCATCATATTGCAGATGTAATAAGTAAACGGCATGATACATTCCGTAAATTCTTGGAGATAATTTTTGTGCCTCAAAACGTAGCAATAAAAGACGCACATATACTTGAACATAAGCTAGACCCCAAGACAATATCACAGTTTACTAAATTCGTAGTCTTCATGACCTTGGAGAAACCAGGAGTTATTAAAAGGTGGAGAGAGGGCTTCAAACGCTATTGTGACAAAGAAGAAAGGGACCAGCGGAGATAACTGTCAACAGCGCATAAAAACAGCCATGTACTCTTGTCAAT
>ENA-OVNL01000040-OVNL01000040.1-sediment-metagenome-genome-assembly--contig:-NODE-40-length-12939-cov-3.440289_pt1 | contig 12939 bp, 11 predicted proteins | sample MGYA00250099_ERZ650198 | MGnify/ENA primary metagenome ERZ650198 (study PRJEB26732, sample SAMN07278974) | sediment metagenome | biome: marsh; feature: saltmarsh; material: sediment | place: USA...
GAGCCCACCGGTAAGAAAGCACATATTGTCTCTTGGCAGGAAAAGATGAAGAAGCGCCCAGGGCTTCAACGTGAGTGTCGACATGCGCTCACCGGCAGGACTACGTTTCGGCTCTGCCCCTACGAGTTTGAATGTCACACCTGTGAGTTCGACCAAATGCTGGAGGATAGTTGGCAGTTGCAGATTCCGGCCCGGATAAGCAACATCCCCCAGGTGGACGGTTTTGGCCTCCCGGAAGGACATTTCTTTCATCTGGGACACGCCTGGGCCAGGGTTGAGCACGGTGGTCGTATCCGCATCGGACTGGACGACTTCGCCATGAAAGTTTTTGGGGCCATGGACTCCTTGGATCTGCCACTGACCGGTGAGGAGGTCAAATTCAGCGAGGTTGGTCTTGCCTTCAAGAGGGAGGGCAAAGAGGCTCAAGCGCTTTCACCGCTTTCGGGGGTGGTTGCAGCCCAAAACTATCAGGTTACCAAAGAACCTGCGGTCATCAAAGAGCAACCATACAGCGATGGCTGGCTCATGGTGCTTGAGCCATCAGCGATGAAAAAGGATCTGAAGAATCTCCTCTACGGCCAGGAGAGCACCGAATGGATCCAGGCGGAACATCAGAAGTTAGTGGAGATGGTCAGCTCGGTGGGGATGACCTATGCCGATGGTGGCCCCATTGATGATGTGGTGGGCAACCTACCTGACCTGTCATGGGACAAGCTGACTGAAGAATTCCTGCGAACCTAAAGACTTTCTCGAGAAACTGAAAAACCCGGCTGGGATGGATATCCTGGCCGGGTTCTTTCGTCAAAAAACAAGTGGATTCAACTAGGCACCAGACACAAAACACTACGGACTTTGACTACTCCACACCATGCCCCATGCTCTATGCTCCATGCCCCTTAGCGCAAAGCGCCTTCCCACTCGCCTTCCCTCCAGCTTGAAACGCCGGCAAGATCGTAGAGTAGACGCGCCGCCTGTTCATCACGACGCTCAAAAGCCTGATCGCGAACAAAGCTGTACATCTCTACCGTAACCTCGTCTTCACCGCTGCTCTTGGCAGATTCTTTTTCTAGAATACAGTAGGCGAGGTAGGATTCGAAGTCACTGACAGTGGGTTCGCTCTGACATTTTTCAAGAAACGTGTTGAATTCCATGAAACCTCCTCATGCAAGAACTCACAGCCAATTCAAATCTGTGGGGAGTATAGCAAAAAGCCAGCAAAAAAACAGCTGGCAGTGGGCAGCTGGCAGTGGGCAGAAAAAATTTTCTTCAGTATTATCATCGATCTATAGCTGCTTGCTGCCTGCTGCCCGCTGCTTGCTAAAAAAAGCCCCCAATCTCGAAAGAGCGGGGGCTTCATTGCCAGACTAATTTCTCAAGGCGCGGTTACTTTCCTATTCACCTACTCCTTCGATCACCAGAGAATCAGCAACCAATTCCCAGAGGTATTTTACCTCCAGATCCATCATGTCATACTCTTGACGCAGGCTCTTCATGATCTGGTCACGGCAGTTGTGGCAGGGAGCGATAAGCATCTCAGCTCCAGTATCTTTAATCTGTTTGGCCTTCACCCGGCCGTAGTAGATGCGTTCCTCAGCATAGGGCATGGCCCAGGCACCTCCACCGGCGCCGCAGCAGTAATTATTCACCGCGGTGGGATAGGTATCAACAAAATTGTCTACACACTGCTGAAGAATCCAACGCGGCTCCTCGTAGTAGCCGTGGCCGAAAGTGCGTTCACTCTTGCGTCCGTAGTTGCAGGGATCGTGGTAGGTGGTGAGTTCGGGGTGTTTCGATTTATCCAGCTTGATGCGTCCGGTTTCAATGTATTCTTTGAGCAGATCATGAACACTCATAAACTTGACACCCTCGTCAGCGAACCAATTTTGCAGACCAAGCCTGGTCGCAAAGTAGGCGTGGCCTCACTCCGGCAAGAGGAGATACTCACATTCAAGTTTTTTGTAGTTCTCCACAATCCTGCGGACAACCTCCTTCATGGAGTCATCGTCACCGGTGAAAAGACCCCAGTTCACCCCTTCCCAGTTCTCCGAAGTTGTGGTCCAGGACTCCTTGGCCGCGTAAAATATCTTCCACCAGAAAAACATGTCCTCGGGCTCGGCAAAGGGCTCCTTGGAGTTGATGGTTACCAGAATTCTGGCACCCTTCTTGTCCACAGGTACCGTGAAGCCAGGCAGCTCTTCAGCCAACTCTTCACCAAGATCCTCAAGCAGAAAAAGATAGTCTTCCTTGGGTATGCCCACATTGTTGCCCGACTTCAAACACTGCTCTACCCCTTTGTGAAGCACTCCAGGCACCTTGTCCCGCTCCCGATGGGTCCGAGCTGAACGCATCATTTTCAGCAAATCAATGCTCATGGGACAGCCGTGTTCACAGCGACCGCACAGGGTGCAGATCCAGGGAAACCGTGAATCAATAAGTTCCTGATCAAGACCCAACAGGGCCAGGCGCACCGCCTTGCGCATGTCCATGCCGTCCACCCCGGTAACCGGGCAGCCGCCGGCGCAGGTCCCACAGGTGAGACACAGGTCGGGAAATTCTCCCGCCAGTTTGCGCCTTTCCCTCTTATCCAGGATCAATGGCTCAGATTGCATTGGATTCCTCCTTCTGACATTTCCTCTGCTCCAACCTCAAATGGAGCAGCAGGCAGACCTAAGACCGCTAAGAGCTCGGTGAGGCTATGTCTTCTAGATATCGAGTGATAGCGCCATCATATTCGTGGGTGAGTCGGAAGACTTTTTTGGCCAAACGAAAACGGGTCTCTAGACTAAGCTGACCATCATTTTCTGTCATTTCTGCAATGATGGGCTCGTAGTCTCCCGTGTCTACCACCACCGCCACATCTCGATAGTTTTTCGCAGCAGCCCGCAGCATGGTGGGGCCGCCTATGTCAATGTTTTCGACGGCCTCCTCCAGGGTACAATCCTCTCTGGCAACAGTCTTCTCAAACGCATAAAGATTCACCACCACCATATCTACGACTTTGAGATGATGGGAAGCCATTGTCTTCATGTGTTCCGGATTATCCCGCTGCGCCAGAATTCCCGCATGCACCTTAGGATGCAGGGTCTTAACCCGACCGTCCAGCATTTCGGGGAAACCGGTAAAATCCGAAACATCCTGCACCGTAACTCCACCCTCCCTCATCATGCGGGCGGTGCCGCCGGTGGAAAGGATCTCCACCCCAAACTCCTGGAGTTTTAAGGCGAATTCAACCAGATCAGATTTATCCGTGACACTGAGTATTGCCCGCTGTATTTTGCGCTGCATCAACTCCTCCTTATCTCTATGGCGAATGGCTCTTCAAATCCACTCCCACCCTGGGGTATTTCTTCGCAATTATCATGCCTGAGGAGAGTGCGTTGTCCGTCGTCAGTAGTCAGTTGCAGAACCGCTTGGCGCACAAAGACTAATTAGATTGTGACAAAATGCTATGCGACGAATGCATCGAGTCACAACGGACTACAGATCCGCCTTAGGCGGAACTACGGACATCCTCATCAAGCCGCCTTCTCAAGTAATAGTTTTCGGAAAATCTCGTTGACCGCTTTGAGCGCCACAGACTCAGGCGGCAGTTCCACTGTGGGCTTTCCCTCCAGGTCAAACTGGTAAATGAGATCATCCTCGGGGATGGTGCTCACTGAGTCAGGACCGAAGGTTGCCGTCTCTTTGGCAACCAACCCCTCCAGCTTATCACGATACTGGTTAACCAAAAGGTACTTCCGGCCCACTCTGATATTAAGCTCATCCACCAGGTCATGAATGCGCCGCGCAGAGAGAATACCTCTGCGGCTGGAATCGCTCACTATCAAAAGTAAATCAATGTATTTGGTGGTTAGCCTGCTGAAATGTTCCATCCCCGCCTCATTGTCAACTACCAGGTAGGGGTAGTTATTCATCATCCGTTCGATGAACTTACTCAGCAGGCTATTGGCAGCACAGTAACACCCCGGCCCCTCCGGTCGCCCCATAACCATGAGGTCGAAGCCATGAGCCTCCACCAGGGATTGCTCAACCTTCATTTCCATGAAGATATCCTTGGTCATCCCCGCCGGGACGTCCTTTTTCATCATCTCCCTGGCTTCACCCAGCGTTTCTTCCACTTCGAGGCCAAGAACCTCATTCAAATTGGAGTTTGCATCAGCATCAACCGCCAGAATCGGGGTCATATCCTGCTCTTTCAAAAAGCGGACCAGAAGTCCTGCAAGTGTGGTCTTCCCGGTTCCCCCTTTTCCGGCCATGGCAATAGTGTATCCTTGTTTTTTCACCATCTGAGCACCCAATAAAGAATCTAGATTGCAGCCCGCCCTGCACTGCTTCTAGAAATTGTCTGTTGTCTAAAAAGTCAGCGCCAGATCTCTCTCTTTGGTTGAAGCGGTTTTTCACCGTGTCTCTCTCTCGCCGCGCCATCTTGTCGCCTTCTCAACGGTAGGAGCGTTCAGCAGCGAAATCGAGATCAAAACCTGAGTTGGCGTGATCTTCAGGCCTGATCAGCCTTTTTCTTCGGGTGGCAACCACCACACGTAACAGATCCGGCCGTCTTGTTTTCTTTCTTCAGTTGACGATGGCAGCTCATACACATCCGGTGATAGGCCTGCTGCAAGGTCCGCTTGGTTGGATCCAAGTCAGGCTCAAACCGAAAACCCGCCTCACTCTTGTGGCAGGATGAACATTTAATGCCTGCCGAACCTTCTTCCAGTTCACCCTCATCGACGATGTTCTCTCCATCTTTGAAACGGTGATGGCACTCGCTGCATTCGATACCCGCATCATCAAAGTGTCGCAGATGCGGAAATTCAACCGCGGGTCGGCTCCGACTGGTGAACACTTCGCTATCATCCAACGAAATGTCGTCTGGCTGAGCGTCCAGGTTGACCGTGCACAAGAAAGTTGCGATACCCAGAATCATCATCAATACCAGAAAACGTCCCCGTCGCATGGTTGTTCTCCCCGATTAGGTCTTCCTCGTTGGTTATGTGGGATGTGCGCTTCAAAAGCCCCGAGACTGTCTATTCCTCGTCTTCGTCGTCTTCCTTGGCTTTCAATTCTTCCGGGATAATCAGAGCTTCTTCAAACATCTCTTTAAAAGAGAGTACCTTGATTCCCAGCTCATACTCCTTGCTCAGATCCCGAAGCTGATCATAACAATTGTGACAGGGGGTGATGCAGATGGTCGCCCCGGTGGCCTTGATCTGCTCGGCCTTTACCTTGCCCGACTTCAGCCGACGTTCTTTGAAAGCGCCGGCCATTGGGATAAAGCCTCCACCGCCACCGCAACAGTAATTGTACTCACCGTGGGGCTCCATCTCTACAAAATCCTCGCAGAGGTACTTGACAATCTCCCGACCATCCTGGGCGCAGCCCCCATTGCGACTGACATTACATGGATCCTGGTACGTGCAGCGTTCATTGGCAAAAACACTCTTATCCAGCTTAATCCGACCTTCCCGCAAATATTCGGCGAAAAGGCTAACGCTGTGCACAACTTCAAATTGGTGGTCTCGGCCTAACCAGATCGGTGATTCAAATTGCAGCGACCGCAGGGCATGTCCGCATTCCGTCACCACCACCCGCTTGACTTCTAGTTCCTCTGCAACATCTCGCACCATCTTGGCAATCTTGGTAGCTCCAGCAATGTCACCCATAAACATGGCCAAGTTGGTCACATCCCAGCCTTTCCTGGACATGGTCCAATCTGCACCGGCAAGGTAGAAAACCATGGCAGCCTGGGAGATGTCCATGGGGTAAAATTTGGGTTCTCTTGCGTTCACCACATAAAGGAAATCGGCCCCCTTCTTGTCTAGGGGAATTGTGGCGCCAGGCAACTCCTCTTGCAGTTCTTCTTCCATCCACTCCAGCGTATCCACCCACTCCTCTTCGGTTATGGACATCTGATTGCCGGACTCAAGATGACCTTCAACCGCCTTGAGCAATTCTTTGGGCACTTTGCCTTGAGAAGCGCTAAGACTCCGCGCCATACTGATAATGCTCGCCACATCGATTCCGAAGGGGCAAAACATGGTACAGCGCCGACACATGGTACACTCACCATAGATGGTCTCATAAAATTCATCCAGCCTATCTTCATCGAATTTATTCTTCTTTTTAATGGTTTCCAGAACCTTCTTGGCTTTGTAGGCCGGCATCATCTTCGGATCCCGCTCATTGGCTAAGTAGAAATGACAGGTGTCGGCACAAAGGCCGCAATGTGCACAAATCTCCAGCCACATCTTGAGCCGGGCGTTGCTCTTTTCTTCTGCCGTCTTTTTAAAAACGTCAGGGTTAAAGTCTGCTGCTTTATCTCCCATTAATTCCTCCTCAAAAAAATTGTCATGGGCAGAGAATTCCTGGCATTACCAGGAAGGAGCGTTTCGCCTGCCGAACTCCATTCCAGTGACCGCCCTGGAGAAGAAAAACATCAGGAAATGGCTCAACTTGGTGAAAGGAATAACCACCAACATGAGCTCACCAAAAAACATATGCAACAGGAGAATAGTTTGATAATCAAAATACTGGTGATAGGCCAGATAACCGGTTACAAACGGAGCTAGGGTCACCGCTAACAACAGGTAATCGGCCGCTGTGGTAACGATGCGTACGTGAGGTGAAACCATACGACGTATCCCAAAGAACAAACCGCTCCCAATGGCAATGAGCGTCATGTAATCGGTAACGGATTCAGGCAGTGACCACCAACTAATCTCCCACGACTCGTACCAGAGAACCCCATGCGCCACCAGAAAAAGTGGAGTCACTATGAGGCAGATGTGAAAAACGAAACCAACCAAGGTAACCACGGGATTCTTTTTGGCGGTCTCATTCAGCGGGATAACCCAATGGAAGATGGATAGCCAGAGCCATTTCCAACTAAAAAACCGGTAGATGGGTTTATCCTTTTGCATGCTCAACTGGAAGAACAGGACGACTCGCAGCGCCATCCCGCCAAAAAATACCCCAAAAGCCACCCAGAGCAAGGGGCCCCGCAGCAATTCATACAGGCTCATGGGACTCTCCTTTTTTAGATTAACCCCTTATCACCGTACCCTTAAAAGGGCAACATGTGAAAATTATATCAAATTCTAGCCAACTATACTCTTCTGTCCTTAACCACCCAGTATTCCGACACCGCGGAATGCGGATGCGACATCGGGGGCTTGCCCCCCTTTTTCTATGATACTTCCGGACGAGGCAACAGGCCGGCGCCAGAAACGATCTCTTCTACCCGCTCTTCCCACTCAATTGCCATGACATGAACACCGGCAATGCCTTTCATCTCCTTGACTTCCTGGATCTGCTCGATGGCGATCTTGATGCCTTCATCGCCTTGCTTTTTCTTGTCCACTCCCTTGAGGCGTTCGATGTAATCTTCGGGCACGTCTAGGCCTGGCACGAATTTCTGCATGTAGCGGGCCATACCCACCGATTTCAGCGGGGTTATCCCGGCCATTATATAGCACTTTTCCGTTAGCCCCAGATCGTTGGCCTGTTGAATATAGGTCCGAAATTTCTCCATATTATAGATACACTGAGTCTGGAGAAAGTCAACCCCAGCTTTGATTTTCTTTGCCAGGCGGGTCACCCGGAAATCAAAGGGATCAGCGAAGGGATTTACCGCTGCACCAATAAAGTACTGGGGCACCCCTTCACACTCATGGTCGTTGATGAGCTTACCTTCGTCCCTCAACTTTTTGCAGGTGGCGATAAGCTGCATGGAGTCGATATCGAAGACGTTCTTGGCCTGAGGGTGATCACCAAACTTCTGGTGGTCACCGGACAAGCAAAGCACATTCTTAATACCCAGGGCCGAAGCCCCTAATAAATCAGCCTGGATGGCGAGTCGGTTGCGATCCCGGCAGACCATCTGCAGGTTGGGCTCGATCCCCATGTCCAACAGCAACCGACAGACGGCCATGCTGGCCATGCGCACCACTGCCGTCTGATTGTCGGTGACATTGACCGATTCAACGATACCCTTGAGATACTTGGCCTTCTCGTGAATATGTCCCGCATCTGCACCACGGGGCGGCCCCAATTCACCGGTGACTGCAAAGTGCCCTGCGGCAAACATCTTTTCCAAATGGCTTCCAGCTTTCATTGCTTTAAATCCTCCCTGACGATCTTGCGAGGCCCGCCGTCGCGACTTGTGGTCCAGTCTTTGAACATGACTACATTGGCCATCTTATCCAGCTGTCCCAGACGGCTCATGCGCTCATAGATCAGATGCCAGACACAGTCAGTCTCGGGACTGATCTCACATTTTCCTCCAGCAGAACCACCGCAGGGTCCATTCAGAAGACTCTTGGCACAGCGAGCAATGGGGCACAGGGCACCAAAGTTGTGAATACCGCACGAGCCACAGGCCTGGCAAAACTCAGCCCACACCCCGTGCTCGAGAGCGCCACCGATAAAGGTGGTGTTGAGGCACGGATATACCAGAGTATCCTCGTAGCGATTGGCAATGTACTGCGGTCCCACACTGCAGGCCATGGACAGAACTGCGTCGTAGTTGTTTTTGGCAATGGGTTCTTCCAGTTGGTCAATGTATTCAGGGTCACACTGGCGCTCGAGGGTGATCTCCTCGATCTCGATCTCCCGACCCTCCTTCTTGCGAGCAATCTTCAGGGCCGAAGCCAGAATACCCACTTCCTTCTGTCCTCCAGCATTACAGACTGTCACACAGCCTTTGCAACCGGTGAGCAGGATTTTATCGAAATCTGCCACCATTGCCAGGATCTCTTCAATGGGTTTGCTTTCCGCCACAACCATTGGTTGTCCCTCCTTGTCGCCCCCTCCATCAGGTGGCGACCCTCAACGTGAATTATTCTCAATCCTGGAAAATCTTAACGGTTCTTGGATAATGCACTGTTGCTTCAGCCAAGGTTTACTCAGGCGGCCTTGGCTCCTGAGCCCACTGGACTGGGGCCCAATTGATGAATGCGTTCGGTAAACTCCCGGGCAATCTCAGCAAACCGGGCGCCTTGGGCAGCGCTCAGATTGTACATCTCCACCCGCTCTGGTTCCAGCCCGATAGCCTCGAGCACTTTCTTGGCATAGGCCACCCGCTTTTTTGCCTTCAGATTGCCGCTGATATAGTGGCAGTCTCCTTCCAGGCAGCCGGCCACATAGACACCATCGGCGCCATCCTCTACGGCTTTGAGCAGGTGAAGGATATCCACCCTGCCGGTGCAGGGCACATTGATGATCTTGATGTTACTCGGGTAGTTCAATCGCATGGAACCTGCCAGGTCCGCAGCCGAGTAAGCTCAGTACATACAACAGAATGCCAGAATCTGCGGCTCAAAATCTTTCATTTCCTTCTCCCGATCACTGTCTGCTCCCCAGTTCAATCCAAGCTACCAGTGGAGCCAGCATTATATTGTCAACCCTCCTCATAGGGGGTAAATGAGGTACTGAAATGATCTAACTCAATAACAAGGCATCGCACTTGGCAATCAATTGATTGTCAGTGAAATGCTGCAAGGATATAGCCTTGCCCGGACATTCCGCCACGCAGGCACCGCAACCGCGGCATCCGGCCGGATCAATAACCGCAGCTCCTTCCTCACCAATATAGGGCACATCGTATGGACAGGTACGCACACAGGTTAGGCAGACAGCGCACAGGTCCGGATCCACCACCGCTTTTACCGCTTCCAGGGTAATTACATCCTTGGCCAAAACAGTGGCTGCCCGTGCTGCGGCCGCCTGGGCCTGGGCGATAGACTCATCAAGAGGTTTGGGGTAATGGGCCAGGCCGCAGAGGAAAAGACCGTCACTACTCAGGTCAACCGGCCGCAGCTTGGCGTGTGCCTCCAGGAAGAAGCCTTCGGCATTCTGGCCTATCTTCATGTAGTCGGCCACCTCTTTGGCCTCATTTGGAAGAATGGCGGCGGCCAGAATCAGAAGATCAGTGGGAATAATCACATCCCGGTCCAGAATAGGATCATGGACTTGGATCTGTAATGGACCATCCCCGTTACGTACCTGGGGTTTTTGCTCCAGGGAGTAACGGATAAAGAACACCCCTTTCTCACGAGCCTCTTTATAGAGATCCTCCCGAAAGCCGTAGGTGCGAACGTCCCGATAGAGTATGTAGACATCCATCTCTGGCTTGCGCTCTTTGAGCCTGAGAGCGCTTTCCATAGAATGGGTACAGCAGACTTTACTGCAGTAAGGGCGATCCGGCTCCCTGGAGCCCACGCATTGTATGAACACAGCCCTATTGGCATTCTTGAGGACGTCATCATTTTCTTTCAAGCGGTCATCAAAGTCCAGGTGGGTGAACACCCGGTCGTCCTCTCCGTAAAGGTACTCAGTTGGCTGAAACGGTTTCCCACCGGTGGCCACGACGGTGACGCCGTGTTGTACCGTGTTCTTTTGCCCGGGGTCGTCCACATTTTCCAAAGTGGTTTCGAAATTGCCCACAAATCCGGCATTCCCGCTGACTTTCGTGTTGAAATGAACGGTAATGTCCTTATGTTCCTGGACTCGCTTCAGCAATTGCTCTAGGTACTCACCCACTTCCTCGCCCTTCCAGGTCTCCAGCAATTTCCGAGCATTACCTCCCAGTTGGTCGGTCATCTCCACCAACTGCACAGGAAATCCCTGGTCTGCCAGGGTCAGGGAGGCCACCATACCTGCCACGCCACCCCCCACCACCAGGGCCGTCTTGTGGAGGCCAAGAGTCACTGGCTGCAAGGGGTCGAGCAACAATGCCCTGGCCACTGCCATGCGCACCAGATCCTTGGCCTTGGCTGTAGCAGCTTCCTTGTCTTGCTGATGCACCCAGGTGTTCTGGTCACGAATGTTTGCCATTTCAAAAAGATACGGATTCAGTCCCACTTCACGGATGGTTTCTTGGAAGAGGGGTTCGTGGGTGCGCGGCGAGCAAGCGGCCACCACCACCCGGTTGAGCTTGTTCTCTTCTATGGCCTCTCGAATTTTCTCTTGGGTATCCTGCGAGCAGGTGAAGAGGTTATCGGAGATATACACCACATTGGGGAGTGATTTGGCATATTCGGCCACCGCAGGAACATCCGCCACCCCGCCGATATTGATGCCACAGTTGCAGACGAAAACCCCCACTCGAGGTTCCTCTCCCGCCACTGAGCGTTCGGCGGGAAGCTCTTTGATGGTGGTCATGGTGTTGCGAGCTGCCACCAGGGGTGTGGCTGCCGCTGCCGCTGCCGCACTGGCCTCCATGACCGAGATGGGGATGTCCTTGCAATCCCGAAAAGCACCGCATACATAAACTCCGTCTCGGGAGGTCTTAACCGGTTCAAAACTTGTGGTTTCGGCAAAGTTGTAGTGATTCAACTCAATATCCAGCCGCTCCGCCAACTCCACCGCACCCCTGGATGGCTGCAATCCCACCGACAGCACAATCATATCGAATTCTTCTACTTTGATCTCACCGCTCTCATCCGCATACTGCAGTTCCAAGTTGTCGTTTTCGGCGGGATCAATGGAGTGGATGCGAGAGCGGACAAACCTTACAGAGTAATCATCCTTGGCCCGATTGTAGTATTTCTCAAAATCCTTGCCGTAGGTGCGCATATCCATGAAGAAAATCGCCGTATCCAATGGCTCATCGGAGTGTTCATTGGCAACGATTGCCTCTTTAATGGCATACATGCAACAGACTGCGGAGCAGTAACCGTTGTCGCAATGCTGAACATTTCGGGAGCCAACACACTGGAGCCAGGCGATCTTCTGGGGTTCCTTGTGGTCGGAGGGCCGGATCATATGGCCCTGAAAGGGACCGGAGGCACTCAGAATACGCTCGAATTCTATACTGGTAACCACATTCGGATGTTTGCCGTAGAGATAGGTATCTATCAACGAAGGATCGAAAGTTTCAGCCCCGGGTGCAAGAATCACTGAACCCACATCCAAAGTGATCTCTTGCCCCTGCATGCTGTGCTCCACGGCTTCGGCCTGGCAGGCAGTCACGCAGGCAAGGCACTCACAGCAGGACATGCAGTTGAGGCATTTGGCCGCCTCGGCCCTGGCCTGCTCTTCGGTGAATCCCAGTTCCACCTCAGCAAACCCACCAGTTCTCTCTGCCATCGCAATGTGGGCCTGCTTGGCCCTGGGAACTGTCTCGATGTCTTCAGGGATGGGGACAAAATTCTCCTGCGGAAACTCCACCGGCTCTCTTCCAGCCCCCATATCCTCACCCCGCAAATAACGAGAGATGGAAATGGCAGCTTCTCTACCGTGAGCCACGGCCCCAATGGCCACCCACGGACCAGTGTGAGCATCACCACCGGCAAATACCCCCTCTGCCTTGGTGGCAAAGGTCACAGGATCAGCCTCGATGGTCCCCCACCGGCTTATCTCCAATCCTGTGGTCTCAGCCAAAAAGGCTGACTCCGGCGTCTGACCGATGGCCGGAAGCATCCACTCGGTCTCGACAATAAACTCACTGCCCGGTACCGGCACCGGTCGACGTCTGCCAGAAGAATCCGGCTCTCCCAGCTCCATCTTGATACACTGGACGCCGATCACCTTGTTGTCTTTGGTGAGAATCTGCTGGGGGGCGGTAAGATACTGGATATCGATACCCTCAGCCAGGGCATCTTCTACTTCGTATTCGTAGGCGGGCATCTCAGCTCGAGTGCGACGATAAATGATTGTGACCTTCTCAGCCCCCAGACGCAGAGCAGCGCGGGCCGTGTCAATGGCCACATTGCCGCCACCGACGATCACCGCCCTGCCTTCAAGCTTCGTGAGTTCGCCCTGATTGACCCGGCGGAGAAAATCTACACTGGAAACCACGCCCTCAGCGTCCTCACCAGGAATGTTGAGCTGCAGGTCTTTGTGGGCGCCGATGGCAAGATAGATCGCTTTGTAGCCCTCTTTGAAAAGACCAGCAATGCTCACATCCCGACCCAAAGCAGTATTGAGCTTTATCTCCACCCC
>ENA-OVNL01000041-OVNL01000041.1-sediment-metagenome-genome-assembly--contig:-NODE-41-length-12929-cov-3.083256_pt1 | contig 12929 bp, 8 predicted proteins | sample MGYA00250099_ERZ650198 | MGnify/ENA primary metagenome ERZ650198 (study PRJEB26732, sample SAMN07278974) | sediment metagenome | biome: marsh; feature: saltmarsh; material: sediment | place: USA...
AGAAACCAAAATGTCTGAGCAAACATCTGCCGAGCAAAAAAAAAGAAAGTTGAGCCCCTTATGGATTCTGCTCCTGGCTCTCGTCCTCGCTTCGGCGTGGCTGGTTGGAGACATGCTCCATTTTATCAGGACTCCGGCCAGTTCTGAACCGACGGAAGTGGTGGTGGAGGTCCCGGTGGGTATGTCCCTCCCATCCTTGAGCGAGTTGCTGCACGAACAGGGTCTGGTGCGCAGCGCTGAAAAATTTCGCTGGCTGGTTAAATTCAAGGGGGCCGCCCGTCAGATCAAGGCTGGCGAGTATCAACTCTCAACCGGCCTTCGCCCGGGAGAACTTCTCAACAAGATTACCCGCGGTGAGGTTCGACTTCACCAGATCACCTTTCCCGAAGGTTACACCCTCAAGCAGATGGCAGAGCTGCTCGAGGCCAGTGAGTTGGTCAACGCTGAGCGCTTCATCGCCGCTGCAACCGACCCCCCTTTTGTCCATAGCCTTGGTATACCCGCCACGAGTCTGGAAGGCTACCTCTTCCCTGACACCTACCGGTTTGCAAAGGGGCTACCAGTCGAGACCGTATTGCGCTCCTTCGTGACCATGTTCAACCAGCACTTTGGCCCAGTCCAGGAGGCGCAAGCTCGCAAACTTGGTTTTACCCGCCACCAAGTGGTCATCCTTGCTTCGGTGGTGGAAAAGGAAACCGCGGTAGCTGAGGAACGGCCCCTGATTGCCGGGGTGTTTTTAAATCGCCTTAGAAAGCGGATCCGGCTTCAGAGTGACCCAACTGTAATTTACGGATTAAGAAACTTCGACGGGAACCTCACCAGAGCCCACCTTCAGAAAGACACCCCCTATAACACCTACACCAGGCGAGGTTTACCCATCGGTCCTATCTGCAATCCTGGAGCGGCATCTATCCAAGCAGTGCTCAACCCAACCTCCACGTCCTATCTGTACTTTGTGGCCAAAAAAGACGGAACCCATCATTTCTCAACCAGTTTGGCGGAACACAACGCAGCGGTTTCGCGCCACCAAAAAAGGCATTGAGAAATTATTATGACACGATCCCCCTTAAAACCACATAATACAGTTGTGAAATAGCTAATTATACTATATATTGATATCCGTCTAGTCCATGACTGAGATCTATGAGCCGGTCTAATTTTTTGATTTTGTTTTTTACATTGACATTTTGTGGTGCTAACTGTATAAAAGGTGTCAATAAGTGGGCAAAAGTGGTCATAAGTGCCAATTCCCTCCTACTATGGAGTCTACATGTTCAGGGGTCGTTCCACACATACCCTGGATGCCAAGGGGCGTATACGCATTCCTACAAGGTTTCGCGAGGTCCTTACAACCCGCTATGAAGACCGCTGTATAATCACCAACCTTGACCGCTGTCTGATTGCTTATCCCTTATCAGAGTGGGAAATTATTGAACAAAAACTAGGAGCACTCTCCCTGGTTCGTCAGGATGTCAAGGCGTTTCAGCGCTTTTTCATTTCTGGCGCCACTGAATGCAATTTCGACAAGCAAGGAAGAATTTTGATCCCTCAGACCTTGCGCGAGCACGCCTCCTTAGAGCGTGATGTGGTGTTGGCAGGCATGCTCAAGAGTTTCGAAGTTTGGAGCAAGCCACTGTGGGATGAGGAAATTAGCAGAGCCCGTGATGATTTTGCCGAGATTACCACAACTCTAGCAGAACTCGGCATTTAATGCATCGCAATATAGGGTTCTACCCCTCCACATATAAGAGAAACGGAGACGCGGCGGCGCGGCGTGACTTTAACCCTAACACAAAAGATTATGGTGGGTGAAGACAACAGGGGCTTCACGGATCAGGAATATGAACAGCGCAGCAGACCGTTTTTTGCCGCGTCGCCGCGTCTCCGTTTCTCTAACTCTGTCCTATCGGTTTGAGCCGATCAGAAACCCCACTGGGGGTTGGGATTCAATCTGTCAACCATCCCCGCATCGCGCTATCTGATGAGGGGTTAGAATTGGGCTTTCATTTACCCGGCGGTGAGCGCGGTGCAGCAGCAGGAACACAGGCCGGTTCTCCTTGACGAAGTGATTGAGCACCTGCGCTGCACTGCCGGAAAATACTTTGTAGATGGCACGGTGGGTGGTGGTGGTCACGCTCGGGCCATCCTTGAAAAAACGGCACCTGACGGCCGTTTAATCGGCATCGATTGGGACGCAGCCGCCTTGGCGAAGGCGCAGTCTAACTTGCAACCTTACAAGGAGCGGCTCGTCTTGGTTAGGGAGAACTTCGCCCGAATCGGCCAAGTACTGGCTCGGCTGCAGGTGCAGGCAGTGGACGGGATCCTTCTGGATCTTGGGCTCTCCTCTTTTCAGGTGGATGCTGCCGAACGGGGGTTCAGCTTCAGCCAATCGGGCCCCTTGGATATGAGGATGGATACGAGAGAGGAGACTACCGCGGCCCAGTTGGTCAACGCTTTGAGCGAGCAGGAACTGGCTGATCTCATCTGGAGCCTCGGAGAGGAGCGCTGGAACCGGAGAATTGCCCGGAACATTGTTAGGGTGCGAGCTGAAGCTCCAATCGAAACCACTGAACGTTTGGCTGAAGTAGTCCGTAAAGCCATTCCTGCAAGAAAGAGGTCTCGGAAGCGACATCCGGCCACTCGCACTTTTCAGGCCCTTCGAATGGCGGTGAACCGAGAACTGGATAACCTGCGGATATTCCTCCAGGGAGCTCTGGACTTGCTCCAGCCCCTGGGTCGGTTGGCTATTATCTCTTTCCACTCCCTGGAGGATCGAGTGGTGAAGCAAGCTTTTTCCAACTGGGCGAGATCGTGTCGTTGTCCGGCTCAGTTGCCGATTTGCCAATGTGAGGGAAGACCCCTGGTGCTGTTGGTCAACAAAAAGCCTGTAGTACCAGATGCGGAGGAGATAAAAGCGAATCCAAGAGCCAGAAGTGGCCGCTTGCGGGTGGTGGAAAAAGCGGAAGTTGCATGAGTAAGAAGAAAAAAAAGCACGTAGGTAAAAAGGCAGTAAAGCGTAACTGGAGGCAGCGGAATATATTCACCATTATTGCCGTTTTTCTCTGGCTTCTGTTCAGCGGCTTTGGCTATGTCTGGTGCCGGGTGCAGGTGGTGCAGTTGGGCTATAAACTGTCAGGCGCTCACCGGATACACACCCAGCTTCTGAATGACAGCAAGAAGCTACACCTGGAGTTGGCCAGGCTTAAAGCTCCTGAACGGGTGGAGCGCATTGCCATCGAAAAACTGGGGCTCAGCCGCCCGAGCAAAGAGCAAATTGTGGTGCTCCGATGACGGTTCAACCTCGCCAAAATAACCTTGCGGTTCGCTGGATACGGTTCCGCGTTCTTCTCGTAGCTACTGGTTTACTCTTCGCCTTTCTGCTGTTGATTGGTCGAAGCTTTCAGATTCAGTTTTTCCAGTGGGAGGGTTGGGCCAGTGTTGCCAACAAACAAATCCACCGAGATTTTCATTTTGAGGCGCGGCGCGGCGAGATTTACGACCGCAACGATCAAGAACTGGCCGTCAGCATTGAATTAGAATCCCTGGCCGCCAATCCGCGAGCTATAAAAGATCCCAAAGACAGTGCGAAGAAACTTGCTGCAGTCGTTAAAATCCCGGCGACCAGGCTTGGAAAAAAATTGCGCCAGCATCGCGCCTTTGTCTGGTTAAAACATTATCTCTCCCCCAAAGAAGCCGATGCGGTTCGGGCCCTTGGCCTCGAGGGTATTCAGTTCGTCAAAGAGAAGCGCCGCTACTATCCTAATGTTGAGCTCGCAGGCCATCTCCTCGGGTTTGTCGGCCGAGACCACATAGGCTTGGAAGGGCTAGAGGTCGCCCAGGACCTGCTCTTGCGTGGCGAACCTGGTACCCAGCCTGGAGCCAAAGACGCTCGGGGTCAGATTATTTATACTCAGGGTCTGCCTGCTGCCTCAGATCCGCAGACATACAGTCTCCGACTAACCCTCGACAAACGCATTCAATACATTGCTGAAAGAGAATTACAAAAGACAGTGACTGACTATAAGGCCAAAGGCGGTATGACCGTGGTGACCGATCCGAAATCTGGTGAAATCCTCGCCATGGCCGTGTTCCCATCGTTCAATCCCAATTCTTTCACCTCGTATGGACCAGCGGTCTGGCGCAATCGAGCCGTGACAGATGCCTTCGAACCGGGATCCACTTTCAAGATCTTCTTGATGGCGGCGGCCCTGGAAGAGGGTTTGGTTCACCCAGACGACCTTTTTTACTGCGAAAATGGCAGCTACAAAGTACTGAACCACACAATTCACGATTTAAAAAAATTCAGCTGGCTCTCACTGGCGCAAATTCTGCGTTTTTCCAGTAACATCGGGGCTGCTAAAGTCTCAGAAAAACTGGGCCCGAGCCGCTTTTGTCGTTACATTCGCGGTTTCGGCTTCGGCGCTCCCACCGAAGTTGGCCTGCCGGGCGAGACTGCCGGCTTGATCCGCCCGCCCGATGAGTGGACCCCGGTGGACCTTGCCGCTGCCGGTTTTGGTCAAAGCCTGTCAGTATCTGCTACCCAGCTTGCTGTAGCCTTGGGGGCTGTAGCCAACGATGGCCTTCTGATGCGACCTATTCTGATCAAGGAGGTGCTTGACGGACAAGGGAGAGTAGTCAGGCGAAACAATTCCAGGGTAGTACGCCGGGTGATAAGTGCGACCACTGCCGAACGGCTGAAGGGTTTGCTGGCGGATGTGCTCAAACCTGGAGGAACCGGGGCTCGGGCTGCGCTCGCCCAGTATCAGGCAGCTGGCAAAACCGGAACCGCCCAGAAGATTAACAGCAAGAGTGGCGGCTATGAGGACGATCGCTACACTGCCTCCTTTGTTGGTTTCGCTCCGGTGACAGATCCCAAAATCCTTGTGGTGGTGGTGATCAATGAGCCCCAGAAGGGTTACTATGGTGGGGTGGTGGCAGCTCCTGCCTTTCGTCGTATCGCCCAGCAGACTCTCCACGCCCTCCAGGTACCCCCAGAAAAAACGCGGAAAAAAGGTAAGAATGTTGCCACCCTGGACAGTATTGGATCGCCATCGCGGTCTCCTGCGACCCTGCAACCGGTTGCTTATGCTCAGAGACAAAGCAACCAGCCAACGGTGATGCCTGATCTTACCGGCCTCAGCCTGAGAGCTGCACTTGATCGATTGCAGAACTTCACCGGTTCTTTGGATATTCACGGCAGCGGTAGGGTGGTGGGACAAAACCCTGAACCGGGCAGAAATCTCAGCACGATTAGCTCCTGCAGCCTCATACTGACGGCAGATTAGGGGGATATATTGCTGTTGGAACACCTGATTCAGGATCTTGCCACTCTCCAGGTGCACGGGCACCTGCAGCGTCAGGTGCGCGCTCTTACCTACCATAGCGACCAGGCCTCGGAAGAAAGCCTCTTTGTGGCCATAAAGGGAACAAATCGTGACGGTCATAATTTTGTCCAACAGGCCATTGACCGGGGTGCTCAAACCATAGTTGTGGAAAAACCACAGGAACCCATGGCTGGGATAACCGTCATCAGGGTGGCAAATTCCAGGGAAGCCCTGGCCCACATCGCAAACCAATTTTACGATTTTCCTTCCCACAAGCTCACGGTTATTGGCATCACCGGGACCAACGGCAAAACCACCACCGCTTACTTGCTCGAGTCCATCCTACAAGCCTGCGGCCATCGAGTGGGAGTCATAGGAACAGTAAACATCCGCTATCCAGGTCATGTGCAGCCAGCACCCGTTACCACTCCAGAGTCCCTCGACCTCCAGCAGATCTTTCACCACATGGTTGCATCAGAAGTTACCCATGCGGTCATGGAGGTCTCTTCTCACGGGCTGGATATGCACCGTGTGGACTGCACCCGTTTCGCTGTTGGTCTTTTCACCAATTTGTCCCAAGATCACCTGGATTATCACGGCAGCATGGAAAACTACTTTGCGGCCAAGAGCCGGCTGTTTTCACACATTCTTCAGACACAGGTGGAGCCGCCACCACTTGCAGTCATCAACTGGGATGACCGCTGGGGTCAGCAACTGTGCTCTCAAGTGAACGGTCCGCTGCTTCGCTACGGTCTGGAGGCCGACGCCGACATTCGAGCTGACAAGGTCCAGTGCGATGCCTCCGGAATAAAGGCCCTACTCCATACACCCAAAGGTCAACTGGAGGTTCACTCATCCATGATTGGGCGTTTGAACCTCTATAACCTGCTGGCAGCAACCTCCGTGGCAGTGGGCCTCGGTATGCCATTGGAGGCAATTCGTGACGGCCAGCAATCCTTGGTCCGGGTGCCGGGAAGACTGGAGCCAGTTCCCAGCGATCTGGGCTTTCAGGTTCTGGTGGATTACGCCCATACCCCGGACGCCTTGCAGAAAGCTCTGGACTCTCTGCGAGAACTCAAGTTTCGAAAGATTATTTGCGTATTTGGCTGCGGGGGGGATCGTGATCGTTCCAAGAGACCGCTTATGGGAGAAGCTGCAGCGCAAAGGGCCGACCTCTTGGTGATTACCTCAGACAATCCCAGAAATGAGGTCCCGGACACTATCATGGCTGACATCGAAGCGGGAGTTCGCACCCAGGACATCCCCCTGCTCTCCTCCCTCGCCCACTGTGGTGACAACTGTAGACGAGGCTACAGCCTGGTAGTGAACCGCAGTGAAGCTATTCGGATGGCGATCGAGCATGCCCGAGAAGGAGATGTAGTTTATATCGGCGGCAAGGGCCACGAGAACTATCAAATTCTCGGAAACAAACGCATTGACTTCGATGATCGGCTTGTTGCGGCCCAGGCACTGGAAGAACGTAAAGAGAGAGAGAGAGCGGATTAAGCAATAGTTGCTAAATCCGAAATTCGAATATCGAAACTGGGGCCCCGCCCGCAGGGTGGGGACTCCGAAGGAGAAATCCGAAACAAACTCGAATTACCAAAATTTAAATGATCAAAACTAAAAAGTTTAATTTCGGATCGCGGTGTCAGTTTCGGTCATTTAAAAATTCGAATTTTGAATTTGTTTGGAATTTCGTGCTTCGGGTTTCGAATTTATTAGTTCCGAGAACCGAGAAGATGCATGGTGACCGCAGCACAAGTTGGGCCAATGAGTAAAGACCAAGAATTTTGGACTCTGGATGCGGTCCTGGAGGCAACCGGAGGTCAGCTTCTGGTGCAGGGTGGAGAGCAAAGCTTCAGCAAAATCTCCACTGACAGTCGCACCCTGGATCAAGGTGATCTGTTTGTAGCCCTGAAGGGGGAACAATTTGACGGTCATCAGTTTCTCGAGCAGGCCGTAAGCCGTGGTGCCGCTGGTGTGGTTGTGGCCTTGGAGAAGCAAGAAGCGAGTGGTGTTCAGGGCTTTCAGATCCCTGTAGTGGGTGTTCCTGACACCCTCCGTGCCTTTGGGGATTTGGCTGAGTTCTGGCGCCGCCGCTATCCCATTCCACTGGTGGCGATTACTGGCTCCAACGGTAAAACCACCACGAAAGAGATGGTCGCGGCTATCTTTAGCCAATCTTGGCGGGTTCTCAAGAATCATGGAACCTTCAACAACCTGGTGGGTGTACCACTCACCTTGTTGCAGCTAACCAGCAGCCATCAGGCAGCGGTGGTAGAGCTGGGAATGAATCAACCAGGAGAAATCGAGCGCTTGACCGAAATAACCCATCCAGAGGTGGGAATGATTACCAATATCCAGCCGGCGCACCTGGAGGGGTTGGGAAGCCTGGCGGGGATTCAGGCCGCCAAAGGGGAACTTTTCGCTGGTATGGCAGAGACCGCAACCATAGTGGTCAATATGGATGATCCCAGGGTAATGAAGGAGGCCTCCCCCTTCGCTGGCCGTCAGGTGAGGTACTCAACGGCGGGCGCTTCTGCCGACATAACCTTGGAACGGGTCGTCTCTATGGACCTTGACGGCAGTCGCTTTCTTCTGAAACTGCAGGAGGAAATCTGTGAGATTCACCTGCCGGTGCTCGGCCACCACCACATCATGAACGCGGTGGCAGCCGCGGCTGTCGCCTGGGCTGTAGATTTTCAATCAAGCGCCATTGCCGCTGCCCTGGCAGAGTTTCATCCTGTTGACAAACGAATGGAGATACTAACTCTTCCCGGCGACATCCACATCATAAATGACAGTTACAATGCCAATCCCGGTTCCATGGCCGCCGCTTTGGAAACATTGATACACCTCAAGAAGCAAGGCAAAACGTTCGCCGTTCTGGGCGACATGCTGGAGTTGGGAGAGGATAGCCCGGCCCTTCACAGGCAGGTGGGCGGGATCGTGGCCAGGGAAGGGGTTGATCACCTTTTGGCCATAGGGCCGCAAGCCTCTCATCTCCTTGCTGGTGCTGCTGAGGCTGGTATGAGTAGCGACCATTTGATCCAGGCCAGTGATCACCAGGAAATGGCAACGCGGGTCCGCAGCTTGCTGACTGCCGGTGATTGGTTGCTGATCAAGGGTTCGCGGGGAATGCGGATGGAAAAGGTAGTTGAGCTTCTCGTTGCAATTGTTGAGAACCCTGAGGACCCTAAAAGATCTTGATGCTTGGGTTGGGTGGCTTCCGGTTGGGTCATTAGGTCACTGGGTCATTGGGTCATTAGGTCATTAGGTTGTTTAATAACGAGAGGATAAGGCTGGTGGAAAACCTCCATAATAAAAAAGTTTTGGTTGTCGGGCTGGCCCGCACGGGTTTGGCGGTTGCCGAGTTCCTTCTGGACCAAGGAGCTCACGTTACCATTACCGACCATCTCCCGGCTGAAGACTTGGGCTCAGAGGCGGACTCTGCCTTGAGGCTGGGATGCTCATTGGCGTTGGGAGGCCATCCCGCGGACCTATTCACCGATGCGGATCTCATCGTTGTCAGTCCTGGTGTGCCTCTGAACATACCTCAGTTGCAAGAGGCCAGGAGCAAGTCCATTCCGATTATTGGTGAACTGGAACTAGCGAGTCGCTTTGTCAAGGTGCCTATCGTGGCCATAAGTGGCACCAATGGTAAAACCACCACAACCGAACTGGTGGGTGACATGCTCAACCACAGCGGCCAGCGCGTCTTTGTGGGAGGCAACATCGGTAATCCTCTCGTCAATCTAGTTCGAGAAAAAAAGGATTTTGCAGTAGCAGTAGTTGAAGTGAGCAGCTTCCAGCTCGATTCCATAAATACCTTTCACCCCCAGGTTGCCGTGCTGTTGAACATCAGCGAAGATCACCTGGATCGTTATGACTCTTTTTCCGACTATGTGGAAAGTAAGTGCCGACTGTTTTCAAACCAAACCGAAAACGACACTGCGGTGGTGCCCGCCCGTGACCCCTTGATTGGCGTGCGTTGCAAGATCGGCAGTCGTCAACTCAACTTTAGCCTGTCCAAACAATCAGCCCACGCCTACCTGGAGTCAGAGCAGCTGATCTGTCGGATAATGCCTGGCCCGGTGCATCGCTATGACCTGCATCGCTGGCAACTCATGGGCAATCATAACCAGAAAAATCTTATGGCTGCGGTCCTTGCTGCCACCTACATGGGGGCTAAACCTGAGGCCATTCAGAAGACTATCGACAATTTTAAACCGCTGCCGCACCGCCTGGAAATGGCTCATCACTGGCGCGGCATCCGCTTTTATAATGACTCCAAAGCCACCAACGTGGATTCAGTGGTCCGATCCCTTGAAACCTTCACCGCGCCCATCATCCTCCTTGCCGGGGGGCGTGACAAAGAAGGCTCTTACGCTCCTCTTGCTCCTTTGGTCCGCCGAGGCGTGAAAATGCTCGTCCTCATGGGGGAAGCTCGATTTCGATTGGCTAAGGCTTTGGGGAATCTCACCTGCACGGTGGTGGTGGACGACATGGAGGCTGCAGTCCCGGTAGCCCTGGGCGCTGCTGCGCCAGGCGACGTGGTATTGCTCTCTCCCGCGTGTTCGAGTTTCGACCACTATGAGAACTACAAGGCCAGAGGCGACCATTTTCGCTCTCTGGTCCATAGATTCACCGCTATGGAAGTGCTTGATGAAACGACCCGTTGTCCATGGATCTCTGCAGGCAGGAGCAAAGGAAAGCTCAACGCCCACAATTGAAGGCTGGGTGCTGGATGCTAGATGCTGGATGCTGGATTCTAAATGATAAATGGTACGTGACCTAATGGCTGGAGAAAAGGAACAGAAAAGCAGTTACGATCTAGGCCTCCTGTTCGTTACCTTTGCACTGATGGGTATTGGACTGGTGATGCTGTACAGTTCCAGTTCCATCATGGCTCAGCAACGTTTTGGCGACAGCATGTACTTTGTCAAAAGACAGATCCTTTTTGCCTTCATCGGGCTTGTCGTTTTGATCGTAAGCAAGAATTTGCCTTATGTTGTGTATCGCCGTCTTGTCTATGTAATCCTCGGGGTGAGCCTCTTGAGCCTCCTTCTTGTGCTCTTGCCCCAGATAGGCCATAGGGTTGGCGGTGCCAGGCGCTGGCTGCGACTGGGCCCCCTCTCTGTGCAACCGGCAGAATTTGCCAAACTGACACTCATTATCTACATTTCTTACTCCCTGGCCAAAAAGGAGGAGCGGGTCCGAGAGTTCAGTGTGGGATATGTACCACACCTTCTGGTTTCAGCAGTTTTTATTGGCCTGGTGCTTATGCAACCTGATTTGGGAACTGCAGTAACCTTTGCGGCCCTGGTTTTTCTCTTGCTCTTCGTCGCCGGTGTACGTTTGCGCTTTCTACTGGCCACAGGCCTGGCCCTCATTCCCCTTCTGGCTTTGGCCATAGCCCAGACAAGTTACCGTTTGGAAAGGCTGTTGGCTTTTATCAATCCGTGGCGAGATCCAAGCGATACCAGTTTCCAGCTTCTGCACTCATTATTGGCGCTCGGCTCAGGTGGTCCGTTAGGAGTTGGTCTGGGTTCCGGCCAGCAGAAGCTTTTTTATCTGCCAGAACCACATACTGACTTTATTCTGGCGGTAATTGGCGAAGAAACCGGTATGGTGGGCATTGCCATTGTTCTCCTCCTCTACGGCCTGTTGATCTACATGGGGGTGAAAATCGCCTTGCGAGCACCGGACCGCTACGGCACCTACCTGGCTCTCGGTTTAACTTTGGTAATCGGACTCCAAGCACTCATTAACAGTGCGGTGGTCATGGGGCTGCTGCCAACCAAAGGGCTGCCGCTACCCTTCATAAGTTACGGCGGCAGTTCTCTGCTTACCAATCTGGCAGCCATGGGAATTCTCATGAATATAAGTAGCTACACCAGAAGGCAGGCCCAAACGTTTGGTTTTCAATCACAAGGGTGGTTGGATAACGGTCGACATGGCGACAAGAGGACGCGGTGAGACGGATACATTTTGGATTGCGGATTTCGGATTGCGGAATGAAGGTCGCAGAGCGCATAGCGAAAAGGCATGGAGAAAGGCGGGAGAGGGATTAGAGGTCAGAGATCAGACGACACAAGAAAGATGCTATGTTCGTTTTTCCTGACACCTGACACCTAGATGCAACCGACTAAACAGGCATAACTGACTAAACCGGCTAAACCGGCACAACTGGCTAAACAGACTAAACTGACTAATGTACAAACGCTCTTATCATATTCACTTCGTTGGCATCGGTGGCATCGGTATGAGCGGTATTGCTGAACTGCTGCTGAACCTCGGCCATCAGGTCAGTGGCTCCGATATACAGGAGAGCGAAATTACCCGTCGGCTTGAAACCTTAGGGGCAACAATCTTCTACAGCCATCAGCCCCAGCAGGTAGCCGGCGCTGACGCGGTGGTGGTTTCCTCTGCCATTGATTCCGACAACCCTGAGGTGGCTGCGGCCAACATGGACTATCATATACCAGTTATTCGCCGAGCCGAGATGCTGGCTGAGCTCATGCGACTCAAGTACGCTGTTCTGGTTGCTGGAGCTCACGGCAAGACGACCACCACCTCCATGGTGGGTACGGTGATGGCAGAGGGCGGCCTCGATCCCACCGTGATCATTGGTGGTCGTCTGAATGCGTGGGGAACCAATGCCAAGCTTGGCCAGGGCGACTTTGTGGTGGCGGAAGCGGATGAGAGCGATGGCACCTTTCTGCTGTATTCTCCCACCATTTCGTTGGTAACAAATATCGACACTGAACACCTCGATTTTTATAAAGATTTGGATGAGATTAAAGAGACTTTTCTCGAATTCATCAACCAGGTCCCATTTTATGGATTAAGCATCCTTTGTCTCGAGGATGAAAATGTTCAGGGCCTCTTGCCTCGGATCAAAAAACGTATGGTCACCTATGGTTTCTCAACTCAGGCTGATTTCCAAGCCCGTGACCTTGCCTTTGATGGGCTGAACGTTTCCTACCGCGCTTTCTACCGCGGGCAGGAATTGGGAAAGGTCAACTTGCCCATCCCCGGGCGGCACAATGCCCTGAATTCCCTTGCGGCTGTGGCCGTCGGTCACGAACTGGAAATTCCCTTCTCAGCCATCTGCAGCGGCCTACAGGAAATGACCGGTGTGCAGCGCCGTTTCCAAATAAAGGGTGAGGTCAATGGCGTTACCGTAATTGATGACTACGGGCATCATCCCACTGAGATAAAGGCAGTGTTGAAAACGATGGCCTTATCATTTCCCGGACGGCGTCGGTTTGTGCTTTTCCAGCCTCACCGCTACACCCGTACCCAAGCCCTGTTCGAGGATTTCACTACTGCCTTTTATCAATCAGATGTTCTGATCGTCACCGAGATTTATGCTGCCAGTGAACCGGTAATTCCAGGGGTGCATGCAGAAAATCTGACAACTGCAATTCAAAAACACGGGCATGGCAATGTCAGGTACATCCCAGATCACTTGGCGCTGGTGCCGTCTCTCATTGAGGAAGTGAGGGAGGGAGATGTGGTGTTGACTCTTGGAGCGGGTAACATTTGGCAAACAGGCGAAGCGTTGTTGGAGAAACTGAAAGAGAAAAAGAAAGCGGA
>ENA-OVNL01000042-OVNL01000042.1-sediment-metagenome-genome-assembly--contig:-NODE-42-length-12860-cov-2.712274_pt1 | contig 12860 bp, 12 predicted proteins | sample MGYA00250099_ERZ650198 | MGnify/ENA primary metagenome ERZ650198 (study PRJEB26732, sample SAMN07278974) | sediment metagenome | biome: marsh; feature: saltmarsh; material: sediment | place: USA...
ATGGCTTGCCTTCTTTGATGATGAGTGCCCGAACTGTATCTGATAACTAACTATTAGGTTTCCCATTCTTTGTCTGTCTCCCTGACACCCCACACCTAAGACCTTTGATAGATATCAAACACCTAATAGTTTGAAAAGTTTAATATTTTTAGGTTATTACTGAATGTCCAGCGCTTACGGTCTACTGTCTAGCTTTTACTGCCTAGCACCAAGCTTCAGCTGTTCTTTCAGGGGGCTCTTGTTATTGACGGTTTGTTCTGAGAAAATAGAAGATTAAGAACCTTTCTCACTCCTCTCACCAGCGTCCAAAGGTAACAACATGATGATCTTGGAGATAAACCCTCACAATCCACAAAAAAGGCTTATTCGCAGGGCAGTAGAAATTATCCTCAACGGTGGAGTTATTGCTTATCCAACTGACACGTATTACGGTATTGGCTGCGATATTTTCAACAAGAACGCCATCGCCCGTGTTTATCAGTTGAAACGTCGATCGAAACACAAACCTTTCAGCTTCATCTGTTCGGATTTCAAAAATATTAGCCAATACGCTCGAGTTACCAACTATGCCTTCAAGACAATGAAACGACTTCTTCCCGGTCCATATACTTTTATTCTGCAAGGCTCCCGGCTCGTACCCAAGATCATGCTAACAAAACGGAAGACTGCTGGGATCAGGGTTCCAGATCATGCCATTTGCCTGGCTATTGTCCAAGAGTTAGAGCATCCCATAGTCAGTACAAGTGCCACGGGTCCCGATGGTATCATCCTGGAGTCTCTCATTGAAATCGAGGACCGATTGGGTCATGCCCTCGATCTCATTATTGATGGCGGCCCTGTCCCCTCGAAACCTTCCAGTGTTGTCTCACTCATAGACGACGACCCGGAGATTATCCGAGAAGGCCAGGGAGATGTGAGTATATTCCTGTAGGTAATGCCTGCATGGAAGAATGGAGGAATGGAGTAGTGGAGTAGTGGAGTAGCGGAGCAATACAGAAATGCAATTTGCCTATTCCGTAATCTTACCCATCACTCCACCACTCCTACACTTCAATACTCCAAGAAAAGATGGTTGACGGAATGTGATGGCTGAAGGCTGGTAAAACTCGAATATCGGTAGGAGATACTTATGAGAGATTCGGTTCCCCCGGCAGTGGAGGAAGGAGGAGAAGGCCCATGTATTCTTTTATATTATCGGCGAGCTTATCTGTTACCCGATCAAATAGATAATCCACAACAGAGCGTTTTTCCTTTTCGGGATAAATGATTTTCGGTTCACCCTCAATTCCAGCCAGCTTGGCAGCAGCATCTATTGCGTCCCTAAGATTCCCCAATTCATCCACCAGTCCCAGCTCTTTGGCCTGTTCCCCAGTAAAAATGCGACCATCGGCGACCTCACGGACTTCCTCTTCCTTCATCCGCCGTCCTCGCGCCACATCCCGAACAAATTGCTGGTGGACGTTGTCAATCATTGTCTGCAGATAGGCTCGTTCCTCGGAAGTCATCTCTCGCGCCGGATTCCCCACGTCCTTGAATTCACCGCTTTTTACAATCTCCATTCGAAAGCCAATTTTGTTGAGAAGTTCCTCGAAATTGGTAAACTGAAGAATTACCCCTATACTACCAGTAATGGTACCTGGATTGGCATAGATCTCTTGGGCTGCACAGGCAATATAGTAACCACCGGAAGCGGCAATAGAACCCATGGAAACCACCACCGGTTTCTCTCGTCCCGTCCGACCTATTTCCTGGTAGAGTTCTTGCGAAGGACTCACACCACCGCCGGGAGACTCAATTCTTACCACCACAGCTTTTACAGAGGAATCTTTTCTGAATGTGGCTAGTTGCTCTATGGTTGGCTGGGAGTCGGCTATGACGCCCTTAATTTCTAGGACTGCAACTTTTTCGCCAAACATCAGTCCTGCATCACCGCCACGCAGGTGCGAAAACCAAGCAATGCTGCCAAAGATGACAACGAGAATCAAGATTAAAACGCTTGCCGCCAATAGGACGGAACGTTTGCGCACCTTACTGCCTCCCAGTCTAGATCCGACCGGTATCTGAACAGACACCCTGAGTGGAAACTACTTATTCCTTATCATCCCCCCCTAAGAAGTTATCGGTACGTCCTTCCAACTCTTCCTTTAAAAGCTGGCCGAGATTTGAGGTTGCCGCCTTGGGGCTATCTACATACTCATAGTACTGGGTCTTTTCCTCCTCCTCGTCCAACCTCTTGAGGGAAAGCCCTATCTTGCGCTCTTCTTTGCCTATGTTGACCACCTTGGCGGTTACTTCTTGACCCTCTTGGAAAAGTCCTACAGGTGTCTTGATTTTTTCCTTGCTGATTTCAGAGACGTGTACTAACCCCTCAATTCCTTCCTCTATTTCAACGAAAAGGCCAAAATCTGTTACGTTGGTCACCGTACCGACAACAGAGTTCCCAACTGGATATCGTTCCGGTATTTCTTCCCATGGATCAGGGCTTAGTTGTTTTACCCCGAGAGAAAAACGTTCATTTTCCTTATCGATATTGAGGACGATAGCCTGGATCTCTTCTCCCTTCTTGAAAAGTTCTGAAGGGTGTTTAATTCGTTTCGTCCAGGAAAGATCTGATATGTGCACGAGACCATCTATGCCTTCATCGATACCAATGAAAAGTCCAAAGTCGGTAATATTTTTGATTTTTCCCTGAATAGTGGTTCCCACAGGATATTTCTCTCCAATGACGTCCCATGGATTGGGCTCTACTTGCTTCATACCCAGACTAATCCGTTTGTTTTCTTTGTTCAGATTGAGAACCACTGCTTCGACCATGTCCCCCTGTGTGACAACCTTAGAGGGATGGCGGATTTTCGCGGTCCAGGACATTTCGGAGACATGGATCAGTCCTTCTATACCCGGTTCAAGCTCCACAAAAGCACCATAGTCAGTCAAACTCACAACGCGCCCCGTTACCCGGTGACTCACTGGATATCTCTCGTCAACAGTATTCCATGGATCTTCTGATAGCTGTTTTAGCCCCAAAGAAACCCGTTCTTTTTCGGGATCAAAGCTCAATACCATGACATCAATGGTATCGCCTATCGAACACATCTCTGACGGGTGCCCGACTCGACCCCAACTCATGTCAGTGATGTGCAGCAGACCATCAATTCCACCGAGGTCCACAAATACACCGTACTCGGTGATGTTTTTTACGATACCTTCGAGGACTTTACCTTCTTCCAGTTTCGCCAAAGTATCAGATTTTAATGTCTCTCTTTCTTTCTCTAGAAGTACCCTGCGTGAGAGTACTACATTACGCCTTTTCTTGTTGTATTTCAAAATCTTGAATTCAAACTGCTGTCCAATGAGACTGTCAAGATTGCGAACCGGCCGGAGATCCACCTGGGACCCAGGTAGAAAAGCTTGCACGCCAATGTCGACGGAGAGTCCACCTTTGACCTTCGAAATAATCCGGCCTTCAATGACCCCGTCTTCTTGATAGACGTTGCTAATGTCGTCCCATACCTTTATCTTGGCGGCCTTCTCTTTGGAAAGGACAATCTCGCCGTTCTCGTCCTCGTGATGTTCAAGAAGAACATCAACCTCATCACCGACCTTGGCAGTTACCTTGCCCTCTTCATCTTTGAATTCAGCGGCGGGTATCTGGCCTTCAGACTTGTAGCCTATGTCCACCATTATATAATCGTCGGTCACCTGGATGATGTTACCGCGCACGACCTCGCCTTCCTTGATGCTTTTGAGGCTCTCTTCGTAAAGCGCCTGAAAGGATTCCTCTGTGAGCATCTGGTCCTGATCCTGCAACTGCGCGACAGAAGTCACCGTCTTTTGCTCGAGATCTTCATGTTCCGCTGCAGTTTCCGCGGTTTCCTCTGTAACCTCTTGGACCTCAGCCTCTTCTTCAGCCTTCGCCTCGACCTCTTCTGGCTGATCTTTCTGCTCCGCTGCAGTTTCCGCGGTTTCCTCTGCAACCTCTTGGGCCTCAGCTTCTTCTTTAGCCGTCGCCTCCACCTCTTCTGACTGACCTGCTTGCTCCTCGGTCATTTCCACAGTTTCTTCTTCCTGGTTTTGTTCTTTTTTTACCATGAACCGATTACCCCCATGCCTAATTTGATCTCTTTTTACCCTAATGTTGAATACTCACGATCGGGTTTAACCCTTTTCTCCTCGTCCTCTTTCAGCTTCACCCGGTTTGTCACGAAGGATCCCGAGTGAAAGGTTGTACCTGTATAACAGAAACAATAGTTAATTACAAACCATTTCCCTGCATAGTTACTGGGCTGCACAGCTCATCTCACCTTTATGCTTCTCTGGAAGAAAGCAAGGTGCTAGCCCGGATATTTCATGAATTGCTGTCGCGAGACCGTGGAGATGGCTGTGCTACCTGGCAACTCGTCCCGCGGTACCGCGGGATTGGTTCCGAGGCGTACCTGGACGGTACGTCGCAGGTGCCGACACCCGAGGACGCCAGGAAGGACGGCCATATAATTCGCGCTCGCTGCGCTCCGCTCGGTCCCGCAAGCGGGTTCCCAGTTTCGTGGTCGGAGCAGGTGATTCATGAAATATCCGGGCTAGGTGCTTTCCGCTGCTTTTCAATGTACCCAAGCATGAGCTGCACGACCTCTTCAATTTCTAAATGGCTAGAGTCCATCACAATGGCGTCAGCTGCCGGCTTGAGAGGCGCCAAGTCCCGACTGCTATCGTTCCGATCCCGCTCAACCATCTGTTGATAGACTTCCTGAGGGGTCGTCTTTTCTCCCTTGACCTCCAGCTCCAAGTATCGTCTCTTACTACGAATCTCAGGATTAGCATCCAGAAAGAACTTGACATCAGCGTCGGGAAAAACCACTGTGCCCATATCACGACCTTCCAAAACCACTCCACCAGCCGCCCCCATCCTGCGTTGGATCTCTGAGAGCCGCTTCCGCACCACCGGTTGGGCGGATATGGCTGAGGCCAGTGAACTGATCTCGGGCCTGCGAATTTCTGTGGTGAGGTCCTGTCCGTTGGCCAGCAAATGTAAGGTGCCATCTTTGTCGACAAACTGCAAATCAAGTCCCAGGCAGATATCTTTTAACGCCGACTCATCCTGAGGATTCATCTGCTCACTGTCACGCGCAAGCACGGCAACAGCTCGATACATGGCGCCGGTATCCACGTAAATGTAGCCAAGTCGCTTGGCCAGCAGTTTACTCACGGTGCTCTTGCCGGCCCCTGCGGGACCGTCTATGGTAATGACTAACTCTCGAGTCACAAAGAACCTCTCATCTCCTCCAGCACCTCCTTGAGAGCGGTAAGGAACCTCTGATTTTCTTCGGGTCGTCCCACCGAAATCCGAATGTAATTGTCCAAACCATATGCATTCATGGCCCTGACGATCACTCCCCGTCGCAGCATAGCCTCGTAAACCTGTCGCCCATCGTAGCCGACTTCCATCAAGAAAAAATTTGTTTGCGTAGGAAGAGTGCGTATCTGCATCTTCGCCAGCTCTTTATACAGGAAGGCCAACCCTTCCCGCACGACTTTCTGAGTCTCCTGCAAAAACTGCTCATCATCCAAGGCGGCCAGGGCCGCCACCTGGGCCAGACTATTAACATTAAAAGGCTGGCGCACGCGATTTACATAATCCGCCACCTCTGGAGGCATGATTCCGTAGCCAACCCGCAGTCCCGCAAGGCCATAGGCTTTGGAGAAAGTCCGAAGGCTGATCACCGGGGGCGAAGCACTCAGATACTCTAGACCAGTAATGGTCTGCTCTGGGTTAGCAAATTCTATATAGGCCTCATCAAGGACGATCAGGACATCATTTGGAACTCGGTCTAAAAATCTTTCAAATTGCTTTTGACCGATGACCGTACCGCTTGGATTGTTGGGGTTATCCAAAAACACGAGTCTGGTTCGCGGGGTGAAAGCCTCTGCCATGGTTGCCAGGTCGTGCGCAAACGATTTCTGAGCCACCTGAACAGGACGCCCCCCTACTGCCTGCGTCATAAGACGGTAGACAAGAAAGGTGGGGTCTGACATCAACACCTCCTCGCTAGGCTGGACAAAGGTGCGAATGAGGAGATCGATGATTTCATTTGAGCCGTTGCCCAGTACAATAGAGGACTCATTCACCTCTAATCGCTGACTCAATCGCTTTCTGAGATAATAGCCGCTCCCGTCTGGATAGCGGCGCAGGTTCTTCAGGTGATTGCGAATCGCAGCTAGAGCCAGCGGGGATGCGCCCAGTGGATTTTCATTGGAGGCAAGTTTGATGGAATCTCTAATACCGTATTCACGCTCTAGCTCTTCGAGGGGTTTTCCTGGGGGGTAGGGTTTTAGAGTGGCTATGTTGTCAGGTACTCGAATGGTCATAAGTTTCAGATGTAGTTTTGCTGAATACCAACCAGCACTGGCCCAATAAATCTTCCGGGGGCTCACTGCAGCAGGATCCTTAGAGGAAGCAGAAAGGCAGGCGAGAAGAGGTGGGTCTTGTTTGGGGCTAAAGCCAATGAACGTGGGTGAAATTTCTTACGTCACTTTGCTTGTAGGTTTCCTGAGCCCTATGCAACCTGAACCTGTTGGTTCCACAATGAATCTGATGTCCCTGCCTGCAAAAAACCTTGTGTCAGATAATTACTGGTTGGCACTATCTCCTTTCTCTCGACGGTCGTCGTCTGGCTTCCCAGTGCGACACCGCGCTATATATCGCAGTTTTACCTCAAAGGCAACTCCAAAGTTCGCATAGCGCTAAGCGCATGGCGCATAGCGTCAATACCCTCTATCTGATGACAAACAGCTACTTAGCAACGAAAAATGAACGGCCTGCTGTACACTAGATGAGTCTTATAATGTTGTGGATATAGTTGTATGTGCTGAAATAAGAACTCCAGAACGCTCTGCGCTTTGCGCTATGCGCTATACGCTTAGATATACTGATCGGCCATTTCTTTTATCATCTCATCTACTTGCCCAGCTTCCTCCACATTCCATTGATGTATCACGCTTTCAATCCTGGCTCGAAGACCAGAGTCTTCCAGGTCGTCCAAACTCCTGTACGCTCCTCCCCATCTTCCTACTTTGTAAATGAGTCGTTCCTTTTCTGGCAGGCCCAAGTAACGATCAGCCACAGACAACATCTTATCCTTGTCGTCAGGCAGAGTTCCAGATATCTCTTCCAACAGGTTCATGATGTGATCCGAGGCGACCGTCGAGGTGATGCCATCGAGATGTTCTATGAAAAGACGGATCTCTCGCACCACGCCGTCATCGTCGAGGAGTTCCATCTCGCCGGTCTCAATTTTCTTGGAAAGGGGAGCAGACTTGGGAACCCGCAAGGAGCGGAGCCTAATAAAATCAGCATTGATCTGATTCAGCACGTCTGCTGTGGCCAGGGCATGCTCCCGCCACCAGAGCTTCCCCCCAAGGCCTGGCATGACGTACTCCGACAGGGAGATGGAGGCCTCTTTCACAAGGCAACCCGCCTTGACATGTTCCGCCGCCGTACTCCCCTTTTTCATAAAACTCAGCACGGGATCATAACCGCTCTCCATACCGATATGTATGCGGTCCAGACCCGCTTCGCGCAGCATTACCAATTGCTCCAAAGTCCGCCTGGCCAAGGTTCTGGACCGAGCGTAGCTGGTTATCCTACGGATCCCGGGAATTGTCTCGCGCAAATAATGAAGAATCTCTGCCAAATCCTCAGGCCTCATAATGAGGCTGTTGGCATCCTGCAGAAAAACGCTTCCTTCCCCGAAGTATAACCAGTGAGCTATCTGGCGATAGATAAGAGCATGGTCTCTACTAGGATAGATATGGGAAATCACTGTTGCTGTAATTTCCCCCCCGAAGCCAAGTTTCTTCGAAATCCTCTTAATCTCCTCAATAATCTCAGCAATTTCATCAATTTCACTTTTTATCTCAGCTACAGATCTGCGGGAGAAGGGAGTTTCTTTGTAGACTGGACAAAACAGGCACTTGTTCCATGGACAATTGCGTGTCAGCCTCAGAAGCAGGCTCTTGCTTTCACTTGGGGGTCTTATGGGACCTTGCTCGATCATCGAAATCCTCTCTCACTCAAACAGCATCCAGTTTCCTTAACATATGCAACAGACCTCGACCTGGGATTGTATCATAGCGGCTTCACATATTGAATTTCCCTATCTCAGGGTTGCAGGTGTTCCGCCGGAGGCGGATCAGGTGTCAGGAAAGAAAAACAAAAAAACTGAAACCTGAAACCTCAGTCTTTGAGACCGGCAGAGCCACGCAACGCTGACCTGGCCTTAAGGACCAGGCTTTCGATGTTGAATAAATCGACGAGCTGAACGGTTGTAACAGGAGGGGCGCAATGACCGTCAAGATTCTAGTCGCTGATGATGAGCAGGAAATCAGGGATTTACTCGAGAATTTCCTGAATGACCAAGGATACCAAGTAATTTTGGCTTCAGATGGTCAGCAAGCTCTGCAGTTGGCGGAGGGGGAAAACCCGCAAGCAATTATATTGGACGTGAGGATGCCCGGCTTGGACGGCCTGGAAGTCTGCAAGCGGTTGAAGGCGAAGGAGGAAACTAAATTTATCCCGGTAATTTTTATAACCGGTTTTGAAGACAACAAGTTGGAGGCCCTTGATATGGGGGCTGATGACTTTGTCAATAAACCTTTCGACATGGTTGAACTCTCAACCCGAGTAAAATCGGTACTCCGGATCCGTCACCTTACCGATGAGCTCGAAAGGGCCGTGGCCTATATAGAAGAACTCCGCAAGGATCTGCCGGAACTGCATTAGACTTGAACTATTGAGCGATTGAGGGATTGAGGGATTGAGATGGAACGGGAGAAGCGGCTCTATCCGAGATCTAAGGTGAGATGGCCCGTCACAATGACCACCTCTGTCGGCACCATCGAAGGAGAAACAATAGACGTCAGCAGCCTGGGAGCGTACATTCAATGCCGAGAGCCGCTCAACGCCAGTGAAAACTTTGTGTTGAGCGTTCGACTTCCTGTGGGCTCACCCCTGCGTGTCTTTGCTGAAGTTGTATGGTCAAATTCAACCGGCCTCGAGAGCGGGAACGGGCCGCTTGGGATGGGGGTTCGTTTTCTATGGTAATCGCAGAGCGCAAAGCGCAGAGCGCAGAGCGCCATTAGGTATACCGGCCATGTCTCTGATTCAGAAAGTTGGAGAAGAAGCGTTTCTGCAGAGGGCCCAGGAGATAACCGGTTCACAACCACTCTTTTCCTGGCTGGGCGCAAGCATTGTTGCAGTGAGTGAGGGATACTGTGAGATGCAGCTCCCTCTCAGAGAAGAATTCGTCAATGATCGGAATACACTGCAGGGAACGGTTCTCTTCGCTCTTTTCGAATCAGCAACCTTTGTGGCCTCTAGCACTCTGGTAAGAGGTAAAGCTGAGATGGATTTTCATCAGGAGATGAAACTTAACTTCATCAAAGCAGTGCGACAGGTGAACCAGACCATCAAGGCAAATGGTCGCGCCCTGCATCGGGGCAGGTCTACGGCGGTGGTTGAAGGCGAAGTCTATGATGAGGCAGGAGACCTCGTGGCCAAAGCGCTTGGGACCATAGCCATACTACGTTATTAAGAAATTAGGGTATTAAGGTATTGGGGAATTTAGGAATTCGATGCAGCAGTAATTCAATTCCTTAATCCCTTAATTCCTCAATTCCTCAATTTTTTCTGCCTTTCCGTCTTTCCTGCCACACCCTTTTGACTCCTTCCGGCACACCCAACAGCATGATGCATCCCAGGTAGATGAGTATTCCAGCTACCACCCAACACCCCAGGCCAAGTGCCAAAAATCCGCCTGTAAGTTTGCCGCCATCGTAGCTGTAATGGCAAAGGATCTGCACCACGACCGCCATGATGGACGAAGCAAAAAGACAGCGGCCGCCGCTCAGCAAGAGCCTCCCACCCTGAATTCCACCAAGACGTCTCCTCAGCAACAACATCAACACAAGCACGTTTGCTATTGCTGCTATGGAGACAGCAAGTGCCAGACCGCTATGCCCCAGTGGACCTATGAGAAGTACACTCAAAATTACATTGATAGCCAGAGCGCCAACACCTGCCCAGACTGTTACGTAGGCACCATCCAATGCATACCAGGCTCCGACGAGCACCCTAAAGCTAGCCACGGCCCAGAGCCCCAGAGCAAAATAGCCGAGAGCCTCAGCCGTCATCCTGGTGGCTATCTCATTGAACTCTCCGCGTTGGAAGAGAACATGAACCAGAGGTTCCCTGATCACCCAGAGGCCGGTCGCCGCCGGAATTGTCAGAAACCAGAGGATTTCCATGGCCTCGACCACCTGTTGGCGAAAAGCCTGCCATTCCTGCAAGGCACTTTGACGGGTAAGCTGTGGCAGTACCGAGGTTCCTATGGCACTCCCAAAAAGACCCAGTGGAAACTGGATTAGTCGCTCGGCATAGTAAAGGTAAGAAATACTTCCCACGCTGAGGAAGGAGGCAAACAATGTGGCCACAAAAATATTGAGGTGATAGACGGCTGCTCCTAATACCGTTGGCACCAAAAACCTCAAGACCGCCTGAGTCTCTGGTGCTCGCCACCAACGACTCGGTCTCCATCGCACCACAAGTCGACGGGCCCAATACCACTGAAATGCTAGTTGACAAAAACCACCTAAGACAACACCCCAGGTCAGGGACCATTCTGGGGCTAGGCTGAAGTAGCTCCCAAGACCCAGCATCCCAAGCATGCATACGTTCAGGAGACTCGGCGCAGCGGCAGGAGCGCCGAAATACTCGTGGGTATTGAGGATCGCCATAACAAAACCGGCCACACCAATGCAAAATACATAGGGAAGGAGCCATCTGGTTAGACTCACTGTCAACTGCCACTTGGCTCCGCTGCCGACAAAACCCGGAGCCAGTACTGAGACAACAAGAGGAGCTGTCATCACTCCTAGAAGCGTCAGGCCAAAATAGAAGGTACATGTCAGGCCACCCAGGTTGCTCGCCAACCGACCAAAGCTGCTATGATTGCCGAGAGCATACTCTTTGCCCAATTCAGGCATATAGGGGAGGCTGAGGGAGCCTTCCGCATACAGCCGGCGAAAAAGGTTTGGAATGCGAAAAGCCACGAAAAAGATATCCGCCTTGAAGCCAGAGCCGAGGAAGTAAGCGATGGCCATGTCGCGAATAAAGCCGAGCACCCTGCTCAGCAAGGTTAGACTACTGATGATGGTGGCCGATCTGAGTAAACGCGTTTCTTTTACATTCATAGGGTTACGTACCACTGCACGCTGGTTTGCGGATGATCCCGAGGCCAAAGGACCCGGCTCTGGTTCGCCCCCTTAGAGGCTTTAATGGTCTTTCCTCTCTTGCCGCAGTTTGCTGGAGTGATGGAGTGGTGGAGTAATGGAGTAATGGAAAAGACCAATTCACTTCGAAATTCGGGCTTTCGCTTTTGCCAACACTCCAATACTCCAATACTCCAATACTCCAAAAAAGCTTGCAATCTTGACGGGTAAAACCATTAAACCCTAACCTATCCCTGTGGACCAGCTTTTCGGTGTGGAATAACATTCCGGCCAAGATTGTGACAGTTTCGTGCGAATGTCAACTGCGTTGTCAGTTTAATCGGTTAGTCCGCTTACGTCGGTTGAGCTTGCTAAACAGTTGAGACTTGTCTCCTGCAACTGGCTAAACTGACCAGACCGATCAATCTGTAGAAAAATTCTTGACTTCGTTAGGCAGGCAATGTTACAAAGCGCAATTGCGAATTTTTCAGAGCGCCACTATAAACTCGATCTGGCAGTCGAGCTTATTTTTTACAAGCAAGCTACAAGGAGGATAATAATTGGCCACCCATAAGTCTGCCATCAAGAGAGCGAAACAAAGTGAGCTACGGAAACAACGAAATCGTGCTAAGAAGACAAGGGTGAAAGGTGCGGTGAAAAAGGTTCGAGAAGCCCTGGAAAACAAATCTCTAGAGGAAGCCCAAGCAGCCCTGCAAGAAGCCATCCCCATAATTGACAAAGCTGCCTCAAAAGGTGCTCTGCATCACCGCACTGCGGCACGGAGGATTGCACGCTTGAGCCAAAAGGTTCACGCCCTGAGTGCAGAGCAAGAATAAAATCCGTTATAGACGATTCATATTTTTCGTGAAGAGCGGACGAGCACCCTACCCCACCAGTAACGTCTTTTCTTCTGCTCCAAGACCAAGGTGAAATCTGGAAATCTAGATTATCATCGGCTATTGTTGTTGGCTGAGATATCAGTCACCAGCGCCCGCCATCTTCTATTTTATAACAACGGACTACTGACTACGGACAACCGGGCTAGAACCCCTCGAAGAGATCTTTGTAGATTTTTTCGGCTAGAAATTCTGCTATCCTGCGAAAAGCCTCATTTCTGAGTCTATTCGTATTCAGGGCATTTCCCGTCTCAACGTATTCATCGTAGTAACTAAGGTTCTTGTTCTGCCAGAGAACCTCGTCGGTGTCTGCCCGGGTGAGGGTGAGAGACAGAGTGACCGTCACCCGGGTCTGAAGCGTTCGGTTTCGGTCGAGATAAGTGGCTCTGTCCGTCCTAATCCTGGCAACACTACCACCAAGGACCGCCTCGGCCTCATTGGCGGGTTTTATTGGCAATCTCTTCCAGCGAATGAACTCATTGCGGATGGCATTGGTAAAGATAGTCTCAAGGCCAATTTCTGCTGTATTGTTGCGCAAAACATTCACAGCAACACTCTGAATGTCTCCAGGGGCTTGGCCACCAGTTCCGGAGAGATGATAGGCACACCCGAGGGGAGCTAACAGTGCTAGAATACAGGCCGCCAGGGCTACTCTGTGGCAAAATGAGCCGGGGGAGCGAACCGACGCGGGGACACGGCGAAAGG
>ENA-OVNL01000043-OVNL01000043.1-sediment-metagenome-genome-assembly--contig:-NODE-43-length-12781-cov-2.986776_pt1 | contig 12781 bp, 13 predicted proteins | sample MGYA00250099_ERZ650198 | MGnify/ENA primary metagenome ERZ650198 (study PRJEB26732, sample SAMN07278974) | sediment metagenome | biome: marsh; feature: saltmarsh; material: sediment | place: USA...
ATCCGGAATCCCACATCTCACATCCCACATCTGTAATTCCGCAATCCGCATTCCGCATTCCGAAATCATCTCCCAGCTGCCTGCCGCCAGGTGCCGGCTTCACCCTCCGCTTCCTGCACCTTGGGTCGATTCTTGAAATATGCCTCCATCACCTGGCGGGCCAATGGTGCCGCTGCAGAACCACCGTGGCCACCGTGTTCCACCAATACGGCAACTACAATTTCGGGCGCTTCCGCCGGAGCATAGGCCACAAACCAGGCGTGATCTCTAAATTTGTAGGGGACCTCGCTCTCATTCTCTTTTTCATCGTCTTCGGGGGCTCGAATTACTTGAGCTGTACCAGTTTTCCCGGCCACCCTCAGTCCACGTAACCTGCCCCGCAACAGCCCAGCCCGCCCCGTACCGTTCGGTTCCTGGACCACTCCTTCCAAGGCTCGTTGGAGAAAGGCGATCGTACTGGGACTCAAATCTAGCTTCCCGACTGCCTCAGGTTGCACCTTTTTTACCACCCCGCCATCGGCGTCTTCCACTCGCAGAACCACGCGCGGCTTCACGAACACACCACCGTTGGCAATGGCACCATAGAAAACACACATCTGAATGGGGGTGGCAAGCAAGAAGCCCTGGCCGATGGCCGTGACTAAATCTTCACCCTTCTGCCAGGGAATTCCGAAACGGCGCAACTTCCATCGGGCAGTTGGAACCAATCCCCCTGCCTCGTTGTTTAATCGCACCAACGTACGGCTGCCGAGCCTGAAACGTCGAGCGTAATCAGCCATACGCTCGACCCCAAGTCTCTGCCCCAGCTGATAAAAATAGATGTCACACGATTGCACCACAGCCTGGTACAGTGCGATTTCGCCATGTCCCCTCTTTTTCCAACAGCGATAGACGTGGTTGCCCAACCGATATTCGCCATTGCAGGTCAACTTGGTTTCCGGGTCAATCACTCCTTCTGCCAAGGCTGCGGCCACCACCACCGGTTTAAACGTAGACCCCATTGGGTACTGTCCTTGTATGGCCTTATTCTCCAGGGGGTGCTGAGGATCGTCAAGAATGGCCTGCCACTCACTTGGTGTGAGTCCGCGGACAAACTGATTTTGATCAAAGGCAGGGCTGCTGGCCATTGCCAAAATATCCCCGACATTCGGATCCATGACGACAATGGCTCCGGCTTTGCCTTCCAGTGCACGTTCTGCCTCGAGTTGCAATTGTGTGTCCAAAGTAAGAACTAAATTGTGTCCAGGTTGAGAAGGAATTTCATGCAGGATCTGTAGTTGGCGCCCGGCTGCATCGGCCTCGACCTGTCGTCCACCCCGCTGGCCTTTTAGCTCCTTCTCCCATTCCATTTCTACGCCATACCTTCCCAAATAGTCGCCGAGCTTGTAACCCTGGTTCTGTTTTTTCTTCAGTTGCGCTTCTCCAATCTCTCCCAAATAGCCTATGAGGTGCGCCGCAAAGGAAGGCCTTTCGTAGCTACGCCTTGGCTCAATCTGGACCATTACTCCAGGCAGGTTAAATCGATGGGTCTCCACCGCCGCGACTTGATCTCGATTCATGTCCCGGTTCAGCATTATTGGACGAAATGGTGCCCCTTTGGGCGCATTTTCAACCTTCTCCTCAAGCTGGTTCTGTTCAACCTCCACGTAGCGGCTCAGCTTATCAAGGGTTTGCGGGAGATCACCGACATCTGCTCGAACGATGGCCAGATTAAATGCAGGGCGGTTGTCAACCAGAATACGGCCATGACGGTCATAGATAATACCCCGGGTTGGGGCGATATCCTCAAGGCGAATCCGATTGTTTTCTGAGAGGTCGCGGTATGTCTCCCCGCGTATTATCTGCAGGAACCAGATACGTAACAGCAACACAACAAAAATTGAGACCACCAGATAGACCGCTACCTGGAAACGCAATCTGTCCCCATTGCCAGACGATGAATTGAGTGGTCCGAAACCCATCATGCTTCCTGAGACTCCCGAAAAACACCCAAATGTAATAGCCACTGGTCAAGTCGCTCCAATCCAGCCAACAGCAGTGGCCCTACCAGAGCGGCTGTAATCGTGCGAGTCGCCAAAACTACAAGAAAATGCGAAGTTTCGGCAAATCCCGCATCCTGTAGCACCAAGATTGTCCTTACACCAACACCCTCAAATAAGGTGCAGAGGCCGAGAAAAAATGCCTGATATCTCCTGCTGTGGAGGTTTAGATTTTGCCACAGCATCGATGCCAGCAAGGCAACACCAAAATAAATCAACGGGTAAACCAAGCCTTTCAGCGGCAAGCCCACGTCCATCAGCAGCCCCAGGAAAAGCGCCATCACCAGTGCCTTTGATCTATCCAAAGAGAAGCTAAAATGGATAAGCAGTACCAGGAACAGATCCACCCGAAGTTCAGAAACCACAAAAATTGGATAAAGCACTGTCTGGCAGAGATAGGCCCCAAGAATGAGTAAGAAGTATAGAAAAAAGGTCCGCATTACTCCTGCCGTTTCCTTGCGCCTTTCAGCCTCGGCTCCTCGGGTGGGGGTTGAATAACCACCATCACTTCTTCCAGTTTACTGAAGTTCGCGGCAGGCTCCACTTCCACTCGCTGAAACAGGCCGGAGCTACCACGGACCACTTCCTGGACAGTCCCGAGAAGAAGCCCTTTGGGAAACACACCGCCCATGCCCGAGGATATCACCCGGTCGCCCACCTGCACATCCTCATTCCTTTGCACATATTTAAGCACGCAGCGGTGACGTCCCAGACCCACCAATACACCTCGGACACGAGAACGCTGGATGAGGGCATCCACCGCGCTGTTGGGGTCAAGGATAAGGAGTACCTTGGCATGGTGGTTACTCACTCCAATGACCCTTCCCATTAATCCCTCTGCACTTACTACCGCCATGTCCTGCGCCACCCCATCACTGCTGCCTTTATCAATGAGAATCGTTTGAAACCATCCCGAGGGGTCGAAGGCCACCAACTCTGCAGGTAAGAGTGGAGTGGCAATGGATTTTTTGAAGTTAAGTAAGGCCCGTAAGCGTTGATTGGCGAGATCTGCCTCACGATAGCGGTTCACTTGCAGCTTGAGTTTTTGCAACTCTCGCTTTAAGGCCTCGTTTTCTTGGTGTGTTCCCACCAGATAAAAATAGCCGCGCCAGACCTCACTTATCCCTCCAATGATACCTCGAACCACCTTCTGTATCGGCGAAGTGATCCCCACCACCAGGGATTCAAAAAAGCTCATATTCTCACGACTATGGAGATTCGCAGAAATAAGGCTGAGGGCAAGGAGAATAATGAGGATGGGGATAATAAGTTTCCGTGTTTGACTGGTCACCGGCACCTTGGTCCTTGACGTGGAGACCAGCGATCGTTCTCCACGTATACTCTTCTCTAGTTTGGGAGTGGCCTATATCATGATCTCCCTAAGAATATCAAGACTATCGAGAGCCTTGCCGGATCCCAGCACTACTGTGGACAGGGGATCCTCGGTGATGGTGATGGGAAGTCCTGTTTCTTCACGGAGAAGCATATCCAGATTTTGTAGCAGCGCTCCGCCGCCCGTAAGGACGATACCCCTATCCACGATGTCGGCGGCGAGTTCCGGCGGGGTCTGCTCGAGGGCTATCTTAACCGTCTCTAGAATGGTCTCGATCTGTTCTGTTATGGACTCACGCACCTCATCTGAGTCAATCTCTATGATCTTCGGTATTCCTGAGACGAGATCCCGTCCCTTAATCTGCATCTGTTTAACTTGCTCTCCAGCAAAGGCATTGCCGATGGTGGTCTTGATAAGTTCAGCCGTTCGCTCACCAATGAGCAGGTTGTATTTTCGTTTTATCTGTTGCAGGATGGCTTCATCCATCTTATCGCCACCAACTCTCACTGATTTGCTGTAAACGATACCAGCGAGAGAAATCACCGCCACCTCGGTGGTACCACCCCCAATATCTAGTACCATGTTGCTAGTCGGCTCAGTGATGGGGAGTCCTGCACCGATGGCTGCAGCCATGGGCTCTTCGATGAGAAAAACCTCCCTGGCACCAGCTGATTCAGCAGACTCCCGCACTGCGCGTTTTTCCACCTGCGTGATTCCCGAGGGCACGCAGACGATAATACGGGGCCTTATCAAGGAACGGCGGTTGTGCACTTTTCTAATAAAATGCCGGAGCATGGTTTCGGTTATCTCAAAGTCGGCTATGACCCCGTCCTTCATGGGTCGAATGGCAACGATGTTGCCGGGAGTACGACCCAGCATCATCTTAGCTTCTTTGCCAACGGCAAGAACCTTGTTGCTGCCCCGGCCGTCTTGGCGTACCGCCACAACAGAGGGCTCACTCAGGACGATGCCCTTGCCCTTGACATAAACCAGGGTATTGGCCGTACCCAGATCAATGGCCAGATCACTGGAGAACCAGCCCAATATCGGATCCAAAATCACGGACTAAACTCCCTTCAGGGTTTGTGCAAATAGTGAAGCTAGAATCGGCTGAAAAATAGCATGAAGGCTAAATTTTATCAAATATTATCTTCAAGGCTTATACACACAGCTGGAAGACGCAGGGACTGGGAGAAACGGCGCAATGGGGAGTTCTGTCCGTTGTTCCGCCTGAGGCGGATCTGTTTTCCGTTGCTGTAATTGTAGGTTTCAGGTGTCAGGTTTCAGGTGTCAGGAAAAAACATTGAAGGTGGAAGTGGAGAGCAAAGAGCAAGAGTGATGGATTACTGGAGTACTGGAAAAAGCTGAGACCAAGAACTCTACCGATCTGAGGTTCTCTCAACACTCCAACACCCCAACACTCCAATACTCCATGGGCTGTAGTTTTGGCTACTTACTGTATTCCCTGGAAGAGAGCTCACCGATGATAGACAGACGTCTTATACAAAACTTTGACTGGCTGTTGCTGCTTCTCACCTTTGCCATTATGGCAGTCGGCTTAGTGACGCTCTATAGCGCGCTGTTCTCAGGCGGTGAGGTCCATGGCTCCATTCTCACCCGTCAGATTTATTGGCTAGGACTGGGAGCGGTCGTGATGGTTCTGGTTTTTAGTCTGGATTACCAGTGGTTGGAGCGGTTTGCATATCCAGCCTATGTGATCGGCATAGTGTTGCTCTTGGCAGTGCTCATCTTTGGTAAAACTGTGTCCGGTTCCAGACGCTGGCTCGACCTGGGACCGTTTTTGGCGCAGCCCTCGGAGTTAATGAAACCTCTCCTGGTAATCGCTTTGGCCCGCTTCTTTGCCGGACAGGAGAAACGCGAAAGCTACAAACTTCGTGAATTAGCCTTGCCAGCACTGATGGTCCTAGCGCCAGTGGGATTGATAGTGCTGGAACCTGATCTGGGGACTGCCGCCTTGCTCCTGGGCATCGCCGCCTCAATAATACTCTTTGTAGGAGTAAGGCCTTCTTCTCTCCTGGTCCTGGCAGGCTTTTCTGTGAGTGCCCTTCCCCTTTTCTGGTATCTGATGAAAGGGTATCAGCGGCAACGCATTTTGACCCTACTCGATCCCAGCAGAGATCCTCTCGGGGCCGGATACCACATCATTCAAGCGAAGATAGCTGTTGGTTCGGGACAGTTCTGGGGAAAAGGATTTCTCAAAGGAACCCAGGGCCAGCTCCGTTTCATTCCTGAGCACCACACTGATTTCATCTTCACCGTTTTGGCTGAAGAGTGGGGATTCGTGGGCGCTATGCTGCTATTGGCTCTGTTCCTCTGTTTGCTTCTGAGGGGACTGAATGTAGCGCGCCGTTCCCGGGATCAATTCGGTGCTCTACTGGCCTTTGGCATTACCGCCACTTTGTTCTGGCATGTGGCGGTGAACATCGCCATGGTGTTGGGTATGTTGCCGGTGGTGGGTATTCCGCTTCCCCTGGTTAGTTACGGTGGATCGTCAGCGGTGGTGACCATGGCCAGCGTCGGTATCCTACTCAATGTGGCCATGCGCAAGTTCGTTTTCCAGAAGTGAGGAAACAATCCAAGCGCATAGCGCATAGCGCATGGCGCATGGCGTACGAATACAGGGGGCTTTGGCATCGACAGTTTTTCGCTCTGCGCTCTGCGCTTTGCGCTATGCTTGAGCTCCAAGGATCAGGTTTTCAATGTTTACTAAACGGCTTTTCCGTCTCTTGTGGGATATTGTGATTTTTTTTACTTTTTTCCTTGCAATGTAAAATTTTGTGTGCTAATAAAATTTTCCGAACAGACACAAAACGTTTGCCACACCACATTTCGCACCAGAATCACTCTTTACGATCAAAGTTTTCTTATAACAATTTCGGTGGTTTTGGGGAACGGGAAGGGTGCTGCGCTCCTTAAGAATTTGGCAGCGGTCGATCCCGATACGATCTTCTCAAAGCAATAAGATTGTTAAGATTTTAACAAAGACAAATCCGCCCCGAGTGTGAGGTGCGCGAAGCATTTCGGAGAGCGAGACTATGATCAATCCAGACATTACTCTCGTCATTCAAATGATCAATTTTTTGGTCCTCCTCGTTGTCCTCAATTTGATTCTTTTTCGCCCCATCCGCAAGATCATCAAAGAGCGCAATCAAATCGTCGAAACCTTCAACTCGGACATTGCCTCGTTAACGAACGCAGCGCAGGCATCAATGGAGGAGTTTGAAGAAAAGGTGGTGGAGGCCAGGAAAGAAGGAGTGGGCAGGGTACAGAGCATGAAGGATGAGGGCGAACAGGCCGAGGTAGAGCTCATTGCAGCTACCACTCAGGAGGTTCAGGCTAAGATCGAAGAGGCCCGAAAGAAGGTGGCGTCGAACATCCAGGACGCTCGGACCGAACTGCAAAAGCAGGTTCAGACTTTTTCTGTGGCAGTAACCGAGAAAATCCTGGGGAGGAGCATTTAATGAGTGGGCCTAAGCGGAGCAGGACTTGCAGACTTCTGGCCACGATTGGCTCGTGCAGTTTTGCCATACTCATTACAGCCGGAGTGGTTTGGGCCTCTGAGGGTGGCCATTCCATGTGGCCGGATTTCTGGCAACGGGTTCTGAATTTTGGCATCATGGTGGGTGTTCTCATTTTTATTTTTAAGAAACTCAACGTTAAAGCGTTTTTTGCCAAACGCACCGAATCCATTGCCAACACGCTCAATGAACTGGAAGTCAAGAAGAAAGAGGCGGAGAAAACCTACGAGGAATACAAACAGAAGTTAAGCCAGCTGGATAAAGAGACCGATCGCATTCTGCAGGAGTACATCGAGCAGGGTGAAAGGGAAAAAGCGAAAATTATCGCCAACGCCGAGAAGGCAGCGGCGGAGATTCGCGAACAGACTGATGTTGCCATAGAGCAGGAGATCAAGAGCGCCAAAGAGGTGCTACAGAAGGAGATCGCGGAGCTTTCTGTGACAGCTGCTGAGGTTCTGCTCAAGGAAAAGATTGGCGAAGAGGATCAGCAAAAGCTGGTTGATGACTTCATGACAAAGGTGGTGGAGGCCAAGTGACCAATCAGATTTTAGCCAAAAGGTATGCGAAAGCGTTGCTGACTCTCGGTCGCGAAGACGGTAACCACGAAAAGTACGGAGAAGAGCTGGATCAATTCGTGACCTTTTGGGAAGAGACGCCGGAATTTGCCGACGCTGCTTCCAATCCACTTTACGCCAAAGAAAACCGCCAAGTTATCTGCGGCGCGGTGGTTGAGAAGATGGGAATGTCTCCGGTATTCAAGAGCTTGCTAGAATTGATGCTCGATAAAAACCGGTTAACCATCATCCCGGAGGTTCGCAGCTTTTATCAAAAACTTCTAGACGAGATGGCCAATATCAGCAGGGCCAAGGTGACGAGCGCCACACCTCTTTCAGATGAGGCAGTGGCATCTATCAAAGCCTCTCTGGAGAAGACGACTGGCCGTAGCATTTTCGTGCAAACAGAGGTTGATCCCGAGCTCATTGGTGGAGTAGTGGCTCGGGTTGGTGATTTGGTTTTGGACGGTAGTGTCAGGAGTCAACTGACCAACATCAAAGAAACTTTAATGAAGGGGTGAGACGAGCCGATGGAAATCAGGGCCGAAGAAATCAGTCAAATTATCAGGGAACAGATCAAGGACTATGACAAGAAGGTTGAACTGAGCGAGACTGGCACCGTGCTCACTGTTGGTGACGGTATTGCCCGTGTCTACGGGGTGGAGCAGTGCATGCTCATGGAGTTGCTGGAGTTTCCCACGGAGCACGGCGCGATCTATGGCCTCGCCCTCAACCTGGAAGAAGACAATGTGGGTTGCGCCATCATGGGCGAGGATATCCACATAAAGGAAGGTGCTGCCGTAAAACGTACCGGTCGCATCGCCGAGGTACCGGTAGGCGATGCGGTTGTCGGCCGGGTCATGGATGGAGTGGGGCAGCCTCTGGATGGCAAGGGTCCCATTGAGACCGAGGAGTTTGCCCGAATCGAGCGGATCGCCCCCGGCGTTATTCACCGCCAGCCGGTGGACGAGCCTATGTATACGGGGCTCAAGGCCATCGACGCCATGACCCCGGTGGGTCGGGGTCAGCGTGAGCTGATCATCGGCGACCGCCAGATCGGCAAGACCGCCATCGGGGTGGATGCCATCATCAACCAGAAGGGCCAGGATGTGATCTGCATCTACGTCGCCGTTGGCCAGAAAAAGTCCTCGGTGGCCCAGGTGGTGGAGGTTCTTAGAAAGCATGGCGCCATGGACTACACCATTGTGGTCGCGGCCTGTGCCAGTGACCCTGCCTCCCTGCAATACCTTGCTCCGTTCGCGGGTTGTGCCATGGGAGAGTATTACCGGGACCGCGGCCAGCACGCGTTGATCATCTATGACGACCTGTCCAAGCAGGCGGTTGCTTACCGGCAGCTCTCCCTGTTGCTCAGGCGGCCGCCGGCCCGCGAAGCTTTTCCTGGTGACATCTTCTACAATCACTCCCGTCTCTTGGAGCGGGCGGCAAAGCTGGCGGACAACGCCCCCGAGCTGGATCCCCAGTTCGTGAAAGGCGGTGGCTCTTTGACGGCCTTGCCCATCATCGAGACCCAGGCCGGCGACGTTTCCGCCTATATCCCCACCAACGTTATTTCCATCACCGACGGTCAGATCTATCTGGAACCAGCTCTGTTTTTCGCCGGTGTGCGCCCGGCCATCAATGTGGGTCTGTCGGTATCCCGCGTGGGCGGCGCCGCCCAGGTGAAGGCGATGAAACAGGTTGCCGGTACTTTGCGTCTGGACCTGGCCCAGTATCGTGAACTGGAGGCCTTTGCCCAATTCGGCAGCGACCTGGACAAGTCCACCCAACAACAGCTCAATCGAGGCGTGCGTCTGGTTGAGTTGTTGAAGCAGCCCCAGTATGAGCCCATGTCCATGGCCAAGCAGGTGACGGCCATCTACGCTGGAACGCGCGGTTTTGTGGACAAGTATCCGGCGGAAAAGGTGGGGGACTACGAGCAGCAAATGCTGGAGTTCATCGAGCAGAAGCATTCGTACATCTTTGATGAGCTCACAGAGAAAGATGAGATCGGTGACGAGCTGGACGAGAAGATGAAGAAGGCTCTTACTGAGTTCGAAGAGATCTTCCAGGCCACACTTTAAGGTCGGGATTCAGACAAAGCGAGTGAGAGAAGCGACCTATGGCAACTCTACGTGACATCAAAAGAAAGATCGATGCGGTCAAAAAGACCCAGCAGATCACTCGGGCCATGAACATGGTGGCGGCTGCCAAGCTTCGCACTACCCAACAGAAGTTGGACCAGTTCGTCCCTTATGCCACCCAGCTTACCGAAATCATGAACCGGGTGGCAGCCGGGGTTGAACCCGAGGGCTTTCCCCTGCTCCTGGCCCACGAAGAAGTGGTCAAGGTGGAGCTGATTTCCTTAACCGCTGATCGCGGCCTTTGTGGTGCCTTCAATACCAACTTGATCGCTGCCGCTGATAAGTTCATACAAGGAAAAGAGCAGGAAGGCTTGGAGGTATCCGTCACCCAGCTTGGTCGCAAGGGGCGGGACTTTTTCAGGCGGCGGAAGCGACCTCTGCGAACTTTCCATGAGGGGATGCTGAATGATCCCAACTATGGTGATGCCAGTGCTCTCGGCCAGGAGGTGATAGATCTGTTCCTGACCCACGAGGTGGATGAGGTCTATGTTTGCTATTCCGAGTTTCTCAACATGGTCACCCAGAGACCTGTGGTCAGGAAGCTGTTGCCCATAGCCCCTGAAACAATGGAGGAGGAAGGGCAGGAGCAGGAACAGTTGGAATATATCTTTGAGCCTTCCAGGGAAGGGGTTCTCAACGATCTGCTGCCAAATTACATCAAGCTCCAACTTTTGGAGGCTTTTTTTCAAACTGCGGTCAGCGAACATGCCGCTCGCATGACTGCCATGGACAATGCGGTCAAAAACTGCAAGGAGATGGTGCGGGATCTGACCCTTATCTATAATAAAGCCAGGCAGGCCGCCATCACCGCGGAACTTATGGATATCGTCGGCGGTGTGGAAGCCTTGAAGAAATAAAGATTCTTCTAGTACCCTTTGAGGAGGATTTGCAGCCCATGAATATCGGAAAAATCGTTCAGGTCATCGGCAATGTGGTGGACGTAGAGTTCCCAGAGGATAAGCTGCCGGAAATTTTGACGGCAATTGCTATCAGCAACCCAACCATTAGCGACGAGGAAGATAACCTTATTGTGGAGGCTGCCCAGCACCTGGGTGACAACGTGGTGCGCTGTGTGGGTATGGATACCACCGACGGTCTGGTGCGGGGCATGCCTGCCAAGGATACCGGTGCGCCAATTCAGATGCCGGTGGGCAAGCCCAGTCTCGGTCGAGTACTCAACGTTGTGGGCCGGCCAGTGGACGGGCTGGGACCGGTTGATGCCGAACAGTATGCACCCATCCATCGGCCGGCACCTTCCTTCACCGAGCAGGATACTTCGGTAAATGTGTTGGAGACCGGAGTTAAGGTTATCGATCTTCTGGTGCCTTTCCCTCGTGGCGGCAAGATGGGGATGTTCGGTGGTGCCGGCGTGGGCAAGACCGTCATCATGATGGAGATGATTCACAACATCGCCATGCAGCATAAGGGGATCTCGGTATTTGCCGGGGTGGGGGAGCGCACCCGCGAAGGCAACGACCTCTATCTGGAGATGAAGGAATCGGGGGTTTTGCCAATGGCAGCTCTGGTATACGGCCAGATGACCGAGCCGCCTGGAGCCCGGATGCGAGTGGCGCTTTCAGCGCTGACTCAGGCGGAGTATTTCCGGGATGAGGAAGGCCAGGACGTGCTGCTCTTCGTTGACAATATCTTTCGCTTTACCCAGGCCGGCGCCGAGGTTTCGGCCCTGCTGGGCCGCATGCCCTCAGCCGTTGGGTATCAGCCCACATTGGGAACTGACCTCGGCGAGTTGCAAGAGCGCATTACCTCCACTACCAAGGGTTCGGTCACCGCGGTCCAGTGTGTCTATGTTCCGGCAGACGACCTCACTGACCCGGCCCCGGCAACAACCTTTGCCCATCTGGACGGCACCGTGGTGCTCTCGCGCCAGATCGTCGAGCTGGGTATCTACCCGGCAGTGGACCCGCTTGATTCAGTCTCGCGCATCCTTGATCCGCAGGTTTTGGGTGAAGATCATTACAGAACGGCCCGCGATGTGCAGATGATCCTGCAGAAATACACCGATCTCCAGGACATCATCGCCATTCTCGGTATGGACGAGCTTTCGGAAGAGGACAAAATTGTGGTGGCCCGGGCCCGGAGAATTCAGCGTTTCCTGAGCCAGCCCTTTTTCGTGGCTTCTCAGTTCACCGGCGTTGAAGGCAAATACGTCAAGGTGGAAGACACGGTTCGCGCCTTTCAGGAGATTGTCGACGGGAAGCACGACGAGGTTCCAGAGCAGGCCTTCTACATGGTGGGTGGTATCGAGGAGGTCTTGGAGAAAGCCGAAAAGATGGCTGCCGCATAAAAGGTGGGCCGTTTGAAGGTTGACAGATAGTTCCGGAATCACGCGAATACGTGCTCAATACTATCAAAATGGTGATTTTATGGCAGAGAAGACGCTCCAGTTAGAGGTGGTAACTCCTGAGCAAACGGTAGTGAGCGAGGCTGTTGATATAGTAATGGCCCCTGGCTACTTTGGTGAGTTTGGCGCCTTGCCCAATCACATTCCTTTCCTGGCCCAACTGCAACCCGGTGAAGTGAAGTACCGCATCGGAGGACAGCTTGAGTACCTGGCGGTCAGTGGAGGCTACGCCGAGGTGCTGCCCACCAAAGTTACCATACTGGCCACAACAGCCGAGCACGCCAAAGATATTGACCTGGAACGGGCGCGGGCTGCCAGGGATCGGGCTGAGCAGCGCCTCAAAGAGCGGCAGGAGGAAATGGATTTTCTCCGGGCTGAAGCCGCACTCCAACGAGCCATCGCCCGCATCCGGGCTGCGGAGAGAGCCAAGCTGTAGGCGAGAACTAATTTTCGACATACGCAAGGCGGATCCTTTAGCGGGTCCGCCTTTTTTATTGGCATGGAGCTCCTTGCGTCAGTTGTCAGTTTCCTCAAAACCCGAGAATTAAGAGGACAAAGATTTAGACCTGTTCATTATTTTCTCACCACAGCACTGGAACATTTCCCTGAACGACGGGTTGACCCACCTGATCCTCGTTTCCCGGTCGACGACGGCCACCCCATTCGGCGTCTGCTGTAGGATGTCCATGGCATAGATTTTGGCGTTCTCGATGTTGTCCATGATGCCTCTACCGGTCATACCGAATCGGAGGAGTTCCGCTTCGAAATAAGAGGCTCCACCACCTCTTCCATCAGAACCTGCTCCGCCTCCTC
>ENA-OVNL01000044-OVNL01000044.1-sediment-metagenome-genome-assembly--contig:-NODE-44-length-12755-cov-3.072803_pt1 | contig 12755 bp, 7 predicted proteins | sample MGYA00250099_ERZ650198 | MGnify/ENA primary metagenome ERZ650198 (study PRJEB26732, sample SAMN07278974) | sediment metagenome | biome: marsh; feature: saltmarsh; material: sediment | place: USA...
TCCCTCGAAAGGACGATTTCCGCTGGCGACGAACTCGATGTGGAGGAGGCCACCTCCATAGTGCAACTGGGGGCCAGACTACCTGCTCGTTTGGCGCTGATCCTTTTTCTCACTGGGTACTCCATTTTCTTGCTGGGAATTCTGGCCATGCGGCTCAAGGCTCATTTTAATCTGGGCCAGAGCCTACAAAGCATTTTGGCAGGTATCGTTATTTGTTTGGTCTACTCCCTTTTCACTCTTTTTACCCTGGAGGGTATCATCCTTCCGGAGATGGCCACAGCAATGGGCTGCCTGCCACAACGGGTTTCTCTGAAGGGGATGAGTCTTTCCCAGAAACTTTGGGTCACCTGTGGTTCACTGGTCCTTATCGCTGTACTTTTTGTCAGTTCGATTAGCTTTATAGAGAGCAAAAAAGCGTTAGAAAGGCAGGCAGTGGAAGTGCAACGCGTCCAGCTCGGCCTTGCCTCCAGCACGCAGAACTGGGGGGATCTGGCTCGTCGAGGGAAAGGCGAGGCGCTCGTCAAGGCAGTGGAAGAGTTAGATCTTGGTGAGGCCATCTCAACCTATTTCTTGACCAGTAGCGGATCAGTGCTGGCCAGTAATCCCCACGGATTGAAGCCCATACTCCCGGTTGGACTTCTGGCAGAGCTGGAGCGTACACCCTCTGGCACGTATGTGGACATACTGCAAGGCAAAATCTACGCTTTTCAAAAACCGGAAAGGGCGAATGGCTTCTTGGTGAGCGAGGTTGACCGTAGCCAATTCTTCGTTCCCCTGCACCACATTGTCTGGATCACCAGCCTTGTTTGTTTGGTTACTCTCATTATTGGTTTCTACCTTTCGTACATTCTTGCCAACAGTTTTACCAGGCCCCTGGATAAATTGGGACGGTATGCCCGGCAGATTTCTGCCGGGGAGGTTTCGGAAAAAGTTATCTTGGCCTCCGGTGACGAGGTGGGGGCGTTAGCTGAGGCTTTCGACACTATGCACCAGAACTTCACTTTATTGGCCGAACAAGCACAGAAAATAGCTGGTGGAGACCTCAGTCAACAGGTGGCTTTCCCCGGTCCTTTTGGTAAGGCCATCAATGCCATGGTAACTAATTTACGGGAAATGACCGGACAGAGCCAGGAGGCGGCGTCACGAATAGGCAACTCATCCAGCGAAATTGTGGCTTCAGCCCAACAACAGGCCAGCGGGGCGGCCCAGCAGGCAGCATCGGTGAGTGAGACCACCGCGACGATGGAAGAGCTGAGCACCACTGCTCGACAGATTGCCGAGAACAGCAACGCCGTCACGGCAGTGGCTGATGAGACGTTGAAAAGCGCCGAGGAAGGGCAGGGGTTTATGGAAGAAAGCACAAAAAGCATGGCCCTGATTCGGAGCAAAACCGAGGAGAGCTCTGAAAAAATTCTGAGGCTCGGCCAGAGGAGTCAACAAATTGGCGAGATAATTGACATCATTAACGAAATAGCCATCGAAACCAAAATGCTCTCTCTTAATGCGGCCATTGAGGCTGCCAAGGCAGGCGAGGCGGGGAAGGGGTTCTCTGTAGTCGCCGGAGAGATTCGGCGATTGGCTGAGGATGTGGTGAAATCGACCGGTACTATCAGGGACGTGCTTCTGGAGATTCAGTCTGCTGCCAATGCTTCGGTTCTGGCTTCTGAGGAGAACGTCAAAGGTGTTGAAGAAGGGGCAATACGGTTGAATCAAGTGCGGGACGCCCTCGAAAACATCATTGCCATGGCTGAGCAGACCGCGGAGTCAGCACGGCAAATCTCCGTTGCCACAAATCAACAGAAAGAGGCGAGTGAACAAGTGGTAAATACCATGAGAGAAATCTCGAAAGTAGCACAGCAAACGGCAGCAGCTTCAAAAAGTTCCATATCTTCAGCCAGTGACCTCAACCGACTCGCGGAGGAACTTCGAGCCCGGGTAAGCCAGTTTAAGATAGAGTAAATGTATATAATGCCTAAAGTGTCTAAAGTGCCTAAAATGTCTAAAATAAATAGTTGCGAGAACTTATTTCATGAGTGACCTATAAGCAACAAATGACCAATGAACCATTCCTTGAGCCAAGCTCATGACTGAAGATACCGATCTGTTTTCAACCCTAAAAGATGATTATCGCGAGGCCCTCGAGCATTTCAACGACGCCTTACTGCGGTTGGAAAATGAACCAGAGGATCGAGACTCCATAGATAGGGCCAGCAGACAACTACACAACATCAAAGGCTTTGCCAACCGGCTGAGGGCTCCAAAGCTTGGGCAGCTGGCCCACATTCTTGAGGATGTTCTGGTAGCCGTAAACGAGGATCGTTTACCTTTTGGGGAAACTCTTGCCAACCTCCTCTTCGACGGGATGGATCTTTTTGTGCATTTCCTCCGAACGAGAGATGTACCCTCCGACAGAGTGGCCGAACTGGTGGAGGAAGTCGAACCCTTGCTGTTTGCCGCCATGGAGCATGAAACCGCTGCCAAGGATATGGAGCCGCTCCTGCCGGACTTTATCGCAGCTGCTCGTGACAATGTGGAAGCAATAAACCGAGGGCTGTCCACCCTGGAAAAAGAACCCGCCAATGGTGAATCTTTGCAGGAAGTCTATCGCAATGCCCACAGTCTGAAAGGGTCGGCTATGACTATGGGATTCGAACGCATGGGAAAGTTGGCTCATTCTATGGAAGACGTCCTTCGCGCTCTGCAGAAGAACAAGCTACCGGTAACCCCAGAAGCCTGCGATGCTCTCTTTGAGACCAATGACGCTCTCAGCGTGATGTTGGATACCTTGGCGGCGAGCAAGCGGATTAAGGTGGATGCGGAAAGCACCATGGCACGGCTGGCCAGTTTGATACCGGAACTCAAGCTCGAAGATGATACCATGCTGGCGGAACCGGTTCGAGCCGTCATTGAACCGTCCCAGGTCGGCGAGACCAGAGTTCCGACCGTGGATACCGTGCGGGTACCAACAACCAAATTGGACGAACTCGTAAACCTTTCAGGTGAGGCGGCTATCGCCCAAATCCATTTGGCCAATGAAATTAATACCCTGGTGGGCATTCGTGATCGGTGGCAACGGTTACAGCTCCATGAAGCCGGCTCTCTCCATCTGAATGATCCTGAGATGGTTAGTAAAGTCAGCCTGATTACCCAGCTCTTGGAGCTTGGCAACACGATGGACGAGACGAGCCGTCGGTTGCAGGAGGCTGCGGAAAATACCGGGCGTCACATCGAGAGCCTTCAGCATCGCAGCATGGAAATTCGCATGCTGCCGCTGGCACTCGTATTGAATACCCTGCCCAGGGCAGTGCGCGATCTCAGCCGACAATTTGGCAAGAAAGTTAATTTCAAAGTGGAAGGAGAACAAACAACCATTGACAAGCGTATTCTAGAGCAGATCGGCGACCCGCTTGTCCACTTGTTGCGGAATGCTCTGGACCATGGCATTGAGACGCCCAACGCTCGACGCAAATCTGGCAAAAAGGAGACGGGAACCATCAAACTGGGGGCGCGGCAGGAAGGTGGTAACGTGCTGATAATCCTTGAGGATGACGGCCAGGGTATCGATCCTTTGCGTCTGCAGGAAGCGGCTATAGACAAGGGACTTGTGGAGGAACACGATGTAGCAGACTGGACCCAGGCCCAACTTCTGGATCTTATTTTTTTACCCGGATTCAGCACAAGTGGAATGGTCACTGATGTTTCGGGACGTGGGGTGGGGCTGGATGTGGTGCGCGCCAACGTAGAAAGACTGAAGGGGCAGGTGGGGGTCACTTCCGAATTGGGCAAAAGCACCACGTTCATTATTTCCCTGCCGCTCTCCTTGGCCACTGTGCACGCGCTCATGGTCCAGTGTGCTGGTGAAATCCTGGCAATTCCCACTTTTTCGGTGGCGAAAACTTTTCAAGTCCCGGCTCTGGAGATCAAATCTATCCAGGGTCGTCAAGCGATAGTGCACCAGGAAGAAATCCTACCAGTGAGAAGTCTTGCCGCCACTTTGGGATGGAGCGAAAGGAATGGTGGTCCATCAGTCGAGGAGAAGGCTTTGGTTGTGGTCCTCCAGGCTGGAGAGCGAAAAGTCGGCTTTCTCGTCGAGGATATCTTAGGAGAGCGGGAGATTGTTACAAAAGACCTGGGTAGCCACCTGAAAAAAGTAGACTACGTGGCAGGTGCCACTATCCTTGGCTCGGGTGAGGTGGCGCTCATCCTCGATGCACCTCAGCTGCTTTGGCGCAAGCAGCTTGAGATGAGATCGGAAAGAGAACAACCTGCGGAAGAGACTGTCAGGGCGGCAGGCGGCCGCATGATTTTGGTGGTGGAAGATCAGGTGGTGACGCGTCAGATGGAAAAGAGCATCCTGGAAGCGGCTGGCTACCAGGTGGTCACTGCTGAAAATGGTCTGGATGCATTAAACAAACTTGGACAGCATAGGTTTGATCTGGTAGTTACCGATATTCTCATGCCCAAAATGGACGGTTTTACTCTTACCAGGGAAATTAGAGGTAATGAGCGGACAAAGAATCTTCCCGTGGTAATCGTAACCTCCATGGAGAGTGAAACGGACAAGCGGCGAGGGCTGGAGGTTGGAGCAGACGCATATTTGGTCAAGAGCAGCTTCGACCAGAAACTTCTCATTGAAGCCATTGAAACTCTACTAGGCACTAGGGACTAGGCAACAGGCACTGGGTAGCGGTGGGGAGACTGGTTAGAGAGGCCGGAAAAGCACCAGTTGGAAACGAGATTGCCCAAATCATTGCACTCTTTGCTTTTACCATGTCACTTGTCCTTTTAGGTTGTGCAGCACCATGACATCTGACCAGCAATTTGAGAATTCAGACTTACAGGAGGCAGTTGAGACGATCCGGGTGCTTATCGTCGATGATGTCAAGAGCGCCCGTGATCTGCTTGAAGAAATCCTGGCCACGGATCCCCGGTTTCAGGTGGTGGGGAGGGTCGCTGATGGTGTGGAGGCAGTGGCTGTAGCCTTACAACTTCGACCCGACCTGGTTACCATGGATATCCGACTCCCTGGGATCGACGGTTTTGAGGCGGTGGAGAGGATTCTGGCCAAGTTGCCAGTACCCATAGTTATGATCACCGCATCCATGGGCAACCAGGAGGAGAAACTTTTTCGGGCTTTTAGCTCTGGGGCGCTGGACGTCCTTGACAAGCAAGAGCTGTACCTCTGGCGTACCCGACCGGAGATAAGGACGAGTTTCCTTCGCAGAATGCGAGCCCTGGCCTGCACACGGGTGAGGCAGGCTACGGATAGGATTACGGTTGAACCTGAAGCGGCGCTGACCGTGACGCCAACTCAAATTGGGCCAGTGAAGCCCCCTCTTGTAGTTGCAATTGCGGCTTCCACCGGAGGCCCTACCGCTCTCATGCGGCTGTTCAAAAGAATGCCCAAAGAGGTGAATGCCGCTTTCGTTGTCGTCCAGCATATGAGCCTTGGCTTCCTGGATGGCCTCGTCCGCTGGCTAGATGACGAAGTGGGACTGAAGGTGAAGAAAGCCCAAGAGGGAGACCTGCTAGAGTCCGGCATAGTGTTGATAGCCCCTGGGGACCACCACATGATGGTTACCGACGTGGGTACTGTGCGTTTGAATAGGTCCTTGCCGATTAACGGCCACCGACCATCGGCAGAACTACTTTTTGATTCAGTGGCGACCCATTATGGGAACCGAGGGACTGGAGTCATTCTTACCGGGATGGGCTCAGATGGGGCAGAAGGGCTGAAGAGTCTTCGAGTTGGTGGTGGACATACCATCGCTCAAGATGAGCAATCCAGCATCATTTTTGGCATGCCCCGGGCAGCCATTGAACTTGGTGCGGCCAAGATGATTTTGCCGCTGGAAGAGATAGGACCTCAAATCATAAAGTGGATTTCTGAACAGAATTCCTTCAGGAACCATTGATGCGAAAAGAGTGGTGGAATTAGAACTCAGTGATACAGAATTCAAAAGTTTTCGGGATCTCATTGCAGAGCGTGCCGGGATTTACTTCGAGCCTAGTAAACAGGACCTCCTGAGAACGAATCTGCTTCAGAGGATGGAAGATTGTGGTCTCAGCAATTTTGCAGACTATTTCCAACTTCTTTCTTCCCCTGCAGGTACCAAAGAGTTTGATCATCTACTCAACCTGATAATCATCCCAGAAACCTATTTTTTCCGTGATCAGGCCCAGTTCGGTGCTCTCGAACACTCCATAATCCCCGAGATTCTCAAAAGTGAATCTGATTCAGGATCATCACTGCGAATCTGGAGTGCCGGCTGTTCCACCGGTGAAGAGCCGTACACGATTGCTTTGATTGTGGCTGCGGGAATGGGGAGCGTGAAGTATCCGTCGGTCCATATTCTGGCCACCGATGTGAGTAGTGTGGCCCTAGAGGCTGCTCGTCGGGGAGTCTATGGGGCTCGTTCCGTCCGCGATGTGCCAAAGGAGTATCTGAACCGCTTTTTCAGTAAGAAAAAGGATAAATACCATTTGGACGAATCAATAAAGAAGATGGTGGAATTTAGCTACTTCAACTTGATGACCGAGCCTTATCCACTCCTCGAAATGTCGGGCTGGGACATCATTTTCTGCCGTAATGTAACCATATACTTCCAGCATGAATCCACTAAGAAAGTCATTCATAATTTCTACCAGAGCTTACGACCTGGTGGGTACCTTTTTGCCGGCTATTCTGAAAGTTTGCGCTACCTTTCAGATGAATTCACCACCGTTCAGGTGGGAGGGACCTTTGTCTACAAAAAAGAACCCCGGGGGAAGAGTCCCAAAAGGAAAGTTCGGCGAACCAGGCGCAAGCGGGGCAGACAACGCACCCCTGCCAGTGGTCGCAGCCGGCGGCTGGAGGTTCTTTCCGATCAGAAGAAAGATGAGATCCAACAGATCTGTACCAGGGCCAAAGAGCTATTGGAACTGGGCAAACCTGAGCAAGCCGGTGATCTTCTGGCGCCCTATCTGAAGAAATCAACTGCTTCCGAAAGTGTTCTTCTACTGCAAGCAGAGATCTTCCTCAATCAAGGCGATCTGGAGAGGGCAGTGCAGTTATGCGAAAGGGTAATCAACTATGAGCCCCTCTCTGTTGCCGGCTATTATTTGCTGGGGCTAGTCTATCGGACCTGGAAAAAGGAGGGCAAGGCAATCGAGGAGTTCAAGAGGGTCTTGTACTTAAATTCCGAGCATGCCTTGGCGCGTTTCAACCTGGGGGATCTCTACAGCGAGGTAGGGAAACTTGACGAGGCAAGAATTGAATATGCCAATGTAGTGCGGTTGCTAAAAGAGGTTCCCGAGTCTTTCGATGAACGGCTCGCCGGCGGCTTTTCTCCGACACTCCTCATTGATACGTGTTTGAGCAGGATCAAGGAGCTAAAGAGCAGGTAAACGGTAAGCGGAAGAACATTTGCCCGCCTGCAATTTTGTTATAGAATATCCTCTCCCCTCGAGGGGAGAGGATAAAGGTGAGGGGTGCTAGAATAATCTGATACCCCCCCTCACCCCAGCCCTCTCTCCCCAATGGGTGGAGAGGGAGTAGAGGCGCAATGGATATCTTTGACTGGGCAAAGGATTTGAGCGTCTGGGTGATACACTGGGCCAATACCCCGTATGGAGGGCTGGCTCTTTTTGTGCTTGCCTTTTGCGAATCTTCTTTTTTTCCTATCCCCCCGGATGTTCTTCTCATAACTTTGTGTATGGTGAATGCACCTATGTCCTTTTGGTACGCACTGATCTGTAGCCTGGGATCCACCCTGGGGGGTATGCTTGGCTATGGGATTGGCCGTATCGGTGGCCGGCCTCTTCTGGAGCGCTGGGTGCGGGCCGAGCGTATTCAGTTGGTGGAACGCCATTATCAGCGTTGGGATGTGTGGGCGGTGGCAGTGGCGGGATTCACCCCTATTCCCTACAAGGTATTTACCATCAGTGCCGGCGCTTTTCTTCTTGATTTTCTTCGTTTTGTAATCGCTTCTATTCTGAGCCGAAGTGCCAGATTTTTCCTGGTGGCTGGGCTCTTTTATTTCTTTGGTCCGAGTATAAATCAGTTCATCTCCCGATACTTCAACCTTCTCAGCATCCTCTTCATAGTACTGCTGCTTCTGGGGTTCTGGTTTCTTAAAATCAGCTCAAAGCGAACCATGAAGAATCCATAAACAGGCAGGAGGCAGCAGGGGTCTGGACTCTTTCTTGATAAAAAGATTAAAATACACCACTCGTCCTCGACAACATTTCCCTGGAGCGAGAGCTGATTCGGGGAATTTTGAAAAAGGGTGAATACTTGACCACCAAACGCTTACTCATAGGTCTTCCTATTATAGTCCTCCTTTTCCTGCTGCAGTCGTACTTCTGGGTGCCTACCTACGAAGAGCAGACCAAGGGAAATCGTCAACGGCTTGGTGAGTATATCACCGCCTCCATTGGTGACGCACAGCTGCTCAATCCCGTGCTTTCAGCGGACAGTGCCAGCAGTGATATCAATGGGCTGGTATTTGAGGGACTGCTTGATTATGACGAAAATCTTCATTTCCGTCCACGCCTGGCAACACGTTGGGAGATTCACGAGGAGGCCTACTTCTATGTGAATGATCAGGCAGAGATTCCCGGCCGCGGACGGGTTGATGCTGACGAGGTGGCTAATCTGATTGTTCAGGCCAGGCGAGAGAATGCTGACGGAACCGATGCATTGTCCGAGTCCCTGAAAAACATCAAGGCAATCGAGGTGTTTTCACCGCAACAGTTGCGGCAAGATGTTATGGAGACCCAGGCCGATGGCGAAAAGGTCAAGGTGCGACTGCAGGTGTCCGCTCCGGCGAGAATCAAGCTGCAGTTGAAACGCGTTGATCAGGACCTCTTTCGCAATCTGGAAGAACTCCTGGGGACTTCGTATTTCACCTCCTTTCGGCCTGAGCGGTTCATTGAAGTCGAACCTGCGAGTTTTGGTACCAGGAAAAAGGAGTACGCCAAGGCGCTGCTGCCGGTGGTGGAGCACAATCCTGTCATTTTGTTTGAACTGCGGCCCGGGGTAAAATTTCATGACGGCCACACCTTCGACGGATACGACGTCAAGTTCACCTACGATGCCATCATGAATCCTGCCAATGCCTCACCCCGGTATGCTGATTACGAGCCGGTCAAATCCCTGGAAGTGCTGCATCCTTTAACCGTCCGCATTGTTTACAAGCGTCTTTACTCGCCGGCACTGGGAACCTGGATGATGGGCATTCTGCCGGAACACCTGCTGGATCATGAGGCGCTGAGGGATGAGGCCAGGCGACGCGGCCTGGACCCCGAAACCATGTCAATTCGGCAGAGCAATTTCAACCGAAACCCTGTCGGATGCGGGCCTTTTCGCTTCAGGGAATGGAAGTCCGACCAGTACATCCTCCTGGATCGATTTCCAAAATACTGGGAAGGTCCGCCCAACTATAAAGAGTATGCCTACCGCATCGTGCCGGACAAACTAACGCAGGAAATGGAATTCTATGCCGGCACCGTGGACAACTACGGGGCGGAGCCCCATCAAGTCCACCGGTTCAAAAGTGATCCTCGGTACCAAAACTTCTCTGGCCTGAGTTTTGGTTACACCTATGTGGGTTACAATCAGCGCCGTAAACCCTTCGATGATATTAGGGTGCGAAAGGCGTTGGGCATGGCTATAGATGTGGATAAGATCATCCGCCATGTTCTCTACGGCCAAGGGGAGCGGATTACTGGCCCTTTTCCAAAACAGACCGACTTCTACGATCATGCCATCCAGCCACTTCCTTACGATCCCGCGGGAGCCTTGCGGCTGTTGGCCGAGGCTGGCTGGAAGCGCGACGAGGACGGCTGGCTGCAAAAGGAGGGCAAACGTCTCCAGTTCACCTTGATTAGCAACCAAGGCAACAATATTCGCAAGCAACTCCTGGCCATAATCCAGAACTATTGGCGAAAAATCGGTGTAGATGTGCGGACAGATTTGCTGGAATGGGCCGTATTCATTCAAGAGCGGGTGAACAAGTTGGACTTCGATGCCTTGATTCTGGGATGGTCAATGGGAATCGAGCCGGACCTCTACCAGATCTGGCACTCGAGCCAGATTGGCCCCTATCAGCTCAACTTCGTGGGTTTTAAAAACAGGGAGGCGGATGAGTTGATCATCAAAATCAGGCAGGAGTACAACCGTGAACGCCAGGTTGCCTATTGTCACCGGCTGCACGAAATTATCGCGCAAGAGCAGCCCTACACTTTTCTTTACGTGGGCAAGTGGACGGCTCTTCTGGACAAGCGAATCGTCATAATGGAGAGAGACAAGGCAGGGCAGGTGCATTACGAGAAGATCAAGCCCACCAAGACAGGCAGTTACACTTTTTATTTCAACAAATGGATCAAATTGCCGGAGGTTCCGAATTTTGCGGCGGAGGGTTGATCGATGTCAGCTTTTCTGGCTAGAAGTTTTGTGCAAAAAATGGTGACGCTATTTTTTATCATGGTTATTTCTTTTGCCGTAGTTCACCTGGCTCCCGGTGAACCAAGTCAGGTGGACCCATTGAATCCCAAGTTCACCAAGGAGATGGTGGAGCGATTTCGCCAACAGTTTCATTTGGACAAACCCCTCCATGAACAATTTGTTCTATTCTACCGGGACCTCTTCGCCGGCAAGACGGTGTCGTGGAAAGACGGTGCTCCGGTGCTGGGAAAGCTTTTCGAGCGTTTTCTCAATAGCCTGCCGCTCTTCATAGTCGGTACTCTAATTACCTGGACCCTATCATTTCCGGTGGGCATCCAGGCGGCAATACGGCGAGGCGGCGGCTACGATCGTACTACAACATTTCTGGCTTACCTGCTCATCTCCATTCCGGGATTCTTCTTTGCCTATATACTTATCATATTTGTGGTGAATACTTTCCAGGTGCCAGTCATTGGCATGCGTACGTTCGGACTGAGCGGCGCTGGAGTGGTCACCAGGATGATGGATCGAGTCTGGCACCTGCTGCTGCCGTCCATTCTGGGGGCCACCGGAGGCATCGCAATTCTTTCTCGGTATGTGCGTAGTCAGATGTTGGAGGTGGAAAACCAAGACTACGTTCGTACCGCCCGGGCCAAAGGGCTCCCCGACGAACAGGTGCATTACAAACACGCTCTACGGAATGCGCTTTTGCCTTTTGTGACCATGTTCGGCCTGGTCTTGCCGGGACTCATCGGAGGCGCAGTAATTATCGAGTACATTTTTTCCTGGCCCGGAATCGGTCGCCTGGCCTATGAGGCTATTCTTGCCCGAGATTATCCGATAATTATTACGGTGAACTTCATCTCGGCGATCTTGGTACTAGTGGGGACTTTCCTCTCCGATCTACTCTATATGGTGGTGGATCCGAGGATTAGGCTTTGAGTTCACATAGGCAGAGCGCATGGCAGATAGAGTTTTAAAGTAGAGAGCAGTGAACAGTCAGATGAACCTTCGGTGAAAGATGCAGGATTCAGCTTCTGAACAAACCGTGTCAGCTGAAACGCTTGAGTTGCCCCCCCGGCAAACGAGGCTGGAGGAATTCTGGTCCCAACTACGCAAAAACCGTATGTCTCTAATGGGGCTCCTCATCTTCGTAGTTTTCTTTTTCATTGCACTAGCGGGTTTGTTTCTGACTGCAGGCCCAAAGCCTATACTGGACCCGAGCCTCGTGAGGCTAGAAGAAAAGCTTCGACCGCCGCTCTCACGAGCTAAATTAGAAGATTTGGCTCCTGAGGAGATACCGCCTCTGGGCAGGTATCTCCTTGGGACCGACGAACTCGGTAGAGACGTATTTGCTCGAATGCTTCAAGGAGCCTGGGTGTCTTTGACCGTGGGATTTGTAGCAGTGGGAATCGCTGTAATAATTGGGGTAATACTTGGTGGACTATCCGGATACTACGGCGAAAACCCAGTGCGGCTGGGACAAGTAGCCATCGTATTTCTATTATTCCTTGGGGTTGTGAATTGGAGCATACTGCCAAGCGGCCTTCCTATCGTATTAGTCATTGCATCCATTGGCCTTGCTGTAATTATGGTACTTCGACGGAAGAAGCAGTCCCAAGGGCCTCTGGCTTTTATGGACGCTCAGCTTCTGTCGGTGGACATTCTGATTACTGGCCTGATTGACATCATGCTCTGTTTCCCCAGTTTTTTTCTCATTCTAACCGTGGTTGCCCTTCTGCCGGCGAGCATCTACAACATCATGATTGTCATCGGTCTCACCAGCTGGATGGGAGCGGCTCGTTTTGTCAGGGCCGAGTTTCTTTCCCTGCGAGAGCAGGATTTCGTTACTGCAGCTAGAGCCCTGGGTGTTTCGGACTGGCGGATCATTTTTCGCCACATGGTGCCCAATGCCATTGCTCCAGTTCTGGTCTCAGCCACCATCGGCATTGCCGGGGCAATCTTGACCGAAGCTGGTCTAAGCTTTCTCGGTTTTGGAGTGCCGCCCCCCCATGCTACCTGGGGCAATATCCTCTCGGATGGCAAAAATTACTTGTTTGATGCACCTTGGCTGACCTTTATCCCAGGCATAGCCATACTGGTGGTGGTGCTGTCTTTCAACCTATTTGGTGAAGGATTGCGGGATATTCTCAATCCGAAGCTGAGGGAGAGACACTAGGATTGTAGGTTGTAGGTCGTAGATTTTAGATTGCAGATTAAAGAAAGGCACAAGGTGCAGGGTGCAAGGCACAAGGAATAAGGTTTCAGCTTCTCTGTTTCTTTTTCCTGACACCTGACACCCGACACCTGAAACCCTGAGATTTGTCCT
>ENA-OVNL01000045-OVNL01000045.1-sediment-metagenome-genome-assembly--contig:-NODE-45-length-12681-cov-1.902015_pt1 | contig 12681 bp, 12 predicted proteins | sample MGYA00250099_ERZ650198 | MGnify/ENA primary metagenome ERZ650198 (study PRJEB26732, sample SAMN07278974) | sediment metagenome | biome: marsh; feature: saltmarsh; material: sediment | place: USA...
AAGTTCGAGGTCCGGAATCAGAAAATTTTGGGTTTCAAGAACCAGGGGATGGATCATTTGCTTGTTGATGGATCCAGCGATCAGTTTTGCAGGGCGGCATTTTTCAAGGGCATTTTCAATAATTTTCCGGGTGCGTTCCACCAGGATCGGTCCGATTTCAGTATTCGGATCAAAAGGATCTCCCACACCCATGTCTTGAACCGTATCCAGTATTTTATTACGAACGGTTTCGTAGATGCTACGATGAATGTATACTTTTTTTAGGGTGGTGCAATATTGGCCGGCGTTGATGAATGCCCGTCGGGCAATAAAACGGCTTGCCGCCTGGGCATCGGCATCTTCGAACACAATGGCTGCCGGCATACCGCCGGGGCCGGCAAAAAAGAGCTTGTCAAACGATCGATGCTGTTTTCTGTAGACTTCTCCCACGGCTGATGCGCCTGAGATAAAAAGCACACGCACATCGTTGTCCTCAACACAACGTTTGCCGAATTCCCGGTTGTCCAGACCGATCATGGGTTCGATGGTTTTAAAGGATTGGCAGATTTCAGCCAAAATCGCAGCGGTTTTCGGTGTTTGAGATGAGACGCCAAACCGAAGTCGATTGCCCGTCAACAAGGCTGATCCGCCCAGTTTGGCCAGCACCACTGTCGGAGCGTCGTATGCAAATATGGTGGCCACCGTGCCATATGGTTTGCCATTTTCGACCCAGGAGATTTCTTCTTTTATGGTTCGTAAGTGGTCCACGGCCAGATCCACTTCGATGCCGGTAATTTTTACCGGGAATCCGGCATCCAGTGCCGCAGTTTCTTGAAGGTTTGACCGTTGTTGTTCAATGGCATCGGCCAGTCGATTGATTTCTTCGAGTTTAGCTTTGTATCCTTGGTTTTGAATCATATTGTTCTCCATTCATGATTGTCCTTAGCGCAATACATTGTTTTTCGCAAAATAACACCACAACGTTTTCTTTTTTCAATTCTTTCTTAACTGTATGGCTATTACAGAATATGTCAACATAGAATATTCTATGCATACCATTTTTTCAATCGTATCTAGGGTAAAATAAAACCTTCCATTGAAATTTAACATCAAAGAATTCCAAAAATTATTTGCTATGCACGTACCTATGAACAAAACACTAGTTTGAAAAACAGGTAGATGTGTGTTAAATTTATTTCATAAAAAATAGGAGATTTAAACTAATCTTTTTTATACAGTAAATTAAGGTTCAAAGTATTCGGACAATACTCGACGTCTAAAGAGTTCATAAAAAAAATAGAATAATGAAACCTCGCGTAGCCATCCAGGAACCATCATCGGTTCACAGAAAATTAAGCTTGATCCTTATCACCCTAATTGTGTCAGCAACGGCTCTCTCCTTTGCTCAAAGCCCCCTTTCCGAACCCTCATCCAAAAGGGAACTTGTCGGCAAACAATACTCGAAGACCATTGGGTTTTCCATAAATCAGCCCGAAAATACCTACTATTACAGGTTTGCCAAACTCTTATACACCGAAGCATTCGGTCGTTTGGGATATGGGTTTGAGCTGTATGTTTTTCCTTCTGGAAGAGGCCTGTTGGAATCCAATTCAGGCCGGATGGATGGAGATGCCGGAAGGATACGATTCGATTCCGCTTTAGCCGCCGCGTATCCTAATCTGGTCCGGGTGACCGAGGAAGTTGCCAGTGTCCCCATTGGGGCTTACACCGCAGATGATGCCATCCATTTGAACAGCTGGAAGGATCTCACCAGCAGGAATCTTGTCATCGGTTATTCACGCGGTCTTAAGATTGCAGAAAAGAGGTTGTTTGATCATGTGGATGCAAAATATCTTTTCGATGTTGCTGACATCCGGCAAGGCCTCAGGATGATACGTCGAGGTCGGATAGATGTGATGGTTGCAGTCCAAACCTCCGTGGAGGGAGTTCTATCCGAAGCGGAGTTCATGAATTCGGGTATTGTGTCGGCCGGCATCTTGGAGGTTGTTTCGGTATTCCCGTACCTGCATAAAAAACATCGCGTATTGGCTCCTCAACTGGCCATTATCCCAAAGGCCATGAAAAAAGACGACACTTATAATCGATTGGTCGGGCAAGCAAAATCAACTGCATCATTCGCAGATCAGCAATAGAGAGAGGCGACATGTTAAAATCCCAGAATTTTTTTTGTGATAGTAAGTAGTTTCGGCATCTGGGCGAATTATTATGCTTAAAAAGCCATCCAATATTGTTTTGATTGGGATGCCTGGTTCAGGGAAGAGCACAGTCGGCATTATTTTGGCAAAGTTGACATCACGCGATTTCGTCGATACGGACGTCCTTATCCAAACATCTCAGGGACGAACCCTTCAGGATATCGTTGATGCAGAAGGCTACATGGCTTTTCGTGAGATCGAAGAGCGCATCCTTACAAAACTCGACTGCGCGAACCATGTCATCGCTACCGGGGGTAGCGTCGTATACAGCCATGTTGCCATGACACACCTGAAATCAAATGGTGTGATTGTTTTTTTGAACGTTGAGTTGCCGGTACTGGAATCAAGAATTCATAATTTTGCCACAAGAGGTCTAGCAAAGCGCCCAGACCAGAGCATCAAGGACCTGCTTGAGGAGCGTTTTGTTTTATATACCAAATACGCGGATGTTAGCATTGAATGTAAAGATTTGATACAGGAAGAAGTTTGCGAAAAAATCATATCTTTGATTTTAACTTAACCATGGATAAACGAATTGATTTTGTAAAACTCGTAGTGTCTTTTATTCTTGTAATTTCAGTTTTATTTCTCTTTGGATGCACTGGTCCCCCTGTAACACCATCTCTCAAGCCTGCCTCACCGATTCCGCTGCCATCAATACATTACACCATTCAGGTGGGTGCGTTTTCAAATATGGATAACGCCGTTCGATTTACCGAAAAATTACGCAATCAGGATGTCAATGCATATCATTTTTTACATCATTCGGGTCTATATAAGGTTCGATTCGGCAATTTTTCCTCCAGAGAGGCTGCCGTCGATAGGGCGAAAGCGCTTTACTCCAAAGGAATTATCCACGATTTTTATATTGTTACCCCTAATCAATGTCCAAGAGATAACCTGAAAGATAAAATCATACGAACGGCTGACAGCTTTATCGGTGTACCTTACAGGTGGGGAGGTGAGTCTGCGGAAGAGGGGTTCGACTGCAGCGGTTTTACGATGACGGTATACCAGCTGAACGGGTTGGAACTTCCCAGATCGTCCAGAGCCCAATGGAGAGCAGGTTCATTCGTAAATAAAAGTGAGCTTGAAAAAGGAAATCTGGTATTCTTCCGTACCACTGCCAGCAGCAGAATCTCACATGTAGGAATATATGATGGAGACGGCCAGTTTATTCATGCTCCCGGTAAAGGGAAAAGGGTGAGAAGGTCATCTCTGAATAGTCGGTACTATAAAGCGCATTATGCAGGTGCAAGGACTTACTTTTAATTTGCCTGCTTGCTTTATCAAAGGGGCTTTTTCTATAGCGAGCCAGGTCAAGTTTATTGGATATTTTTTTAAGGCCATTACAATGTCGATTAAATGGAATTAATTTTCAGATATGAGTGAAAAATTAATATTTAAAAAGATTCGTTTTTACGAATAGAAACTGTCGAAAAGTTGTAGACTTCGAGAAAAATATTTTCAATTGGAAATTGGAGATGATATAAACAAGATGATATCAGAAAACCACAATAAGGTCTGTGATGGATCAACTATAGAGGTTGTTTTATTCGTTAATTGGAAAATCAGACAGGGGAGATGTTATGAGTATTCTTATTGTTGAAGATAATTCCATTAGTGCCAAAGTTCTGGAATTCAATCTTCAAAAAAATGCTTATCAGACCATTGTTGCCCAAAGTGCAAAAGAGGCTCTGGAACACCTCACAACCGAACACCAGATCCGACTCATCATTGCAGATATCATGATGCCGGAAATGGACGGTTTAGAGCTCCTTAGCAAAATAAAGGAACAGCCCGAGTGGAAAGATATTCCTGTCATCATGTGTTCTTCTCTGGCGGATATGGAGACCGTTAAGGAAGCGATGCGAGCCGGATGTAGACACTATCTCATAAAACCGGTAAAAAAAGAACAGCTGCTGGCAAAGGTTCGAGAAGCTCTGGATAATGAGAGACCGATTTTGGATGAAAAAAGAGAGATGATATCTCAATTCGGTTTAGACGAAAAGACCCATGATGAGCTAACACGCATTTTTACTTCAATGCTGGACGATAGGATCTCTTGGTTAGAGAAGCGAATAGAAGGAAAAACCGAAGCGGCAAGATCATTGGACCTTTTAGACTTGTTAGAGAATGCAGTTTATTTTGGAGCAGAGAGGCTTCGGAGTCTCTTGGAAGAATTCACCGCAAAAACCGGAAAGGGTGATGACAAAATAATAGATTCCGAATGCCGCCTGCTGTTGAGAGAACTGAAAGTATTGAAAGATGCTCTTATCCTTTCAACTCCCAATGAAACACAACGTATGGAAAAGAAAAACAAAAAAGAGGATTCTGAAAAGTAATCTGTTTAAAATTCTTTAGACCATACACAGAAAAAAATAAAACAGCATATTATGCAAGGTCGAGATAGTTTTGCGACTAAGATCGACGGAAAAATCTTGAAGCCATCTCAAAAATAGGATTTTGGTTCAAGTTCAAGGCGTGACCGAGTTTCAACCCGCAGGCATACTAAAGTATTCCGAGGAGTTGAAACGAGGTCCCAACACAGAAGTTGGAACAAAAGACCTTTTTGAGATGGCTTCTCATAATTTTTTTGATCGCAAAATCATAATGATAAGCCAGACAGCCAGAAGTGTGGCAATGATATAACCGGTCAAGCCCAAGATTGCTGTCAAGGGAACCCCTTTAAAGCCGAAAATATTGACCGTGAATGAAAAGATGTGTTGAGGTGCATTCAACACCATTGCACCGGCAATGAGCGAGGCGGAAATAATCACCCCGATGATCACCCGATTAATGCTTTTTACAAGCGGGGTGTTGATGTCCTCAAAACCGGTGTGCCGGAGTTCTATCCGCTGCTTGCCTTTGGCGGTTTGATCGAGAATATTATGGACAAGTTTGGGCATCATTTTCATGTGGTTGCCCATGGCCAACGTGTCTTTTCGAATATTTCTCAAGACGCTTTTTGCCAAATAACTGCGTTTGAGCAATTCTTTGGCATAGGGTTTCGTTATTTCCAAAAGGCTGGCGTCACTTCCCAGTATCTTTCCGAGGGCTTCTGTCTGAATAAATGTCTTAAAGAGAAGCAAAAGATTTCTCGGTAACCGAATCTTGTATTTGTATACCAGATAAATGACCTGGTCATAGACTTCTTTGACCGAAACCGTCTGCAACGTCCGTCCATAAAAGGGCTCACTCGTATCCATAAGATCTCTGCGGAAGGCCTTGAGGTCCATTGTATCTTCATTGATGAGGTCGGAATCCAGCAATGCATCCATCACCAAATCATAGTCATGTTCAGCATACCCCAGAAAGAGATTGGCAATGTGATGCATGGTTTCATCATCCAGATAACCTGTAATCCCGAAATCGACCAGACTGACACGACCGTCAAACATGACAATGGTATTTCCGGAATGGGGATCTGCATGAAAAAAGCCAAAATCCATTAATTGACGAGAAAAGGAACGGAGTCCGATCAATGCGATTTCCTTTGGGTCAATACCATGGGCTTTGATGTCGTCCACCTGATCCATTTTAATGCCGGGGATATGTTCCATGGTCAGGACCGATTTTGAGGTATAATCCCAATAGACTTTAGGAATATAAATTTCATCGATGGCTTCGAAGTTCTTGGCAAATTTTTCTATATTCCCGGCTTCGATGAACATGTCGAGTTCTTTAAAAATAATCCGTTCAAATTCTTTTACCAGATTAGCGGCACCGATGACACGGGCGATTTCAAAGGCTTTTTCAGCCCTTGTAGCAATGGCCTTCATCAGGCGGATGTCTTTGCGGATTTCCTTGTCAATGCCTGGGCGGATAACTTTGACAGCAACCTTTTCGCCGCTGAAAAGCGTGGCCATATGGACCTGTGCCACAGAAGCGGCAGCCATGGATTCCCGTGTAAACTCAGCAAAGATATCTTCCAAAGGGCGTCTAAGTTCTTTCTGGATAATATCCCTGATATGGTTGAAAGGTACCGGCGGTACCTGGTCCTGAAGTTTTGTAAATTCTTCGATGTATTCGGGCGGGAATATGTCGGCCCGGGTGCTGAGCAATTGGCCGAGTTTGATAAAACTGGGACCGAGTTCCTCTAACGCGAGCCGAACACGCTGGGGAGAAGGAAAGCCGTTTTGGGGAGTTAACTCTTTTTCCTCGTGGTCAACAGGACTTGTTTCCGTTCTTTTGAAAAGCCTTTCGACAATATTTCCAAAGCCGTGTTTGATTAGGATTCGAATTATTTTTCCAAGCCGCCAGAATTCCTTCACAGTGTCGTCCCCTGAAGAATAAAATTATGAAAATTCAAGTCTTGGATTGCAAAATCCGGATTTGCCTTTCAGGTTTTTCCATGTAGCAATCGAATCAGGTTTCCTCGTGTTCAACCTTACCGGCTCTGGGCCACTTTTTACCGATTTCTTTCAGTTTTTCAGGATCAGCGATATACTGTTCGAGATAACCGCATTCCGCACAGACATAATTATCAAGCGCAGCAATGGAAACAATGCTGATGGGGATGCTGTTGCTGCCGAAGGGACCGCTTTTCGGCAACACCTCAACTCCTGCATAAATTTCCTCAGATCCACATTTGGTGCATTTTCCCTGTTTCAAGTTGACACCTCCTTGCCCGGATAAACCGGAAATCCAAATATCTTGTATTACTGCATTAAGCAGCGGTGTTTGTCAAGCACCCTTTGTGTTCATTTTTGATTCATGGAGGGACACTTAATTAGGTTTAATAGCCATTTATTTATCATCAATATCGCAGGCCCTTGATTAAGAAATATATCCCCACACCGATCATCAGTATGGACCCGATTTTATAAATGATGTTTCTTGACTTCAACCAGCCCATTCCGGAAAGCCTGGCTACCATTAAGAGCGACGGGACGGTGCCGACGCCAAATACGGCCATGAGCCCCATTCCTGCAAGAACGGCATTAAACGTACTTTGTGTTTCCATGCCTAATCCGGCTGCTGCAATCAGAGCCGTGTAAACCGGGCCGCACGGCAGCAGGCCGAGCACCAGACCCAGTGGAAGGAAGGCTGCGGTGGATTGTATGCCGGACAATTTGCGAAAACTCCGTGCAATGATGCCATCAGGACGGTAATAATCCCCGAAAATCTTTCCTAAGGGCATCCAACCGCTCATGCCCAGACCCATAAGGATGATGATGAGTCCTGCAAAGATCATGGCGCCTTTTTGCAGGGTTCCGATGCCGGTGGTGACTCGGGTAAAAGCGCCGGTAGCCCCCATGATGCCGCCGAGAAGCGCATAGGTCGTAATCCGGCCTGCGTGGTACAAGAGGTTCGGGACCATCACCCCTTTGGTCTTTAAATTAAGTGAGAAAGAAACAACAATTGGGCCGCACATGCCGATACAATGTCCGAAACCAACAATAAAACCGGTGGTTAGGAACGTGAGATATAAGGTCTCAATAGATGACATCGAAAATAAACTCCGCGGATCCCATGTCCGGGACAGTGACCGTCGCTTTCCAAATTCGTTTTCCGCTGGGACATCGCACAATGGTGCCGGTTCCGGAATAAACGCCTTTCCCGTTGGATTTGAGTAGCACCCGATTGGGGCCCATTTTCATTCCCGGCATGCCAAGATCAATAAATGGTTCGGATACGATTTGCTTCCCGGTTAGGGTAATGGTGAACTTGAGATCTGTCATGGCTTTAACCGGTTTGGGGCTGATATCAAGGATGATCTCCGTGTCCTTAAACTTCTGAGTGCAGGTGCCATGATGGACATCGCAATTTATCATTTTGGAAGGATCCATTGCTTGTGCTGTATTCGGAAGGATGCTTGTAAAGAAAAAAAGCATGCCGATCCATAACCCTCCCAACAGATACGTATTCCTCGATGGAGATTTGATTTTGGCAAAATGGGAATTTGTTTTGTCGTCTGAACAGCGCATGTTTACCTCCGGGTTTTGTGGAAAGTCAAAAAATAGATATGTTTGCCTTTATTAATATGTCACCAAAAACACATCAAGCTTTATTTTTAATGAAAGATTTAGGCGATATGGCTTGATACTTTAAAGGCCCTTTGTTAAAGTGGCCAAAAGTTTTAGCTTCGATACACAGCATTGAGAGATAGTGATGAAACAAAAAAAATGGCTTGATGAATATCGCCGACAGAATCGATCCGAGGATGTCCAGCGCTCCGAAAAAACAGCCTACTTCGGTTACAAAAAAGTTCCCGAGGATGAAAAGTCGCAATGGGTTCTTCGACATTTCAATACCGTTGCCAAAAGATACGATTTTATGAACACGCTGTTGAGTTTTGGCATCCATCATCTGTGGAAGCGGACTGCCGTCAGGCTCATGGATCTGAATCCCGGAGACCGGGTGCTGGATGTGTGCGGTGGTACCGGCGATCTGGCGATTCTGGCTGCCGGACCTGTCGGCCAGGCCGGCCGGGTGGTTATATACGATATCAACCGGGCCATGATCGAGGCCGGTGTGCACAAGGTCGCCCATTTGCCGTTAAAAGAGCGCATCCTGTTTGTTCAAGGAGATGCCGAACACGTGTCTTTTCCAGACGGATATTTCGATGCTGCCATGGTGGGGTTCGGCATTCGCAATGTCACCCATATGGATCAAGGGTTTAAAGAGATGTGCCGGGTGCTGAAACCCGGAGGGAAAATGATGTGTCTGGAGTTTTCAAAACCGACCTCGCCATTATTCCGGTGGTTGTACGATATTTACTCATTTCATCTGATGCCGGTGCTCGGTGAGGTTATCGCCGGATCAAGCAAGGCGTACCTGCATCTAACCGAATCCATTCGGACCTTTGCATTACCGAATGAACTGACAGATGTGTTGAAGCAGGTGGGATTCTCAACAGTGACGGAACGTAAACTCACCAACGGTATTGCAATGATTCATCTGGCTGTCAAAGGATAAAAAATATTAGGTAAAACCATGAAACTGAACTGGGCTGAACGTTGGGTGGTCAATAATCCCACTAGGGTATTTCAGCAACACATAGAGATTAAGTGGTTGAAGCAAATGATGCCGCTGAGGGCAGGGGCAACCATTCTGGAGGTAGGGTGCGGTCGCGGCGCAGGGGCAAGATTGATCCAAAAAACCTTTAAGCCGTCTCAGCTGCATATACTGGATCTGGATATTAAAATGATTCAAGGGGCAAAGACGTATCTTACAGGAGCAGCCAAAGAAACCATGAAGATGTATGTAGGAGATTCCATTGATCTTCCATTCAAATCAGATGCACTGGATGCGCTGTTCGGATTCGGCTTTTTGCACCATGTCCCAAACTGGCGCCGGGCACTTTCGGAAGTCGCCAGGGTTTTGAAGTCCGGCGGTGTGTATTATATGGAGGAGCTTTATCCGTCACTCTATCAGAATTTTATCACCAAACGCATCCTTCTTCACCCCGAACATGATCGTTTTACCAGCAAGGATCTTCGAGCCGAACTGGATGCAGCGGGCTTAAGCCTTATAAACGCTTTCGAGCTGAAAAAAATGGGAATTCTGGGCGTGGCCATCAAGTCGGGCTCTATCATTTAGGTGGTGTCCATCCATAAATGGCCCTTTTTGTCCTGCTCGGCGTTCTCCGCGGGTTTCCGCGGTCTACAGGCGTATGCCTTCCTGTCCCGCTCTGCGGGGATCGCAAACCATTATTCGGCCTTGATCAGAACAAACATGGCTCATTTCTGAATTGGACACTCATTGTATTCATTTTGAACTCACAGATGAACACTTGGTAAGGCTTCGGGTTTTTTGTTTCCGGGTTAGGATGTATATTTTGCACGGTGATCGGCGCGACCGATGACCGTGTGTGCCAGGCGTATGTGTTCCACATTCCTCCAGTCCACCCCAAGGAGTTCTGCACCGCAGGCATCCACTGCAACGGGATCAAAGCCTCCGATCAGCTTGCCCACATGAGGCCTGCATTTCGGTCCCCCGAGATGATGGCATGACAAACCCACGCTTCCGTCCAAAATGGTGAGATCAGGTGTGCGGTATAGGTTCATTTCGAATATCGAGCGGTGCATATTCTGGTGGAACCTCGATTTTTTCCAGATAAATCCGCCGTAGTGATCCGGGGGCGCACATCCAAGCATGTTCTTCATAGTAAGGGTAACTTTTGCAAGAAAATGTTTTTTAAGAACCGGAACCGATATCAAAAATGAATCCATGATCAGCCGGGGCATCATGAACCTGGGAAAAACCCGGCATCGTCGATCAATGAGTTCCGTTGTTTCGGCATCATTGAGATCCACCAGAAGCATACCGTTGGACCTGGTCAGGTCCGAGTAGCCGAGTTTACGAAAAGGCCTGTGAGTATTATACAAGGGTGCACCGCACCCTTCTGCAATTGTGATTTCGGCGTTGCTCACAGATTTGATGTAGTCGGTGATTACGGCCACAAGTTGAACCGGCGTGGTTACAGGAGGCGGTGACGTGTTGACCAGATTGGGCTTGATAACGACTCTTTTCTGGTCAGCAAGTATCGGATCCGCCCCAAGCAATCCCATAAGCGCCGGCACGCTCTCCTCATAACTGCAAAAATCGACAATCCCAAGCGGTGTTTTGTTCATTTTATCCTTGAAGAATTTTTCCGTTGTTCTGAGCTGTAAAGGCGTTGCTCGAAAATTAAGGGTGCGTCACCTGAATTATATACCTACACGCATGAGTTTTTGCCGTCAATAATGAAGTGAACGCTCATATCATCATAAAATCGTTGTACGATTTTATTGACACCGGAAGATGTCTTGGCTTATCTTGTATTTTGTGAGACGTTTAAAAACCGTCCCTTCATGTATACATTAACTTTAAATGAAGTGGTCGTGTTAATCGCATGATTCAACTCATGAATTAAAAGTATTCTTTTTATGCTGCAAAATATTAAAAACCAGACGAAAATCATTTTAGACAGTATTGCCGATGGTGTTTTTACCGTCGATTCTGATTGGAAGATCAGCTCTTTTAACCGGGCTGCTGAAAAGATTACCGGTATCAAAAAAGAGGAAGCCATCGGTCGATATTGCTGGGAGGTTTTTAAGGCCAGCATATGTGAAAAAGGATGTTCTTTGAAAAGAACCATGGAAACGGGGCATCCCATTATCAATCAACACGTATTTATCGTTAACTCAAAAGGGGATCGCATTCCGATCAGTATTTCAACCGCCATTTTGAGAGACAAAAAGGATAACGTCATTGGAGGCGTTGAGACTTTCCGTGATTTGAGTGTTGAGGAACAATTGCGCAAAGAACTGGCCAAACAAAATACCTTTTTCGACATCATCAGTAAAAACAGGGAAATGCAACGTCTGTTTGAGATGCTGGAACTTGTGTCTGAAAATGATACCACGGTTCTTTTGGAAGGTGAAAGCGGTACGGGAAAAGAGCTTTTTGCAAGGGCCATTCATTCCATCAGCCACCGAAAAAAAGGCCCCATAGTTACTGTAAACTGTGGTGCTTTGCCGGACACGCTTCTTGAATCCGAACTCTTTGGGTACAAGGCAGGTGCCTTTACCGATGCTAAAAGGGATAAACCGGGACGATTTGCTCAGGCTGAGAAGGGAACCCTGTTTTTGGATGAAATCGGAGACATTTCCCCAATGCTCCAGATGCGACTCTTGCGTGTGCTTCAGGAAAAAGTGTATGAGCCTCTCGGCAGTACAAAATCCGAAAAGGCAGATGTGCGCATCGTAGCAGCTACCAATAAAAATCTGGAAGAGTTGGTACAACAGGGATTGTTTCGGGAAGATCTTTATTACCGGATTAATATTGTTACCCTTTGTTTGCCCCCTTTAAGAGAGCGCAAAGAAGATATTCCTTTATTGCTTGAGCATTTTCTTCGAAGATTAAACAGTATGCGCGGGAAGGAAATTCAAGGAATATCTCCCAAAGCAATGAACATTCTGATGTCTTATGATTTCCCGGGTAATATAAGGGAGTTGGAAAATATCGTTGAATATGCCACCGTGGTTTGCAAAAACCGTTTGATCAGAAGAATACATCTGCCTGAAACCCTCCAACAGAAGATAGGCCTAAGGAAAATACCAGCTTCTGAGAAGATCACCGGGAGTGAGCCTTCATTAGAGGCCGTGGAAAAAGATATTATTTACAGTATGCTTAGGAAAAATAACTGGAGCCGGAAGTTAGCTGCCGCTCAAATGGGTATTCACCCAACAACACTATGGCGCAAAATGAAGCGTTTGAATCTTGAAATTCCCGACTACGACGGCCGGACAAAAAAGAAATGATTTTACAATCATTTCATAATTGCAATAATAAAGTGCCAATCATTGCAATTATGAAACAAATCACGCCATAGAGCCTCTTTCACAAATCCCTCTTTTCCATCAAATTATTATATATTCCATATAGTTGCAGTCCTCACCCTGTTTTTAAAAATATGGCACGGATAATGCTTTTAAAATTTGTTATATCGAATCTGTTTTATTCATAAAATAATTGGTTTAGAGAGGTGGGTCCCATG
>ENA-OVNL01000046-OVNL01000046.1-sediment-metagenome-genome-assembly--contig:-NODE-46-length-12672-cov-2.832791_pt1 | contig 12672 bp, 11 predicted proteins | sample MGYA00250099_ERZ650198 | MGnify/ENA primary metagenome ERZ650198 (study PRJEB26732, sample SAMN07278974) | sediment metagenome | biome: marsh; feature: saltmarsh; material: sediment | place: USA...
GCAGTGAAGAATGCTCGCCTGTTTGCCAAAGTTGAGCAAGCCAGGGAAGCTGCCGAACAAGCCAACAAAGCCAAAAGCATTTTCCTGGCTACCATGAGCCACTTCAATTCACCCGACTGGATCATCTGCCGGTCGATATAGTCCAGCCATATGCTTTGACCGAATTTCTGTATCTTCAAAAGATTATTTTTGCTCATAACTCTTTCACCTCGCTATAATCTCCTATTATCCTTGTCCATATCGGCCACTTTCTGTAAGCGCCGCAGATGGCGATACCACGATTGATTTCTCCGTTGGCCACAGCCAAGGCCCTAGAAACCACGCAGTCTGGATAGTCGTTGCCATGGTTAAATTGGTTCGCTTCGAAATCTTCAATCTCATAAAAGGTATAACAATTCATCCTGCTCCTGGTAGGGGTATCTATCTGTTTTTTGGGTACAGGCCGCCATATCTCCCATTTACCCTGAAATAGGCACAAAGATCTCCCGATGCTGTAGGACATCCGCTCCAGAGGCGGATTGCTCGGAGTCTCTGGAGTGGATTTCCATCATCCTACCACAATGAGGGGTTCAGCCTCGAACGGTCAAACCTTATGCTTTGAAATGAAAAATCTCCTCTCGCAAGGTTTTGCCCACCACCAGTTTCCGGGTCTGGGTGTTGCCATTATGGGATACGATGATAGTGTACTGACCGGCAGGTAACTCGGCGAAAAACCAGGGACCATTAGAACCTCTCTGGATTAGGTTTATGCCGTTGCTGTTCTTGATGTCAACTTGGACATTGGCGAGGTAGGCCCGGCCGGGGCCGGCAAAAACCAGTTTTACATTGTAGTTCTTGGCCATCTCCTGCATGTGTGTTCTTTCGCTCAACCCCATACCTCCCGTGAGATACTTGACGCCGTTCATGGTACCCATGACATAGTAAGAGGGACCGCTATAAGCCATGACGTATCCCGGACTCAAAGTTACCACCATTCCGAAAAGCAACATGAGCAAAAGTAATCTTTTCATTGCTCTCACCTCCTTTTAGCTGTGAAAGTCGTAGCGCCGCATACAATGATGCGGCCTTTTACTCAAAAGTAAATCGGCAAGCACCTTGTTGGTATCAGTGGCTGTCTGATTTTGCTGTAAGACAATGGAAAATTTTTTTGTCGGACTCCATCCTACAACGAAAAGGGTGCAGAATTCTGCATCCCGCTTATTGGGTTAGTTCCCCATAGCCGTCAGAAGATGGAGAGGATCGTAGAACATAGGCGTTTTACGCACCTTTTTGAAAGAGATGAGAATGTTCTTGCAACCGGAGGTTTCACTTTTTGCACATTGACAAAAATGCTAGACGGACGAAGATTACCGCAGCAAAAACAAAAGACCATGCCAAAGAAATGAGGGAATGTTGACACGCGATTCAGAAACTGAAACATCGGCGCGACGTCTCGTGTACCTTGCGGCGGAACGGACCCTCTTTGCCTGGATTCGTACGGCATTGGCCTTGATGGCTCTGGGATTCGTGGTGGACCGGTTCGGGCTATTTGTCCGTCAGTTGGTTGCTGGATCCGGTGGTCAACCTTACCCCAAACCGTTTTCTTTTTGGGCAGGCACGTCCTTGGTCATTCTGGGAGTTTTGATGACGGTGGTGGCTGGGGTACGATACAGTTCTTTTGCTCTTCGCTATCAACGCGAGGGAAGCACTGAACCTGGATACGGTCTGTCCCTGGGGATTCTCTTTACCGTGCTGACGGCAATTGCAGGAATTGCAATCGCCGTCTTCTTGACTATAGTCACAAATTGACTGCTTCATAACAATGAGAGCACTGTTCCAAACTATCCCTCCACTTCCCCAACTGGAATACCTGGCTGGGGGAAGCATTCCACTATTGGAACACTCCATTATTATCTCGGTGCAATATAGGAACAGTAGGTCATGATGCAGAGTAACGAAGGAGCTCTTTTTCATGAGTGTGGATTCTTATCCACCCATCGGCGACTATGGCTACATTGCTGACTGCCACTCGGCCGTCTCAACCGGCAATGATCTCCTGCTCTTTTCCGAGGAGTACGACACCGAAGCCGTTGAAATGCTGGGGAATTTTCCGCTGGGCCTTACTCACCTGTCATTGATCACCGCGGCAGTGGCCCTTGCTGAGGTGCAGGATGGCTAGCGCTCAACGATCACCCTTCCCGGACCCTTGTTAAAGGCTCGAGACGGCTGCTTCCCGGGCACGGTCTTTGGAGTGGTCGCGAGCGACGAGCAGGTAGATGCAGGGGATGACAAAAAGGGTGAAGACGGTACCGATGGCCATGCCCCCGACCAGCACCAGACCGATGGAGTTACGGGCTGCAGCGCCTGCGCCAGTGACCAGAGTAAGAGGAAAATGACCGGCAACGGTAGCCCCGCTGGTCATGAGGATGGGCCGCAACCGGATCAGAGCCGCCTGGTGCACTGCCTCACGCTTGCCCTGCCCTTGCTTTTGAAGTTTGTTGGCAAATTCGACAATGAGGATACCGTTTTTCGACACCAGGCCGACAAGGGTCACCAGGCCGACCTGGGAGTAGATGTTTAGGGTGGTCGTCCAGCCATTGGTCCAAAACGGTACGTTCGGGTCTGGCATCTTCAGAAAGGTGAAGATGAGCGCACCGAACATCGCCAGCGGCACCGAACCGGCGAGGATAACAAAGGGATCGCGGAAGCTGTTGAACTGCGCCGCAAGCACCAGAAAGATGAGAACTACGGCGAGGCCAAAGGCTGGAAGGAACCTGCTGCCCTCGGTCCGGAGCTGGCGTGACTCGCCGGTGTAATCCACCACATATCCCTTGGGCAAGATTTTAGCGGCCTCATCCTCCAGGAAGCGGAGCGTTTGGTCGAGAGGCCGGACGGGCACGCCGCTGATCTTCACGGCATTGAGCTGTTGAAAGCGGTTCAAAGAGCGGGGCACCGTGGAGTTGTGGATCGTGGCCAGGATGCTGAGCGGCACCAACTGCCCCTTCGGCCCTGTAACATATATGTTCTGGAGTTGAGCCGGGTTAAGTCGGTCCAGCCGTTGGATCTGCGGAATGACCTTATAGCTGCGGCCGGCAATATCGAAGCGGTTGACGTAATCGCCGCCCACCATCGAGCCGATGTCGGCTCCCACCTGTTCGAGATCCAGGCCAAGGTCCGCCACCATGTCACGATCAATGACGAACTCCGACTGGGGCTGATCGATCTTGACGTCTATGAGCGGCGGGAAGGCAAACATGCCGCTCTGCCTTGCCTTGTCCTGTATTTGCTGAGCAAATTGCAGAATCTGATCCTCCTCCGCCGTGGAGGCGATGATGAACTCCACCGGAAACTGGCCGCCTCCGGGGAGCGCTGGTCGGAGCACTGGGTTGATCCGGATACCGGGAATGGCATGCAGCTTCCTTTGCACTTCAGGCAGAATCTGAAAAATGGTGCGCTTGCGCTCGTCCCAGGGCTTCACCACCATGCCACTGAAACCGGAGGCGGGACGGGTCAGCTGAAAAGTGAATTTGGTCTCCGGCACACTGAGGTACGCCCGGTTAACCGCCTCGGCGTAAAAGCTGGTCTGGTCGATAGTGGCGTTAGCCGCCCCATCGAGGATGCCGAAAATGACACCCTGGTCCTCTTTGGGTGCAAGTTCCTTAGGAGACATGATGAACATGGGAATTGTGAGTAAACTCAGAGAGATCCATACCAGATACACGGCAGGGCGAGAGTCGAGCGTAAGGTTGAGCCAGCGGCCGTAACCGGTCCTGATACGTTTGAAATATAGGTCGATCTTGCCTGCCAGCCCACGCTCCTCTATTCCTGGTTTCAGCATTTTGGCTGACATCATGGGCGATAGGGTGAGGGCGATGACCCCGGAGATAAGAACGGCGCCCGCCAGGGTAAAGGCGAATTCTCGGAAGAGCGAGCCCGTGAGTCCACCTTGCAAACCGATGGGAGCATATACCGCCGCCAGGGTGATGGTCATGGCGATGATCGGCCCAACAAGTTCGCGGGCAGCCAGAAGGGCGGCGTTGAGGGGCGGCTCACCCAGACTCAGATGCCGTTGGACGTTTTCCACCACCACGATAGCGTCGTCCACCACCAGACCGACGGAAAGCACGATAGCCAGCAGCGTCAGCAGGTTAATGGTAAAACCGAACACCTGCATCAAGAAGACTGCGCCGATAAGTGACAGAGGTATGGCGACCACCGGAATAAACACCGAGCGGACCGAACCGAGAAACAGGAAGATGATAACCACCACAATGAGCAAGGTGTCTCCCAGGGTCTTGAGCACCTCGTGAATGGCATTGGTGATGTAATCGGTGGCGTCATAGGCGATGCGTGCCTGCATGCCGGTTGGCAGTTGTTTCTGGATGGATTGCATTGCACCGCGCACTCGGTCGATTACCTCGAGGGAATTGGCATTGGGCAAGGGCCAAATACCCATAAATACCGCAGTCTGGCCAGAAAAGCGGACCTGCGTGTCATAGTCCTCCGCGCCCAGCACCACGTTGGCGATATCCTCCAGCCGCACGATGGCACCAGCCTCTTCGCGGATGACCAAACGTTTGAAATCCTGCACAGAACGCAAATCCGTGTTGGCGGTGAGATTGACCTGGACAAGGGAGCCTTTGGTTTGGCCGACGGCGGCGAGGAAGTTGTTGGCTGCCAGTGCTTTACGCACCTGCGCCGGGCTGACCTTGAGGGCGGCCATGCGGTCCGGCTTCAGCCAAATACGAATGGCAAAGGTCCGGCCCCCGAGAATATCAGCGCGCTGCACGCCTTCCAGGGCTGAAAGGCGCGGTTGCACAATGCGAACGAGATAGTCGGTTATCTCATTCTGCTGGAGGACACGTGAGGTGAAACTTAAATATGCCGAAGCAAAATGGCTGTCAGCAGACTCGACGTTAATGACCGGCACTTCAGCTTCCGGGGGTAGGTCGTCTCTGACCTGATCGACCTTGGAACTGATTTCGGAGAGAGCCTTGATGGGATCGTAGTTGAGCTTCAAACGGGCGTTAATAGTCGAGAGGCCCTGGGAACTCTGCGATTCGATGTAATCAATACCGTCGGCGGCCGCGATGGCCCTCTCCAACTTGGTGGTGATGAATCCGCGAACCAGTTCAGCGCTGGCGCCGATATAGACGGTGGTCACCGTGACCGTTGAGTTTTCACTACGAGGGTACTGGCGGACGTTGAGGGTGCGAATCGCCTGTAGCCCCGCAATGATGATAACCAAGTTGACCACGAGTGCGAGGACGGGACGGCGGATAAAAAGATCCGTAATTTTCATACTATGAATACTCTCTGACAGACTCTAGCACCATGGAACCGCCTTCAGTTCGTGGGTGTACATCCAGCTCAGCTCTCTTGAGGCTTAGGGTTTAGCTTGAACTCAGGGGCCAGAGTATTGTCCACCACCACGGACTGACCGCTGCGCAGCTTGAACGCCCCGGTGCTCACCACAGTTTCTCCTTCCTGCAGCCCGGAAACCACAGCGACGAAATCGCCGCGTTTCTCGCCGAGGCGCACAAACCGCTGGCGCACGATCTTACCAGACAGGCCGTCTCTTTCGCCCTTCTTTTCCTCCACTACAAATACCGAGTCGCCATAGGGGGCATAGAGTACGGCTGTCGCCGGGATGGCAATCACCTTGTCCTGAGCAGGCAGTACTAAGGCCACCTTTACAAACATGCCCGGGCGCAAACGTTCCTGCGAATTTGCCAGTGTCGCCTGCACCTTTATGTTTCGAGTGGAGGTGTCCACCTGGGGGTTTATCGCCGTAACTTTACCTTCAATAGTCTGGCCCGGAAGCGCATCGGTGGTCACCTGCACCGTGAATCCCAGTTGGATCTGCGGCAGCTCTTGTTGCGGCAGGAGAAAATTTACGAAAATTGGGTCAAGCGACTGAAGTGAGACAATTTTATCGCCCTCTTTGAGTATCTGGCCCAAGTCAACCAGACGGAGGCCAAGGCGGCCAGCAAAGGGCGCGCGGATGGTTTTCTTGGCGATAATTGCACGGATGTTGTCTACCTTGGCCACCGCCTCCTTGAACTTGGCTGCAGCATCGTCATACTGGGACTGCGCTATGGTTCCATCGGCGAGTAGTTTGCTCAACCGCTTAAGATTGACCTTGGCGAGATCCAATTCTGCCTCCGCCCCGCTGAGCTGGGCTTTTTCCGAAGAGGTATCCTGCTGCAGCAGAAGGGCACCCGCCTGTACCTTCGTGCCCGGTTCAAAGGCGATGTGCACTACCTTGCCCGCAAGCTCCGCAGTCACCATGACCCCCTGAACTGCCTGGAGTGAACCCACGGAGGTGAGCAGAGACTGCCAGGATTCTCTGTGCACTACCGCCGTGTTGACCGGCAGAGGAGGTGGCATCGATTGTTCTCCGTGGGCAACCATCTTGCCGATTTGCAGAGCCTTGACTCCGCCAAGGACACCGATAACCACAATCAATCCAACCACGGTGTAGATTATTCGTTTTTTCATAGGCATATGTTTTTCATAGAAGATAACGAATTGCCTTTCCGCCTCAGGGCACGGGAAAAGAGCCTAGGCATGCCCGATGGAAGCTTCACCGTACATACTTTTTTCAGCTGAGTCTGGGTCGTCTTGTGAGGCAAACTCCTTTCCTACCAGCTCCCGCAATTCATCACCTGTGACGGTCTCCTGTTCCAAGAGCTTTTGAGAAACAATCTCTAGCTGCTCTCGCCTTTCAGTAAGTATCCTTTTCACCCGCTCGTGCGCTTTTTCCACAAGAAGCGAGACTTCCGCATCGATATCTTTTGCAGTTTCATCACTATACTCTTTCGAAGGTGCACTTCCCGTATCGAACATGAGAGGACGTCTCTCCTTTTCGTAAGTAACCAGGCCTAACTTTTCACTCATGCCGTATTCGGTAACCATACTGCGGGCGATGTCGGTGGCCTTCTGCAGGTCATTCTGGGCACCGGTGGATATATCTCCAAAGACAATTTCTTCGGCCACTCTTCCACCCACCAAGACAGAGAGACGGTCCAAAAGTTCCTCCCTGGTCATAAGATAGCGATCCTCGGTGGGTAATTGTTGGGTATAGCCAAGGGCGGCAATGCCACGAGGAATGATAGTCACCTTGTTAACCGAATCTGCAGTGGGTAAACTCATGGCCACCAGAGCGTGGCCGCTCTCATGATAGGCCACAATCCTTTTTTCCTTCTCATTCATCATGCGGTTTTTCTTCTCCAGCCCTCCAACTATCCGGTCAATGGCATCTTGAAATTCCACCATGCCGACACTGCCCTTGTTTCGTCGGGCTGAAAGCAAAGCGGCCTCATTGACGAGGTTTGCCAGATCAGCGCCCACAAAACCGGGAGTCAAGGCGGCAACCTTGGCTAGATCCACCTCAGCAGAAAGCTTTACCCCTTTGACGTGAACCTTGAGGATTTCCTCCCGGCCGCGAACATCAGGCCGGTCGATGGCCACATGCCGGTCGAAGCGTCCGGGACGTAGCAGGGCTGGGTCAAGAATCTCCGGACGGTTGGTGGCAGCCATGATAATAACCCCGACGGTGGCATCAAAGCCGTCCATCTCCACCAACAGCTGGTTCAGGGTTTGCTCCCGCTCATCGTGCCCCCCCATAGGATTCATTCCTCTTGCTTTGCCCAGGGCATCAAGTTCATCGACGAAGATAATGCAGGGGGCTTGCTTCTTAGCTTGGGCAAAGAGATCCCGAACTCTGGCTGCACCCACACCCACGAACATCTCCACAAAATCCGAACCACTCATGCTGAAGAAGGGAACGCCGGATTCCCCTGCCACCGCCTTGGCAAGGAGGGTTTTGCCAGTGCCGGGAGCGCCTACCAGCAAGACACCCTTGGGAATCTTGCCTCCCAAACGGGTGAACTTTTCAGGAGTCCTGAGGAATTCAACTATTTCTGCCAGTTCCTGCTTGGCCTCGTCTATACCGGCAACATCCTTGAAAGTAGTCCGAACCCCAGTATCTGCGAGGACTCTGGCGTGGGACTTGCCTATGGAGAGTACCCCCTGAGGGCCACCACCTACCCGACTGATAAGCACTCTCCAGATGATGAAAAAGAAAGCTAGGGGGATGATCCAGGAAAGCAAGGTAGACAACCACTTGCTTTCATAATGACCGGTGTACTTTATCTTATGAGCATCAAGAAGCTTCACCAATCCGGGGTCATTCACCCGCACGGTCACAAAAGGCCAATTTTTTCGACCCTGGCCGTCTTTAGTAATGATTCCGCTTATGCGTTGCGGGGTCAAAACCAGGTTCTTTACTTTGCCAGCTACGACGTCCTGCTTGAATACGGAGTAGGGAACGGTATCTGTTTGCCGGGCAACGATATAATCTTGAATCAAGGAAAAGGCCACAAGCGCCATAAGAAAGTACCAGAATGAAAAGTGCATTTTCTTTCGGCCGGGATCTCCCTTTGGCGACATGCCACTCCAAGAAAACCCCAACTTGTCAAATATGCTCTCGTCCTCTTGAGGCGTGTTGTCTCTATTGTTTGCCATGGCTACCTCCGGAGCTTGTTTTTTGCCTGATGGTTGTCTCCTATCCATGTAGATATGTCCCAAAATAGTAGTGCGGCTACACTCATCATTTCAGCCTTATCTGCTTGTATCAATATCTGTTCCATGTCAGTGACCCTAGGTCATTTCCTTTCACTTATCTCCCGCCCCGGTTGAGGTGTAAGGTTTATCTGTCACTTTGCCGCTCTTTACCGCACCACAACCTCAACATAGGCTGTACGACCGCTGTGGTGATCCAGGGCGAGTAAGACTACTCTCTGGTTATGTTTTAGAGAGTTCATAGCGTCTACGAATCCTTCCACACCTTCCACCGGTTGGTTGTCTACTGCCAAAATGATATCCTCCACCTCGAAGCCAGCTTTGGCCATAAGACCATTGCTTTCGATCGATTTGATTGCCACACCTTCTTGTGCATCGAGACCGTATTTCTCGGCCTCTTTAGCAGTTACAGGCCGGACCACTACTCCCAACCGCTCTTTGAGCGAAGCGCTCAGAAGCTCGATTGCTTGTTGCTGGCTGCCGACTTCCACGGTAAGATCCACCCTTTCACCTTCTCGGAGAACGGTCACCTTGACCTCTTTGCCCATGACCGTGTCGGCCACTTTGTTGCGAAGGGATCTCGTATCAGTGATATCCTGGCCGTCATAGGAGATCACCACATCACCCCGTTTCAAACCGGCTTTTTCTGCAGGGCCACTCTTGAGCACCTGGGCAATGAGCACACCTTTGGTGCTTTCCAGGTCAAAAGATTTGGCCAACTCCGGAGTGAGGTCCTGAATGCTCACCCCCAGCCAGCCGCGTTCCACCTTGCCGTGGGCAATCAGGGTATTGGCAATGTGGACGGCCATGTTGCTGGGAATGGCGAAACCGATGCCCTCAAAGCCGCCGGATTCCGAAGCAATTGCGGCATTAACCCCGACAACTTGTCCTTGAAGGTTCAACAACGGACCTCCACTATTGCCAGGATTGATGGCGGCATCAGTCTGAAGATAGTCTTGATAGTTACTCGGATCCATTATCCCTTGCCTATGCTTGGCACTGATGATTCCTTGAGTGACGGTCTGATCCAGGCCGCGAGGATGCCCTATGGCCACCACCCAATCTCCCACCTCTAGTTTGTCTGAATCCCCGAAGGTTACATGGGGAAGTGACTCGTCAGTGAGTATACTGATTACTGCCAGGTCCGTTTTCAGATCTGTACCGACAACCTTTGCCGGATATTTTCTGCCGTCTGTGAGCAGAACCTCAATTTTGTCAGCACCGCCAACAACGTGGTAGTTTGTTAGGATGTGACCTTGATCGTCTATGATCATCCCGGTGCCCAACCCCCTGAGCTCGCGCCTGAACTTGCGTGGCATGTGAGGCACGTCAAAGAAATAGTGAAAAAAAGGATCGTTTTCGAAAGGTAAGAAGGGATTGCTCACCTCTTGACGCTCGGTCACCTCGATGTGCACCACTGCCGGTATGGTCTCTTTGGCCACCTTGGCTATGGCAGTACTCAGGTCGACGGCGGTCTTGCTGGCAACAGTTGGCTCCTCAATAACGGCGACCTTAGCGCTGGTAGCCGACTCGCCGGAAGGCTGGGCCTGGCATTGTCCCAAAGCCAGAACAAACATTACAGAGACGAAGGCGAATGCGACGCGAGAGTTTTTGAAAAAGTTATGAAACATGGCTCCTCTCCTTTGCTTGCAACTCATCGTTTCTAAGAATTTTTTCCACCTCAATCTTGTAACTTTTTGGTCAAACCCTTCAGTACTTTGGCGATCTTGTCGAATTCCGTCGATTTGTTGAGAAAGTAATCTGCACCGGCTTCGGTGCATTCCTTCTGATACTGAGGGTATGGGTAATTGGTTAAGATGATGACAACGGGAGAGGGCTCTTCCTTCTTGAGGTCGCGAAGCACTTCAACACCACTTCTCCCCGGTAGCCTAATGTCCAATATGACTGCATCGGGAGCCATTTGGCGAATGACCGTGACAGCTTCCCGAGGATCTCCTGTTTCCCCTACTATCTCCACTTCTTCCAGTTCGGAAAGCATCTCTATCAGTCTTTCCCTGACAAAATCTGAGTCATCGACGACATACACTTTCTTCATTGGCTGCCACCTATTAGTTGATTGTCTCTACTATAGGGTCCGGCGGCCGGAGCTGGTATCGGTCCCTGTCTGATTTTGCTGTAGGACAGAAGAAAGTTTTCTTGTCGGGCTACGTCCTACAAAGGTGTAAGAGTGGAAGTTGGCGATGGGGTAAGTGGAATGTCCGGAGAGAACTGGAGTACTGTGGGTCTAATTATGGAAGGCGGCCGGGCTAATCCGCTAGCTTATTCTCTATGGCGTAATGGGTTAATTCGGCGTTGGTCTTCATTCTCATTTTTTCGAGTATACGGGAGCGGTAGGTGCTGACAGTCTTCACGCTGAGGGCCAGCTGATCGGCAATTTGAGTCACCGTTTTTCCTGAGGCGATCAGACACATTACCTGATATTCTCGATCTGAGAGGGTCTCGTGGGGTAATTTTGTCAAATCTCCCCCCAACTCATCGGCCAGTCTCTCTGCCAGAGAAGAACTGACATATTTGCCGCCGCCATACAACTTCCTGATGGCTTCCGTCAATTTAGTGGGAGCGCTTGCCTTGGTTAGGTAGCCGGATGCACCTGCCCGCAAAACCCGAATGGCATATTGCTCTTCCGGATGCATGCTTAATATCAGTACGGCAAGCTCAGGTTTTTCACTTTTCAGTTGCTTGAGCACATCTAGCCCCATCAGGCCGGGCATGGTTATATCCAGGACAATGACATCAAACTCCTGGTTGCGCATCTTGTCCAAGATCTCATAGCCATCTTTCGCTTCAGCCGTCACCTCAATATCCTGTGCCTCGGCAAGAATCTGTTTGAGACCCTCACGCACCACCGGGTGATCGTCTGCCACCAGTACCTTGATCATCTGAACTATCCTCCCGAGCCTGGACATGTCATGCAATATCCGGGCTAAACCTTCAACGGCAAAATTACCGTTATTCTTGTTCCCTGACCAGGGGAGCCACCAATTGTGAGCTCGCCGCCTATGAAATCTACGCGCTCGCGCATGCCAATCAAGCCGAACGCTTTGGGATCGCTAATCTCTGCTTCAGTAATTCCTCTGCCGTTATCGGTAACCTCCAAAACTATGCTGCCGTTTTGTGCTGCAAGCCTTACCTGAACTTTGGTGGCTCGCGCATGCCGAATAACGTTGGTCAGGGTCTCCTGAAATATACGGAACATCGTAGTGGATTGGTCTCTGCTGAGGACGGTTTCTTCAGGATCCAGAGAAACTTTACACTCGATTCCCGTGCGATTTTCAAATTCTCCTGCCTGCCATTCAATGGCGGCGGCGAGTCCCAGATCGTCCAGTATGCCAGGGCGCAGCTCACCGTGAGCAGGGGGGCTAGCTGCTCCTCTGCCCCAACAGCGGCCAGAACGTGATACTGGGAGCTTGCTTCGCGCTGTGCCATCAGAACTCAGAGAATGTAGGTCTTGATGCCGGTGTCCTGTTCGATCTGGGCGGTTAAGCGTTCCAGATCGGCCAGGCTGAAGGAGCTGTCAGGACCGGCAGGACGGCGAAAGGCAATGGCATCCACGCCTTGTTCGCGAGCTGCGGACTCGAGCGCTTCAATGAGGGAACCATGGCGTAGACACATCTCGGCTTCGACCCCTTGGGCGGCGGCACGTCGAACTTGCGCTGCTGCTCCAGGTGGAGCAGCGTGGCGGCGCCGCCTGCCACACCGGAAGGCGGAGCTGCTTCTTCCGCCGGCGCACCAGGTGCTGCAGCCGCAACGGCCACAGGTGCCGCAGCACTGCTTGTCTGACTTCTTCGCGTCACAAGCGGCGCATTCCTTGCCGGCGGCGCAGGTGGCGCATTCCTTCTTGCCATGCTTCTTGGCTGCGCACTTCTCGCACATCTTGTCATCGGTGCAGCTTTCGCACTTCATCTTCTCCTTCTTGGCGGCGCAGTCGACCGCACAGTACTCGTCCGAAACCGCGGCGAAGTCGTCGTTTTCGTAGGGATAAATCAAGCAGCGGTTGGTGGGGTCGCCGCAATTCTCGGTCACGTGGTCGCAGGGATCGCAGTAGGGGGTCTGGGCCGAGTAGGCGCTCTGGCAGTCGCCGCCCAC
>ENA-OVNL01000047-OVNL01000047.1-sediment-metagenome-genome-assembly--contig:-NODE-47-length-12621-cov-3.077966_pt1 | contig 12621 bp, 13 predicted proteins | sample MGYA00250099_ERZ650198 | MGnify/ENA primary metagenome ERZ650198 (study PRJEB26732, sample SAMN07278974) | sediment metagenome | biome: marsh; feature: saltmarsh; material: sediment | place: USA...
GGTGTACCTGAACGGTACGTCGCAGGGGCCGACACCCGAGGACGCCAGGAAGGACGGCCATATCCGTGGTCGCAGCAAGTGATTCGTGAAATATTCGGGCTCAGTGTTACTCCGAAAGGGAAGGTGATACTCTTTACTCGTCCTCTACGGTCTGGAGAAATTCCTCAACGAGTTTGCGCAGGTAGGGGTTGCTTTCACTGAATTCGACGCCCATCCGGGCTTTCTTATCACCCATCGCTCGTGCCCAGGCAATGTGGCCCGGCACGCGGATCATTGGTTTGCCGGGAAGGGTAAATTGGAAAAGGAACTTGGCTCCCAGTTGATGGGTCGATTCACTAAAACTAGTGGTATATAAGGCGAGACCCATGCCGGTCTTGGCCAAATCCAGCAGAATACCTTGGTAAGACTGAGTGCCGCTAAAGGTTTTCCTACCGGTTTCCGTTTCCGACACATACTCGACCTTAATGCGCAACTTCTGCAACGGGTTCCGCTTGGCAGCCCGACGCTCCAGACTTGGTTTTTCCATTCGCCTAGCGGCAAGGCGAGATGCAAGTACGGTGGTGGTGCTAAATCGTTCCGCCAAATCTTTCAAAATCTTTTGAAAGAGAGGTGAGAGTTTCCCATATTCGGCTGACAATCTTTCTTGGTCAAGAACCCCAATCTTGACCGTACCCCTCGCGGCAATAGTCGCAGAGCGCGCGCCATATTTCTGGGCCAAAAAAGAGACCTCTCCAAAAATATCGCCTTCTTCTAGCAAGGCAAGAGTTACCTGGCCTTTATCTGTCTCTTTGGTCACTTGTGCCTGACCCTCTAAGAGAACATAAATATTCCGGTCACTTTCTCCGCCTTCCATGAGGATGAGTTCTCCATCCTCGTATTCAACCGTATGCTTGACTTCCATGGGGGGTATCTCCTGGGCACAGAGATTTCTTGGTACTGCACCTTCTTCATAATAGAGCTATATCTCAGCTGGCAGATACCACCAAACTATACGAGGCCAAAAAGTTCTCTCGTTGGGATTATTACCTCAATTTACTGAAAAAAATCAACTACAATATCTTCTGGTTGCACCTATGGCAGTAGATCGTACCAGCCGAGTTGACCAAACCGCAGCTCTGACAGGTCTTCCCCTCAACCGGATCGTTGCCAGCTAGCTTACTCCCACACTTTGAACAAAACAACGCGTCTGGATCGATAGGAGCACCGCACTGATAACACTCATTTACCCCAAGTTTGATGCCACATCCTTTGCAAAAACTCGCATCAGCATCGTTTAACGCGCCACAAGCCTTACACTTCATAAGGTATTTCCTTTAAACAGTCGCTCCTTTGGTCAGAGATGCAGGTTCGAGCTTTCAGAGACTGCTCGATGCTGACCCTCTTTATGATTATACCGGAATCTTTTGCACAGCGTCATCTCTTTTTAGAGCTTATTCCCTGAATCCCTTCTCCTTCATCTCAGTCTTTCCAATAGAGGACAGCCTCTCTGTATCGTGGTCTCAATAGGTTCACCTATGGGGACTGCGCAGTAATCCAATGGATCTGTTTGGTAAATAAGAACCTCGCTGCCATCAAAGTAGCCGTCCCCATCGCTGTCCGCCTCGGACCAAGAGGTTCCATACAACATAAACTCGGCGTAATTACTGAGGTCATCTCCATCTGGATCCCAATTCTTCAACCCATCCAGCAGTATCGTTACTATCTGCTCCATTTGATGAATGGACTCACTTGCCCCCGACCAATTCCCACTCTCCAGCATCTCCTCGATCTCTTCATTTAAACGTATGGCGTTGGCTACGCCTTCAGGGTCCAAGCTGTCTGCACCCATGGCCTGACACTCCTGCAAATGAAATCGAGCAAGCTCGTATGAACTGAGCAGGTCTGCCCGATTTCGATTTGTATCACAAGTGGCATTGGCGACCAAAAGCCAAAGCAGTGCCAGTCCCACCAATTTCAGTATGCGCTTTTTCACCATATTTCTTCCTGATCTTCTTGCAGGAAAGAAAAAAATGTGCCTCAGCCTCTCAAATCCCGAAAATCGTCCTTACTGCGCTTGAAAACCCAAGTCAAAGGCCTTCATGTTCATCTCTAAGAAGGCCTTCTTTGTTTTCCTATTGAGGACTGTCTCCACAACCTCTCTACCAAAGGGCATTTCCGCCTGTCGCATGAGTGCACCTATCATCACCATGTTAACCGACAGTTCCGACCCTGCCTCACGGGCAAGTGATCTGGCATCCAAAGCTATGAGCTTGTTTACATGATTTGACACAGTACGCATCATTTCACCCACATCCGGGTATTGCTCCCGGCCGCTGGCAACAGCGAATGGAGAAATGGGGCTGTTGTTCGAGATTACCAGGCTGCTCGATGAACATTTCCGCAAAGCCCTCAACGTCTCCAACGGTTCAAACGACATAAGAATGTCTGCCTCACCGTCAGAAATAACCGGACTCTGGGCCGCTCCCATAACCACCGCAGACTCCACCACACCTCCCCGCTGGGCCATGCCGTGAACCTCGCTCACCACCACAGGAATATCAGCGAGTAGGGCTGCTTCCCCCAGCACTCTGGTAGCCAGTAGGGTTCCCTGCCCACCTACTCCGGTGAAAAATATACGCCACGCTTTCATGGAATCTCTTTCTCCTTTGTGTTCTTCGTGCTCTTCGTGGTGGAAAATATCAACACATAGTGATCAAGCTGTTATTTTCTTTGGCTTTATGGCGTGACAGATCTGCTTACAGACACTACAGCCGCTACAGAGATGCTCATCGATGCTAATGAAAGCGCACTCTTCTTCATCCTCACAGTAGGTGAAGGCCGGACATCCAAGCTCATCCAGGCACCTTCTGCACATATCACACTCATTGGTCACCCGGAACACTACCTTTTGTTTCTTGCCGGTGACACGCCGTTCGAATAGCGGGCAAGGCGATTTGGAGATGACCACTTTAACTCCAGGGTGCTGCTTGTCCGCAAGCATTTCCTTCAGTACCGCAATTGTTTTATCTACTTGAAGGGGATTTACTGTCTCTACTCGATCCACACCACATCCCCGTACTACGGCCTCAATGTCCACTTTCGGAGGTCGGCGTCCTTCAGGGGTAAGCTCAACCCCCGGGTGCGGTTGTTGCCCCGTCATGGCAGTGGTGCCGTTGTCCAATATAACTAGAATAAAGTTGTGGTCATTGTACACCGCATTGATCAATCCGGTAATTCCAGAATGAAAGAAAGTCGAATCACCGATGAAAGCCACCACCGGCCCCTCCTGAGCTTTCGCAAAACCACCAGCGCTAGAAACGCTTGATCCCATGCAAAGAAGAAAATCAGCCGCCTCAAGCGGCGGCAAGATACCGAGAGTGTAGCAACCAATATCTGTGGGAAAGATGGCTGCCGCATCGCCCAGGGCCTGGTTCACAGCATAGTAGGAGGCCCGGTGCGGACATCCAGCACAAAGATTTGGCGGGCGCTGTGGAAGAGCCGACTCCATTTCCACCTTCACCGGTTGATAGGTGAGCTGGAAAAACCGAGCCATTGCAGATTTCACTTGAACTGGGTCAAATTCGTAGTACCTCGGTAATAACCCTTCTCCTTTGCCTCTGATTTCGAGGGTGAGCCCATTTTCCTGGGCGAGTATCTTGAGCTTGTCTTCCAAGAAAGGCTCCAGTTCTTCCACCACGAAGACTCGCTCCACCCCTTTAAGAAAATCAAGGCAGATCTCGTCAGCAAACGGGTAGGTCATACCCATCTTCAGTACTCTGACCTGGTCGGTCATGTCCAGTTCTCCGACGGCATCCGCAACATAATTGTAGCTCACTCCGCTGGTCACCACTCCCCAGCCACCCTTCCCTTCCACTCTATTGAAGGGGGAAACACTGGCCTCAGTCCGAAGTTTGTCTATTTTTTGAAGTAGTTCCACACGTAACCTGCGCCCTACCATGGGCACCGTTACCAGGTTGAAAGGCCTTTTTTCAAAAGCCCCGGTACGACGTGGTGGCTGGAGCAAACCCACTTCCACCGGGGTACGACTGTGGTTTATCCTGGTGGTGGTGCGCAGCAATACAGGAATCTTATAGGCCTCGGAGAGCTCAAAGGCAGTCCGAGTCATCTCCAAGGCTTCCTGAGAGTTGGCAGGCTCCAGCATGGGCAATCCCGCGAACTGGGCATAATAGCGATTATCCTGTTCATTTTGACTGGAGTGCATGTACGGATCGTCAGCACTAACTACAACCAAACCTCCCTTCACTCCCACATAGGCAAGCGTCATGAGGGCGTCAGCCGCCACATTCAAACCCACATGCTTCATACTGCACATGGCACGTAACTCGGAGATTGCGGCTGCAGCAGCAGTTTCTAGGGCCACTTTCTCATTTACTGAATATTCGAAATAAAGATCTGTTTCCTGGGAAATCCTATAGAAATTATCACCGATCTCCGAGGAAGGAGTTCCAGGATAGGTGGTGGCAAAAGAGATGCCTGCCTCTAGAGCCCCCCGGACAATTGCCTCGTTTCCAAGAAGCAGTTGTTTGCTACCCGGTTGGGCTGTTAATAGTTCATGCATTGTTACCTCTCACTCTGTGGAGTGTCCGTTGTCCAGAATCGCATAGAGCATAGAGCATGGCGCATAGCGTGAAATACCGTAAGTGGTTAATGGTAAATGGTGAACAGTTTCGGAACCACGCTTTAATCCTTTTACCGTTCACCCTTTACCGTTTACCAAGACGCTCTGCGCTTTGCGGCGAACAAAGTGAGTCACGTCGGACAACTAACATTCCATTATTGGGATAGCTTCCTGCGGTCCACCACCCCAGGAGCTGTCTCTTCTTCACGATTGATTGAACCGGCTTCCACCAGATGAATGCGTGGAGTGACCCCGATTCCCCCTGCAACCTTCTCCCGTATACTATCCACTAGGGATCGTTGCTCACCCATCTTATCAAAAAAGAGGTCCTCGGACACTTCCACCAGCAACGTCAGCCTATCCAAATAGTCTGTTCGCTCCACCACCAACTGACAGGGAGGCCGGCTGCCCTGGATCTCTTCAACAATATCCGCGACCCTACTTGGAATGATGTTGATTCCTTTGACTATGATCACTTGATCGGTGCGTCCCAGCACCCTGCTCATCCGAACCAGAGTTCGACCACATTGGCAAGGCTCGAATTCCAAAGAACAAAGATCGCCGGTACGGAACCTGATCAGGGGAAACGCTTCTTTGGTAATGGTGGTTATGATCAATTCCCCGACTTCTCCAGCTTCTCTGCTTTTACCGGTTTCTGGATCCACGACCTCTACGATGAAGTGATCCTCGTTTAGATGCATACCCGCCTGGTAAAGACATTCTCCAGCTACACCAGGTCCCATTATCTCACTAAGGCCGTAATTATCTGTGGCTTTTACATAGAGGCGATCCTCGATCTCTTGGCGCATTTCTTCGGTCCACGGTTCCCCAGCAAGCATAAGATACTTTAGGGTAAGCGTCTTGGCATCGATACCCATCTTTTTCATGCGTTCCGCAATAACAAAAGCATACGAAGGGGTTGCCACTAACGCCGTGGTCCGGTAGTCCTGCATGATCGTCACTTGCCGTTCAGTCCGTCCAACCGAGGTTGGAAGTACGGATGCACCGACCAGCTCGGCGCCATAGTGAAGGCCCAAACCTCCCGTTAGAAGTCCATAATTTAAGCTTACCTGAACCACATCGTCGGCGGTGACTCCCCCGGCGGTAAGAATCCTGGCCACAAGCTCGCTCCAGTGTTTGAGGTCTTGTCGTGTATAGCCCACTACAACAGGCTTGGCGGTGCCTGAGGAAGAATGGACCCGTACCACCTCACGCAAGGGCACAGCAAAGAGATCATACGGGTAGGCATCGCTGAGGTCCCGACTGCAAGTGAAAGGCAATTTCTGCAGATCATCCAGCTCAACGAGATCCTCTGGCTCAAAACCGATTGTATCGAATTTCTTGCGGTAGAAGGAGACGTTTCTGTAAACACGATTGAGCGTTGCCTGCAGCCGTTCAAGCTGTAACTGGCCGAGCTCGTCCCTTGACATACATTCATATTCTGGGTCCCAAATTTTCATGGTCATTCATCCCCGTAAGCGGTTGGTAGACTAAGTTCGAAAACCTAGGCGCATTGAGGGTAATAGATGTGTGATGTGGGATATGGAATGTGAGTTAAAATGGCCTATTTCAATGATTTTTCTTAAGCGCAAATCACACATCTCACATCTCACATCAAAGAGTTACCCCCACGATCTTGTCTAAACGTTCGATTGCTAGTCTTCCCACACTTCCCGGTAGCCCTTGCCGAGATAAGCCCTCTTCACTTGATTATGTTCGAGCAGCATCTGACACTTCCCTTGGAGAACGATTTTTCCCGTTTCCAGCACGTAGCCACGATCTGCTATGTGCAGGGCGGCTCGGGCGTTCTGCTCAATCAGCAAAATAGTGGTTCCCTCCTCGCGCAATGTCTTAATGATTTTAAAGGTTTCCTTCACAAGCAAGGGCGAAAGCCCCATGGAAGGCTCGTCAAGAATAAGAAGCTTGGGCCGAGCCATCAGGGCTCGAGTGATTGCCAACACTTGCTGTTCGCCACCGCTCAGCGTACCAGCCATTTGATTCCAGCGACCCCCAAGAATGGGAAATTTCTCTTTGAAATACGCCATATCTGCCAATACATCTCTTCTGTTTCGACGAATAAAGCCACCCATCTCAAGGTTGTCTCGCAAGCTCAGGGTAGCAAAAACCTTGCGTCCTTCGGGTACATGCGAAATACCGCTACGAACGATTTGCTCGGCTGGCCTCCGAGTAATGTCCTGACCTTCAAAGGCAATGGAGCCCCGGCTGGCGGGAGTAATTCCGGAAATTGTCTTCAATGCCGTGGTCTTACCGGCGCCGTTGGCGCCTATTAGAGTCACTATTTCGCCTTGATTCACATGGAGAGACACGCCCTTCAGGGCGTGAATATTGCCGTAATAGGTATGAACGGACTTAAGTGTTAGCATCTTATCAGTCGGTAAAAGTAAGAAGTCAGGTGTCAGGTGTCAGGTGTCAGGAGTTAGAAAATTTATTTCTGCCTGCTACAAGCTGTCCGCTGCCCGCTTACCAGTGCTTGGTGCCTAAGGCAAAGCCCAAGCCGCTTCGCGCTAGAGGTCTGAATAATCCACCTCTTCCCCCAGATAAGCCTCAATCACCAGGGGATCATTCTTTATCTGTTTCGGTTTGCCCTCCGCAATCTTCTCACCAAAGTTCATGACCATAATCTCATCAGAAATATCCATTACCAAATTCATGTCGTGTTCAACCAGCACAACGGTAATCCCCTGTTCCAAAATTCGGTGGATCAAAACCGCCAGCCCCTCAGTCTCCCTGGTATTGAGTCCACCAGCAGGCTCATCCAACAACAGTATTTTGGGATCAGTGGCAAGCGCCCGTGCCACCTCCAGTAGCTTTTGTTCCCCCAGTGGCAGATTAGCAGCCAACTCCGTCGTTCTGTTCTCCAGCCCGACGAACGCGAGATGGTGCATCGCGCTTTCCCGGATTTGTCGCTCTTCCCGACGCATCCCTAGCAGTCTAAGTCCGGTGCTGATAATTCCGGCTCGACTCTGAATGTGCCTTCCTACCATCACATTTTCTAGAACCGTCATGCGACCAAACACTTCGACGTTTTGGAAGGTGCGAGATACGCCCAGGCGAGCGATCTCCCGAGCTTTACGGCCTTCAATGGATTTACCATTCAAGGCAATAGCCCCACCATTTGGGGGGAAAATGCCGGTAATCACATTGAAAAGCGTGGTCTTCCCTGCCCCATTGGGTCCAATGATCGCCTTGATGATTCCGGCAGGCACCTTGAAGCTGAGCCCGCTCAAAGCCCGGACGCCGCCAAAAGACTTTCGCAGGTTCTCTACCTGGAGGAAAACGGGGGAACTTTCACTATGCATCTATTTTTCTTGTCAGTGCAGGGGTCAAAAACTCAATGGTTCAACCGCGTTTCCAGACACGAGACATGCGTGGCACCAGGTGAACCAGTCCATCGGGCAAAAACATTACGACAGCGAGAAGAATAGCACCATAAACAAGAATATCAAAACCATGAAACACATGAAGCCATTCGTTGCCTAAAAAAGTCAGTAGCCACGTGCCAAGCAGTGCTCCCCAGATGTTGTGCATGCCCCCTACTACAACCATCATTACCAATTTTATCGAAAGAAAGAGATCAAAAGAACTAGGGCTCAAGAAACCCACATAATGAGTGTAGAGACTACCGGCAATAGAAGCATACACAGCGCTCAATACAAAAATCATGACTTTGTACCGTGAGGTTTCAACACCCATGGCATCCGCAGCCACTTGACTGTCATGCAGGGAACGCAGGGCTCTACCAATGCGGGAGTGGATTATATTGAGAGAAAAAATTAAGGTCAGCAGCACCAGAGACCACACAAGTACGTAGTAAGAGAGGTCATTGTCGAGGCTAAACCCCAGGATGGATAACCCTGGGATGTCCGAAAATCCAGAGGGCCCACCGGTCAGGCTCACTTCCTCATTGAAAAAGATTTGGACGATAACCCCAAAACCCAGGGTTGCCATGGCCAGATAGTGTCCTTTCAATTTTAGGGACGGCACTCCTACAATGTAGGCCACCAGCGCTGTAAGTCCAACACCCGCAATCATTGCCAGCCAAGGCGACATGGAGAACTTGGTACAGAGTATTCCCGAAGTATAGGCTCCCAGACCGAAAAAGGCCGCGTGTCCAAGAGAGATCTGACCGGCGTAGCCCATGAGCAAACTGAGGCCCATGTTTATCAGACAGTAGATCCCCACAAATATCATGATGTCCACATAGTGGCCGATTGCTGACACATTCATGGCCACCAACGGAAACAGGATAAGAAAGAGAGTCAGCCCGAAAAGAGCTTTTCGATTGGATGATCTCATGTCAACATTACTAAATACACAAAGTTTTGCCAGTTGAGTCAGTTTGGTCGGTTTAGCCGGCATAACTGGCCTAACTGAACGAACTAGTTTATCCGAGTCAACTGGCGAAACCGATTAAACATTTTCAAAACTCTTTTATCTTGCTGGCTTCCACATTGCCAAACAAACCACTTGGACGGACATAGAGCACCAAAAGCAGTAGAATAAGCGCCACCGCATCCTTGTAGCCGGAAGATACCAAGCCAGCACACATGGATTCAATAATACCCAGCAGAACACCAGCCACCACGGCACCGTAAAAGCTTCCCAAGCCACCCAAGACCGCGGCACCAAAACCTTTCAAGGCGAGGAGTGCGCCCCGGTCATACTCCATCAGAGATATGGGGGTCATTACGGCTCCAGCAACTGCACCTATAGCCGCGCTCAGGGCAAAGGAAATCAAGACCATGGTGTTCACTTTGATACCCACCAAACGGGCCGCCTCCGGATTGTCGGCACACGCCAACATGGCCTTACCGTATCGTGTCTTCTTAAAGAAAATGGTCATTAGCACAACCATCACCGCCGTCATAAACAGGACCCAGAGAGTCTGGGTTTGAATGGCGGCTCCATAGATGAACAATGGTTTGCTGCCGCTAAACGGCGGAAAAATATAGGGATCTTTGCCCCAGATGAACATGGCAATACCCTTAAAAAGGATGGAAACAGCAATGGTGACAATGATCATCGTCAATACGGAGGCATTCTTAAGCGGGTGGATGGTAAAGCGCTCCATCAGCGCTCCCACGCCTGTTACTGCCGCAATTGTTAAGACAAAAGCCAATGGGAGGGGCAGTTTCGCGGTGACCGTGAAAAAAACCATGATGAGTCCACCCAGCATGACAAACTCACCCTGGGCGAAGTTGATTATGTCTGTGACGTTGTAGATGATATTAAAACCTACAGCCACCATGGCGTAAATGCTTCCTACAGTGACCCCTGTGAAAAGGTACTGAACAAGCTGCCCTGTAAGAGTGATCTTTGTCATGACCAGAAAAGTCTCGCACCACGATTGAGATCGAAGCAAGCATCAACAGAAAGCCTCCCCGGGTAGAACCACCGGAGAGGCTTTCATTGCTATAACAACGGTGACAGAATCTATGGAGCTAAGGCCCAATCGCCGTTCTTCACCACCACCATTTCAAATGCCTCTTTGGTAAGTCCATTATGATCGGTTGGGGAGAAATTGAAAACACCATGTTGACCAATAAAGTTGGTACGGTTTTCAATGTAGTCCCTTATTTTGGCTGAATCCGGTCCTACAGCTCTCAAGGCATCGATCACCAAGTTGAGGGCATCCCAGCCATGGCCACCAAACGAAGACAGAGGCTCATGGTACTTTTCCTGGTAGGCCTTGTTGTATAACTCAATGACCTTTTTCTGGGGATTGTCAGCCGGGATCAGATCCGGGATATTAACGCGTCCCAGAGGACAGAAAACGCCTTCAGCGGCACCACCTGCCAATTCAATGTTCTTGCGACTACCAAAGCCATGGCTCTGATAGAATGGGATATTCGTCATCCCCAGATCATGCCAGTTCTTCACGGCCAAAACCTGAGTTGGTCCCACGGACCAGTTGACAATGGCCTGAGCATCGGTGCCGCGAATGCGGGTGAGTTGGGCGGTGATGTCGGTGTCCTTGGGGCCATAGCGCTCGTCGGCCACGATTTCGATACCCACCTCAGGAGCCAATCGCAGCAACTCCTCCCTCCCGCTGGCACCGAATCCGGTGGAAACGCTCATGATGGCAATTTTTTTAATTCCATTTTTCAACAGATAGTCATAAATCTTCTCAACCGCATGGGTATCTGACTGCGGTACCTTGAAGACCCATTTACGATCCACCACCGGGGTTACAATCTTGTTGCTGGCGGCACAGGAAACCAAGGGCACTTTGGCGTCGTTTACAACCTTGACCACCGCTAAAGTGTTCCCACTTAAGCTGGGACCGATGATTACCGGCACCTTGTCTTTCTTAATGAGCCGTTTCACTGCGAGTACGCATTTGGTCTCGTCGCTCTCGTCATCATAGAGCACGAGCTCCAAACGATGCCCATTGATCCCGCCGACTTTGTTTATGGCCTCGGCGATCATATCCACTGTCTTTTTTTCAGGCTCACCCAGGAATGAAGCCCGACCGGTGACCGAAAAAACGGCGCCCACCTTGTATGGTTCCTTTTCCTTAGTGCATGAAAATGGCAACGCAAGCGAGATTATCAATGTCAGCACTATCCATATCGCTCTTCCCTTGATCTTCATAAACGTTCCCTCCTTTTAGATCAAACTATATCCTTGTCTCTCACCCCAAAGTTCAAATTGAGGTGTCACCTCCTTTCTCCTCTACCTTTTGTTGATTTTTGTCAATACCAAATATTTGGCTCTGGGCTCATATGAGGCCGAGCGCCAGAAAAAACACCCCTTGCTGCAACACCCCAACAAAAAAAGCCGCTTCCTCGTTGCGGCCTTTATGGTTAAGAAAAGAACCGCAGGCAGTTGAGTCTGCCCACGGCCTTGATTCTATTGGCTGAACAGGGCTAGTGGACAGACCCCTCCCCACTATAATAGTAATAATAGTAGTGGCTCCGGGAGGCTGTCTGTTTGGAAAAGAAGGCCATGAAGTACGCTCGACTCCTTGCCCTTGGGATAAATGATCTTTTACCATAGATAATAGCCGTCATTGTGTCAAGAATAAAAGGTGTGTATGCTAGCGAAAACTGGTCGATTTCTGGTTAAACAGAATACCGAGGCTGACGGTGAAAAAGTACCAACTCGAAGAATTAAAAAAAATCATTGAGTACATTCTCTTTTATCGACCCGATGAATTCGGTCTTTTTTTGAACGACGATGACTCGCTCCCCATCAAAGAACTCATGTGGGCCCTTCATGAGGAAACTGGATGGAGGCATATCCGTCTTGGCCATCTAAAGGAATTAGCGTATTCCGGTCGTGAGCTTGCCTTTACCCTTGAAGAAAAACACATACGGCCCAAACGTGAGATCACCGAGACACCTGCAGATACCCTCCCACCACGACTGCTCTTCTTTGCGGCAAGACGCAAGGCTTACCCTGTGATCCTGAAACACGGACTCAGGCCCGGAAGCCGTCCTTACGTGCCATTGGCAACCACAGAAGAGATGGCTTTGCGTATAGGTAAGCGGCGTGACTCCAAACCAATTCTTCTGACGGTGCATGCGGCTCAGGCCCACGATAGTGGCCTCCCGTTCTTATCCTGCGGTGATCTGCTCTATCTGGTCAAGAACCTGCCTGTTCCCTTCCTCAGCGGACCCCCTCTGCGGGAGCCTCCACCACCTCGCAAAATCCCCAAGAAACAACCTCCCAAACAGCTGAAACCTGAAGTTCACGAGATGACTGGCTCTTTTTTACTGGATCCGGAAAGAGACCCTGATCCCATGAGAAGGCAGCGGAGGAAACGGGAGAAAGAGCGAAAACGCCAGAGAACCAAGGAAAGACGTGATAAGAGGAAACGGCGACGTTAATCCAGCTGGCAGCTAGCAGTATGCGAGAAAGGCTAGACGGACCATATGCTCTATGCTCTATGCCCTATGCTCTATGCCCTATGCTCTTTGCGCATGACAAAAAAAGCGGGGCCTAAGCCCCGCTGGAAAACTCCCACGAACTGAACCAGC
>ENA-OVNL01000048-OVNL01000048.1-sediment-metagenome-genome-assembly--contig:-NODE-48-length-12614-cov-2.770360_pt1 | contig 12614 bp, 6 predicted proteins | sample MGYA00250099_ERZ650198 | MGnify/ENA primary metagenome ERZ650198 (study PRJEB26732, sample SAMN07278974) | sediment metagenome | biome: marsh; feature: saltmarsh; material: sediment | place: USA...
AGCGGCTCAGAACGGCTATGGAAGGTGATGATGCTGAAGCCATCAAGCAAGCTTCAGAAGAGCTGATGCAGGCCTCGCATAAAGTGGCAGAAGCCATGTACCAGCAGGCATCCCAGGATACAGGGGCCGGTGCGGCTCAGGAGCAGCCCGGGGAGGCAGCTGCTGACAGCGACGAAGAAGTAGTTGAAGCGGAGTTTGAGGAGGTTGATGAAGATAAAAAGTAGGCGTCAGTAGGACCCAGACTTGCTTAATACTATAAAAGGGTGCTAAAAAGACCTCGTTTCGAGAGGTTGGAGCACCCTTTTTTATTGCGGATTGCGGACTTACGATTGCAGAATTTAGATTGTAGGCATTTAGAGCTCTCTATGCGAATGCCTTTTCAAATAAGAAATGATATTCTATGACATTCGCCCAACAACAAGAGGTGGAAAAATATTTATGAGCCCATTAACGAAAATCAGTAACCGGCTCGGGCTTTTCCTGTTGCCGTTTATTCTGCTTGGTTGCGCTCTGATGCCGGCCAAGAAAGAGGTGGCTGTAGAAGCTCCGCCCAGCGCTGAGGAGAAGCAGGCCCGCCAACAGCTGGCAAAGGCGGAATCAGCCTTGCAAGAGGGTGACCTAGAAGAGGCGGCCCAGCAGTATCGTCAGCTTGTCATGGCCTTTCCGCGAAGTCCGCAAGCGGCGAAGGCACTGCTGCGACAGGGTGAAATAGACTTTCGTTTGGAAGGCTACGAACAGGCTGCTTCGGTGTTTCAACAAGTGATAAATGAGTTCCCGGTAAGGCCGGAGGGAGATGCGGCCCGCCTGTGGCTGCTACGCTGCTATCTCAGATTGGAACGATTCAATGATGCGGTGGAGACCGGGAGATCACTGGCAACATATTTGCCCGAAAGATCTCAAAGAAGTGAGGCTGCTGAAGTTGTGGCTGAGGCCCAGGAGGCAGAAGGCAATTACGCTGAGGCAGTGAGGTGGTATGTTAAAGCGTATGAACTCGCCCAAGAGGAAAAACGTGCGGAGCTGAAGATAAAGGTAGATGGTGCTCTGGATCACCTCGATCGGAATCTGGTACTTACCCTTCTTGCAGAGTATCCAGATGGTTTTCCCAATTTCCAGTTGCAGACACGCATGGTGGAGATCGATATGGAAGAGGGGAGATTGGGTATAGCCCTGCAACAGCTCGAGGCCCTCATAGAGGAACAACCGCTCCATCCACTGGCAGAGACCTGGCAAACGATGGCAGCAAGGGTGGAGGAGTGGCTCAAGGTTGAAATGGATACAGTAGGTTGCGTTCTGCCACTTAGTGGTCGCTATCAGGCCTATGGCGATAGGGTGCTTCGGGGATTAGTGATGGCAGCCCAAGACCTTAGAACCATGGTTCCTGGTGCTCCTGACATCCAACTGATTATCAGGGACAGTGGAGGTGATCCAGATCTGGCTGTAGCAGCAGTGCGCGACCTTGTTATGGACCACAGGGTCGCTGCCATTATTGGACCTCTGAGCCGGGTAGCTGCGGAGGCGGCTGCCAAGGAGGCAGAAAAACTCTGGGTCCCCATAATCACTCTCAGCCAAAAAGAGGGAGTCAATGAGATTGGCGGCTACGTATTTCGTTATTTTCTCAGCAATGAGCAGCAGGCAAGGGCATTAGTGGAGTATGCGGTACTCGGACTCGGCTACAGACGTTTTGCTATTCTCTACCCAGACGATAATTATGGTACGAGACTAGTACAGTTGTTTTGGGACCAAGTGGATAGGCTGGGAGGGGAAATTCGAGGAGTGGAAGCCTATGAGCCATCCCAAACAGATTTTGCGGATCAGATTAAGAAACTGGTTGGGCTCTACTACCCTCGCCCTGAAAGCGAGATTCCCGACCAAGCCAGGGAAAGTGCGGCGAACGCCAACCTGGCAGAAGGAAGCACTGAACCGCTAGAAGAAGAGCTGCTCCCGATTGTGGATTTCGATGCGCTTTTTATTCCCGATGCCTATAACCAGGTCGGTCTCATCGCACCCCAGTTAGCATATCATGATGTCACGGGGATTAAGCTGTTGGGAACCAACCTCTGGAACTCACCAAAACTTGTGGAGATGGCAGCCCCTTATTTGCAGAATTCTCTCTTTGTGGATGGCTTTTTCACTGAAAGCAACCTACCTTTGACCAGTCAATTCGTCGCTCGTTATCTTGAATCCTTTGGCGGCAAACCGGGATACCTCGAGGCACAGGCCTATGATACTATGCGATTGCTTGTAGATGGTCTTCACCAACCAGGGGTGACATCTCGTCCATTACTTCGTAATGCTCTGTTGGGAATACAAGGTTTGGCAGGAGTGGCGGGGGCAGCGTCAGTTGGTCCAGATGGAGAAGTGCATAAGCCGCCATTTCTAATCACCATCCACAGGAGACGAATGGAAGAAGTCCAGGTGGACTTTGGGGTACTGCGCCAGCGACAAAATTCATTGGGGTTCTTCAGAGAAGAGCAGAGATCTCACGTACCAATGAAATCTTCGCCTTCTCCGGAAACGGTCCTATCAACAGTAAACCAGTGATCGGTGGGCAGCGGCTATCTTTGAGATTGCGGCATTCGATATGAAGGATGGTGGAATGGAGGATTGAGGAAGCAGCCGATTTTTTCACCATAATCCCTCAATCCCAAAAGTGATACATTGATCAGGGAGCTTTATTGATGAAAATTACGGTTGAAGAGGTAGAGCACGTGGCAAGACTCGCCCGCCTGGAGGTTAGCACTGAGGAAAAGCAAAGCCTCACAGAGCAGTTGAACGAGATCTTGCTCTATATGGAAAAGCTCAACGAGTTGGATACCACTGGGGTTGTTCCCACCTCACATGTTGTCGATCTTCACAATGCTTTCAGGGAGGATATTGTGCAGGAGTCTCTGCCTCGAACAGAGACTCTGGAAAACGCTCCGGAAGACAATGATGCTGAATTTGTAGTGCCAAGGGTACTCTAGCCTGGAAGCGACCAAGCATTCTTATTTAATATGCCTAATATATTAATAATCTTAAGTTAAATTTCTATTTTTGAGAAATAACTTTAACTAAATTATTGAACGGTTTAAGGTCCAAATTGAACCTTTGGAAAGACCAATCATGAAGCTATATGATTTGACCATACATGAACTACGCAGGCTCTTGGATCAGGGAGAGACTACAGCGGAAGAAGTGACAGGTACCATCTATGAACGAATTAGGATGTTGGAGCCCAAGGTTGCCGCCTATCTCTCCCTTGCTGAAAAGAGAGCAATGGAGGAGGCAAGAAGCTGGGATAAAAAGGGCTATGGTGATACCACAAAACCCCTTGCCGGTGTGCCATTGGCCGTGAAGGATGTTATCTGCACCAAGGGGATTCGAACAACCTGTGGTTCTCATATCCTGGCTAATTTTGTGCCACCTTATGACGCCACGGTTGCTCTGAAGCTTAAAGAGGCCGGTGGTATCCTCCTGGGTAAGACGAACATGGACGAGTTTGCCATGGGCTCCTCAAATGAGAATTCGGCTTTTCAACCGACGCGAAACCCTTGGAATCTAGACCGTATACCGGGTGGTTCCAGTGGCGGTTCAGCAGCTGCTGTAGCGGCAGATGAGTGTATCGCTGCTGTCGGATCAGATACCGGAGGGTCAATACGCCAACCTGCATCACATTGTGGAGTGGTAGGGCTCAAGCCTACGTATGGGCGTGTGTCTCGATACGGCCTCGTGGCGTTCGCCTCTTCTCTTGATCAAATCGGTCCCATTACCAAAGATGTCACGGACGCTGCTTTGCTGCTCAGTGTAATCGCAGGGTATGACCAGCGAGATTCAACTTCGGTCCCCAGAGAGGTTCCGGACTACAGGGAGAATCTCCTGGAAGGTTTGGCAGGAGTTACGGTGGGAATTCCCCGGGAATACTTCGTGGAGGGTTTGGTTCCGGAAGTGGAACGGGCTGTACGGCAGGCAATTGAGACCCTTGAGAGTTTGGGGGCACGAGCCATCGAGGTCTCACTTCCTCACACCGAATATGGTGTTGCCGCCTACTACATCATTGCTCCTGCAGAGGCTAGTTCCAATCTGGCTCGCTACGATGGCGTCAAGTACGGCTATCGAGACCGGGAAGGTAAGACCCTCATGGAGATGTATCGAAAAAGTAGATCCGAGGGTTTTGGTGCTGAAGTGAAGAGGAGAATAATGCTCGGAACCTATGCCCTGTCAGCTGGCTACTACGATGCCTATTACAAGAAAGCGTTGCAGGTGCGTACCCTGATGCGCGAGGATTTTCTCACGGCTTTCAAACAATGCCAGGTCTTGGTTACCCCGGTAGCGCCAACAGCGGCATTCCCTTTAGGGGAGAAGGTGGACGATCCCCTGCAAATGTACCTCTCGGATGTCTTCACCCTACCAGCAAGCTTGGCTGGCATTCCAGGTCTTTCCATTCCGTGCGGTTTCACCAGTGAGGGATTGCCCATTGGATTGCAGATACTGGCGCCGCATTTTGAGGAGCGGTTAGCGTTGCAGGTGGCCTACAATTTCGAACAAAATACTGACTTTCACTTGAGACGACCGGAACTATAATATCCGGCGCGAAGCATAATGACCTCAACCTGCCTCCTGCTAGCTGTCTGCTGATTACTATTCCCCTGCTTTGAAGTGACCTTTCGGTATTACCACAATACCTCTGGGGGTCATGGTGAAACGTTTTCGATCCTCGCTCGGATTGTAGCCAATTGTGGTTTTAGGTGGGATTATATTGTGTTTGTCGATGATCGCTTTTTTGATCTTACAGTGTCGTCCGATCACCACTCTATCCATAATGACTGACTCGTCTACCTGAGCCCAACTCCGTACTATCGTATTAGGAGACAGTACCGAGTTCCGCACGATACCACTGACGATACAGCCAGGAGCGACCAGAGAATCAAGGGCTTTTCCAACCCGAAACCCGTCAGACCGTTCGGTAGCAAAAACAAACTTGGCGGGTGGGGCTGCGATCTGGTAGGTGTGAAGAGGCCACCGCTGTCCGTAGAGATTGAAATAGGGTTCCACTCCGGTGAGATCCATGTTGGCGTTCCAATAGGCATCCAAGTCTCCCACGTCGCGCCAATAGGCAGAGTCCCGGGTATGGGGTTCCAGTCGCAATTGCCGTTCCCCATCCGGCATGGTCACGTAGATATAGTCCTCGATTTTATTCTGTTGCCGGTAGGGATAGGCATAGATCCGGTGGGAGTGCAGGAGTTTAGGAATGATTTCGCGGCCGAAGTCGGCTTCATTTCCGGAGGTGAGAGCTTCAACCAGAGTCTCTGTCCGGAAAAGATAAATTCCCATGGAGGCCAACACGTGGCTGGAGTCTCCTGGTATCGTTTTGGGTGCCTCTCTGGGTTTTTCCTCAAAACCAAGAATACGAAATTCTTCGTCCACTTCGGCCACACCTACCTGATGTGCCAGTTCTGTTCCCACCTCGAGGAGCGAGATGGTAACATCTGCTTCTCTTTCCTGGTGGTAACCGGCGAACAGGCTATAGTCCATTTTGTATATGTGGTCACCTGAAAGGATCAAGACGTGGCTTGGCCGGTAACGGTCAATGAGATAGAGATTCTGGCGAATGGAATCGGCGGTACCTCGATACCAATCCAGCCCTACCCGCTGCTGAGGTGGAACGATTTTCAAGAAATGGCCCAGCTTCTGATTAAATATATTCCAGCCGGCTTCTAGGTGGTCATGGAGAGACTGGGATTTATATTGGGGCAGGATGATGATTTTGTACACCTGCGAATTAATACAGTTACTCAAAGGCAGGTCGATAAGGCGATAAATGCCACCAAAAGGAACGGCGGGCTTGCTACGGTCCTGGGTAAGAGGCATGAGCCTTTCGCCTCTACCACCAGCCATGACAAAGGCAAGAACGTCTTTCATTATACTATCCTACTACTGTAAGGGTGATTGGATATACTGTAACTTACCATATGGTCTCTGACACTGGAAGAAATGTCAAACTAATCATTTTATTTCTTGTTGTCTATGGGAAAAAGATTGCGGATTGCGGATTTGGGAAGAAGAGATTGAGAGATTGAGGGATTGAGGGATTGAGGGATTAAAGATATTCGAGGTAAAATGCTCAGTAACGATTTACCGTTTCCTGCTGACACCTGACACCTGGCTCCTAGCTTCTCTCATTGGGGTGGAGATATAATGAAGAACCTGAATTAGAAAAGGGCGGCCACGAACTGTTCAGGGTCAAACTCCTTGAGATCATCCAAACCCTCTCCTAAGCCGATGAAGCGGATGGGAATTTGAAATTCCTGGCAGGCACCCGCAACGATGCCACCTTTAGCCGTACCATCAAGCTTGGTAAGCACCAGCCCCGTGACCTTCAATTCCTGATGGAAAAGATGCGTTTGCGAGATTGCATTTTGTCCTGTGGTGGCGTCAAGAATTAGCAAGACCTCGTGGGGGGCGGTGTCCATCTGCCTTGAAATGACCCGCTTTACCTTTTTGAGTTCCTCCATGAGATTCACCTTGGTGTGGAGACGACCTGCTGTGTCTATCAAAACCACATCCACACCTCGAGCCTGAGCCGCAGCCATGGCATCATAGATCACGGCCGCTGGGTCAGCACCACTACTTTGCTTGACCAACTCGACTTCCACACGGTCAGCCCAGTTTGATAGCTGTTCTGTGGCCGCAGCCCGAAAGGTGTCGGCAGCAACCAGCATCACTCTCAAGCCCGCCTGTTTGTAACGGAACGCCAGCTTGGCGAGGGTTGTGGTCTTGCCCACTCCATTGACACCGACGGCCATGATTACAAATGGCTTGTGGCCAGTAACATCTAGGGCTGAGGCCTCAACCTTAAGAAAACGGCGGATTTCGTCTTTCAGGTGGATGCGCAATCGATCTGCATCCGTAAGCTCCCGACGATGGAGCTTCTCTTCCATAGAAGCAATCAGTTTCTGCGTGGTAGCAACCCCGAGGTCTGAGGTGAGCAACACTTCCTCCAATTCCTCCAACACATCTTGGTCAATTTCTTTCTTGCCAAGAACCAACCGGTCGATTTGTCCTGCCAGTGTCTTCCTGGTCTTCTGCAGCCGCGAGCGCATGTAAGTGAAAATCCCGGAGGTTGTCTCAGAAGCAGGCTCAACCCCATTCTCCACCGAAAGATCTCCGGTTTCAGAAGAGGATTCTTCTGACTGGGAAGATTCGATTGTGTTCACCCCCACACTCTCGGTCGAATCGTCTTCCTGTTTGCGTCTAAACCATCTGGCCATGGGTTTCAGGGATACCTTGAAAGTTGACAGAGATGATCTTTGAAATACCAGGCTCTTCCATGGTCACCCCCAGAAGGATATCTGAGATCTCCATGGTTCTCTTGTTATGGGTGACCATAATGATTTGCGAATCTTGGCTGATTCTTTTGAGCACCTCAATGAAGCGATCAATGTTAGCGTCATCCAAGGGCGCGTCCACTTCATCTAAGATGCAAAATGGACTGGGTTTAATCATGTAAAGTGAAAAGAGGAGTGCTGCGGCAGCCAGGGCCTTTTCCCCGCCTGAGAGGAGACTCATACTGGTCAACTTTTTGCCGGGGGGATGGACAAAGATTTCCACACCGGCCTCCAGCGGGTCGCGGTCGGCCATCAATTGCAAATGGCCGCTACCTCCGTTGAAGAGCAAAGGAAAGACCTCTCCAAGCTGGCGATTTACCGCTTCGAGGGTTTGCAGAAACCGCTTTCGGGTTGTCCGATTGATTCGAGATATTGCCTTTTTCAAGCCTTCCAGTGACTGTACGAGATCATCCCGTTGAGCAGTGAGGAAGTCATGGCGTTGTTTCTGTTCCTCATATTCCTCTATGGCTGTCAGGTTCACCTCACCAATGCGCGCCACCCGATCGCGCAGCCGCTGCAATTTGGCTTCCGACTTTTCCGGATCAAGGACCTCTTCTTCCGAGCCAGGTAAATCCTCCATGGTGAGGTCCAGGTGGTAGTGCTCCTGAATCTGGTGTACGAGATACTGAATTTTCAGGTTGAGTTCGGTGAGTTCTTGGTGGCGACTCTGAATCTCCTGCTCTTGCTCTTTGTCCTGTTTGATCAGCTGCAGCCTACGGGATTCAAAACTTTGCTGCTTTCCTTCAAACTCACGCCAGTGGTCCTCTTGAACCCTGAGGCGCTCTTCTCGCTCCAGCAACTCCTTGTGCGCCTGCTCTAGTCTTTCCTGGGTTTGTTGTTGTTCCTCGGTAAGCTGCTGTATTTGATGCTGGCAATTTTCTTTCTCTTCCAGAAGCTGTTGGAGTCGCCGATCGCCTTCAGCACTATACTCTTTCAGCCTCTGGTGGCTTGCGTGGGCTGCCTCTCTTTTCTCCACAAGGGCGCCAACCGATACCTGTTGGGCCGTGGCTTTTTTCTGCAGGCTGTCCACTATGTCTTCCTGTTCCTGTCGCTGGTGTCGCACCTCCGCTAAGTCTTCCTCGGCATCCTCTTTTGTCTTTTCCAGGGCCTCAAGTTCTCGCTCGCTTTGGCTGAGTTCGGCCTGGAGCTGAGAGATCTCTTCTTTGTCGTGGTCTTTTTCTATGTCCAGCACGGCCAGCCGCTCGATGATTCCCTGGTGTTCGGCCTGCAAGCGGTAGTGCTCTTTTTCTTGGTCTAAAAGCTGATCTCGCAGTCTCTGTTGGCTGTCCTGAATTGACTGGAGTCGTGAGGCAATGTGGGCAAGCTGTTCCTCGACTTTCCGGGATTTGGACCGCTCTGTTTTCAACCTTCCTTTTGAGGCAGTAATCTCAGCCTCAAGATCCTTCCTCTCCTCCTGCTTTTCCAAGATACTTATCTGTTGCTCCTGACTTCCTCCCCATAGTGTGCCGTCCTGGGCGATGAGATCCCCTTCGGCCGTTACCAAGATGTTTGCATTGGGGTGCACCTGCCACCAGGATAAAGCCTGCTCCAGGTCGGAGCAAAACAGTACCTGGGACAACAGATGATTGATAACCGATTCGTAGCCCGGGCGCGGCTTGACCAAGCGTGCCAGCGGAACTGGACCCTCACCGTCGGCTTTTAACTCCGGTGCCTCATTGGTGACAGATAGTGGCACAAAATAGTTCCGGCCAGTCTTTGTTCGTTTGAGGTGTTGCAAAGCAGTACGGGCATCACTGACTGAATCCACCACTAATGCCTGCAGTCGGCCACCGAGAACTGCCTCAACCGCTTGGCGATGGCTGACATCTACTTCCAACATTTCTGCCACTGCCCCCTGGATATTACAGTGAAGTTCCTTCTCATCCCTGGCGTTCATTAGCTCCCTGACCGCATCGTTAAACCAGGCGTAAGATTCCTCCATCTCCAGGAGTATCTTCAATTGTGACTGTTGCTGGTGGTAGGTGCTTTCCAAAGCGGTAATTGTCTCAGTGTACCCTTCTCGATCCTGTTCAAGCTTTTGTTGCTGCTGCTTGAGAGAATTAACTTCGACAGAAAGTTGCTCGAATTCTCCCTCAACACCACTTTTTTTCTTTTCCAGGCTCTCAATTTGGGGTTGCAAGTGTTCGTGCTTTTCCTTGAGCTCCCGGTATTCGGATTCTTGGCGACTTTGGCGGCGGCCAAAATCTTCCAGCGTTTTGCGCATTGACAGTTGATCATTGCGCGCCCGCGCCAAATCACCCAGCAGCTCAACCAGATCACCTTTTCCCTCATCCAGTTGATCGGTCAACTGAATCAGATTTGCCTTTTCCCGCTCCAACTCAGTGTTCAGTTGGCCGACCAGGACTTCAGCCTGAGAGCATTCTTCGGTTAATTCTCGTTGTTTTTCAGCCAACCGGTCTTTTTCCTGAGAAAGTTGTGTCTGCCGTTCCTCTTGCTCCAGGATCTCTTTTGCCAACCGTTGCTGTCTTTGCTCTAATTCCTTGGTTTGTCGCTGCAGGTGGAGGAGGCTGTTTTCATCGCTGGTGATTGAGTTTTTGACCTGGAATAGCGCCTCTCTGCGTTGTTGAAGACTCTCTTCGATTTCGTGCATCTGGCTGGCACGTTCAGTCAGTTCAGCGTCCAATCTTCCCAATTGCGCCCCCCGCTCAGATTGAGAATCTTTGAGAGAGCGGAGGTCCCTATCAAGCACTTCCATTTCTTTGCGCCACTGGCCGTAATGGTGCAAGGCGCGGCTGATTTCAATCTGCTTAATTTCCTTTTTTAGGGATCGATACCGGTTTGCTCGCTGAGCCTGGCGTTTAAGGCTCGAAAGCTGGCGCGAAACTTCGGCGATGATGTCACCGAGGCGGAGAAGGTTCTGTTTTGTAAGTTCAATCTTGCGGAGGGCAGCCTTCTTTTTGATCTTAAACTTTGTTATCCCAGCAGCTTCCTCGATGAGGGCGCGGATGTCGTCTGGTTTGGACTCCACGACGTGGCTGATCTTGCCTTGCTCGATAATGGCATAGTGGCGGTGCCCGACTCCCACATCCATGAAAAGCCTGCTTATATCCATCCTACGGCAAGGAGTTTTGTTGATGAGATATTCACTTTCTCCGGAGCGAAAAAGGCGACGGGTCACCATGATTTCACTGAGGTCATGGTAGGGCGGAGGCGCTTTGCCATCCTCGTTAGAGAGAACGAGCGAGACCTCGGCAAAATTCAAAGATGGACGTCCATTGGCGCCGCCGAATATAACTTCCTCCATGAATTTGCCCCGGAGCTGTTTGGCGCTCTGTTCGCCCAGCACCCAGCGAATGGCGTCAACAATATTGCTCTTGCCGCAACCATTTGGTCCCACAACCGCACAGATCCCGGTGGAAAAGGTGATGGTGGCTTTGTCGACAAACGACTTGAATCCGAAGAGTTCTAGCTGCTTAACGTGCATGGGACTTCGGGGAAGAGGACAATTCCTCTGGTTTAAGGATTGTCCGGAGTGAACGTATGTCCAGGGGCATGTTTTCAGATTTCATCTTGGTTTGGACCACCTCTCCAAAAAAATCACCGCATGCTAACAAAAAAGGCTTATCCTTGTAAAGCGATTCTTCTTGCATATGCTTGATTAGAGTTGGAGAGAAGAGGGGGGTAGATTGTAGATTGCTGATTGTGGATTGCAGATTTGAAAAGAGCATGGAACAGAGGGCATGGAGCGTAGAGTAAATGCAAAATTTCTCACTCTATGCCCTTTGCTCTAGGCTATCTGCCTATTCAAATTCCAAATTCCTTCAAGGGCAGTTTTAAGCCAACTCCGCTGGCTCCTGATTCTTTACTTGACTGATCTAGCCGCAGTCCGCAAAACCAAACGCGAGAAATCTGCCAGTTGCTGGAAAAGATTGGCGATTCGGGTTAGTAGGGCCAACCGGTTCTGTCTCAGAGACACGTTCTCGTCTAGAACCATTACATCGTCGAAAAAGTGATCAATAGGTCCCTTGAGCTCACTCAAGCGCTCCAGAACTCGGCCGTAGTCCCGCTCGGCCAAAACTTTTTCCAGTTCTCGCTCACAGGTTGCCACTTCTTGATACAAATCCTTTTCCGCTTGATTAACGAACAGCTCAGGATCCACATCACCATCCACCGGTTCTTTCAGAATATTGACCACCCGCTTCACCGTTCCCACTAAGGGTTCAAAAGTCTCACTTTCCTTGAAGCCCTTAAGGGTGGAAATTTTGGCCACGGTCTCCACCAACGGATCCAGGTGGTAGGCCAGAACTGCTTCAACCACGTCTTGCGGCTGATCTTGTCCTATAAGAAAATGCTGTAACCTCACCCTGAAAAAATCAAGCACCCCTTGGTAGGTCTGCTCATCGGGTTCGGTGAGCTTTCCTTCTAGGCCACTGATGGCCTCTTTAATGAGTTCAGCAAGGGAGAGGGAGAGATCCTTTTCCAGTATGATACGAATGATCCCCAGGGCCTGGCGGCGCAGGGCGAAGGGATCGGCAGTGCCGGTTGGGATCTGACCAACACCAAAGCATCCCACCACCGTGTCCAGTTTGTCACCTATGCTGACGAGAGCGCCGGACATGCCGGACGGCAGTTCACCCCCCGCATGGGTGGGAAGGTAGTGTTCGTAAATGGCCTCAGCCACTGCTTTATCTTCATTGGCAAGTCGAGCATAGGCCCGCCCCATGATGCCCTGCAACTCGGGGAATTCACCTACAGTACCGGTCACCAGGTCCGATTTGCACAAAAGGGCCGCCCGACTGACGGTAGCTTTTTCTTCAGGGGCTACTTTATCGGCCATATATTCAGCCAGAGCCTTGAACCTTTCAAGCTTCTCGTAAGAAGTCCCTAGCTTGGAGTGGAAGACTACCTCTTTTAGCTCCTCAACTCTGTCATCAAGAGAAACTTTTTGATCCTCCACGTAGTAAAAACGGGCATCTTCTAGGCGAGCCCGGAGCACGTACTCATTGCCCTCGGCAACAACTTGAGGATCGCGGGTCAAGGTATTGTTGACCGTAACAAAATAGGGCATCATTTTACCTGCATCGTCCAGCACCGCAAAGTAGCGCTGATGAAAGCGCATGGCAGTGATGAGGACCTCCGGTGGCAGCTCTAGATAGTGCTGGTCGAAACTGCCACAAACCGCCGTGGGATACTCCGCTAGCTGAACCACCTCATCCAAAAGACCCTCGTCCTCACGGATATTGCCGTTTTTCTCTTTGGCGCAAGCAGCGACAATCTCCCGTATTCGCC
>ENA-OVNL01000049-OVNL01000049.1-sediment-metagenome-genome-assembly--contig:-NODE-49-length-12485-cov-3.044407_pt1 | contig 12485 bp, 11 predicted proteins | sample MGYA00250099_ERZ650198 | MGnify/ENA primary metagenome ERZ650198 (study PRJEB26732, sample SAMN07278974) | sediment metagenome | biome: marsh; feature: saltmarsh; material: sediment | place: USA...
AATAAAACTGAGGTTGGTATTTAATGCGAAAAGTCTGCTTCTTCCGTCCCAGTCCATCTATAATTAATATAAAAGATGAAAGACGGAAACGCTTTGATGAAGCAAAGAAAGCTATAGATAGATATTTTCTTGAGAGAAATGAATACTATCTCAATAACCCTAAGCGTGCAGGAGGGAAATTATGGGGTAATGAGCGTGTGTATCCACAATTTAAACAGGGGCAAAACTGTAAAAATCCAAGATGGAGATAACAGGAACTTTCTGTCCCCATAAAATAGACCCGAGGGCAAGGTAATCGCCCCCTTCCTTCCGGGCGCTCGCCCGGAGCCAAAGAGAAAGGGTTTCTTGGCTCCGTGCGATACTGTCTTCCCAATGTGCACTACCCATCAATTCCGCGAGTACAAAAAAGACCCCGAAGCAGCCCCCATCCTGATTGACAAGTCTTGTGAATGATGGTACTTAGTCACGAGATTAGGTTGTATCTTTTCGGATAACATACCTCAGATTGAATGGTGCTACGGATATGCCCATAAAGGATACGTCTTTTCTTTAGCCGGGAGCGTTCAGTCACATGAAGATTTTGGTGAGTGATTCACTCCATGAAAGGGGCGTTGAAGCTCTGGAACAAACACCGGGCTTCGAGGTGGAGGTGAACACCAGCCTCACCCCAGAGGAATTGATCGGCGTCATCAAGAACTATGACGGCCTGGTGATCCGCAGCGGCACCAAGGTGACTGAAGAGGTCATAGAGGCCGCGGACCGGCTCAAGGTTATTGGCAGGGCCGGCATAGGTCTGGACAATGTGGACATCCAAGCGGCCAGTAAACGGGGTATAGTGGTAATGAACACCCCTGAGGGCAACGTGATCACCACGGCCGAGCATGCAGTGGCCATGCTCATGGCCCTCAGCCGCAACATTCCCCAGGCGGCCGCATCTATGAAGAGCCACAAGTGGGAAAAGAAAAAGTTCAGGGGTAAGGAGCTGTTCAACAAAACCCTGGGTGTTATTGGCATCGGCCGTATTGGTAGGATAGTTGTCGACCGGGCCCGGGGCATGAAGATGAACGTTATCGGCTACGACCCCTATATCCCGGCGGAAGCCATCGAGAAAATGGGGGTGGAGCCGGTAAGCCTCGACGAACTCTTAGCCCGCTCCGATTGTATTACTGTTCATACTCCCATGACACCGGAAACGAGTAACCTGATCGACCGTGAGTGTTTTGCCAAGATGAAACCGGGAGTGCTTCTGGTCAATTGCGCCCGGGGGGGAATCGTCAACGAACAGGATCTCTACGACGCACTCCAGGGAGGCAGGCTAGGTGGAGCTGCACTCGATGTATTCGAGAAAGAGCCTCCGAAGGACAGCCCTTTGCTTTCCCTGGACAACGTCATAGCCACCCCTCATCTCGGGGCCTCTACCGATGAGGCTCAGGAGAACGTGGCGGTGGCAGTGACCAGCCAGATCATAGACTACCTCCAGAAAGGTACCGTTCGCAACGCGGTAAACGTGCCATCTCTGGACGGGGAGGTACTGACCAGACTTCGACCCTATCTGACCCTGGCTGAAAGACTGGGCAGTTTATTGGGCCAAATCACCAAAGGTGGCATTCTGGAAGTGGCGGTTGATTTCATTGGCGAACTGGCCACTTCTGATACGGTGCCACTCACCGTCTCCCTCACCAAAGGCGTGCTCACTCCGAGCCTCGGTGATGAGGTGAACTTCGTCAACGCTCCAATGCTCGCCAAGGAAAGAGACATAAGAATCAGAGAGTCGAAGCGCAGTGAGGCAGAGGATTTTACCAGCCTGATCTCGGTAAGGATGAAGACAACGGAGCACGAGAACGTGGTCTCCGGGACCACCTTCGGCAAACAAGACCCGCGCCTCGTCCGGATAAATGATTTCCGTCTGGAGGCCCCCCTTGAGGGTCATCTCTTGCTCATTTATAATATAGACACACCCGGCACCATAGGCGCGATTGGCACCTGTCTCGGAACCCACCGGATAAACATCGCCACCATGGATGTGGGGCAGGTCATTGAGCAGGGCCAGAACATTATCATGATGCGAACCGATACCCCGGTGCCACCGGAGGTCCAACAAGAGTTGATCGGCTTGCCGAACGTCACCTTTGTCCAGAAGTTGAAACTGTGAACACACTGATGCGGTGACCTGGTGACGCGGAGAAAGCAGGACAACGGAAACAGCCACAAAAAGAAGTGTGACAACGACAGGGAGATATGCTGGGCATAAGGAATGAATTGTAGTTGATCGCCGTCTCTCCGCGGCTCCGTGTCGGTAGGAAGAGATTATATCCAGATAAGAACTGGTTAAATTGCCAAGACTTTCCTATAGAGAGCGGGGGTAATGGTACAATGTCTGAAGAAGAAATTGAAGGCAAAGGTTTTGTCATAAAGGATCGCCGTCGCTTCACTGACGAGGGTGAGCGCAAGGACGAAGCTCCGGCCGAAGAAAAAGATGAGCGTCCAGAGCCTGGGACCGAGGAGAAAGAAAAAGCCGAGCCCGAAGCGGCAGCAGAAGAATCCGAACAAATGCCGCTTCCGGAGATCAACTTTTCCACGTTCATCTTTTCCCTTAATACCTCGACTTTGCTTCATTTGGGCGAGGTCCCGGATCCGGCCACGGGCAAGCAGCAGGAAGACCTGGTCATGGCCAAACAGACCATTGATCTGATAGCGATGCTGGAAGAGAAAACCCGAGGGAACCTCACCTCGGATGAAGAGAATCTCGTCAAGCATATCCTTTATGATTTGCGGCTGCGCTATGTCCAAAAAGCCAAGTAGTGCTGCCGTGATCACTGCAGGGGCTCCTGCCAAGATTAATCTGGGCTTGCGGGTCCTTGGCAAACGTCCGGACGGCTACCACAATGTGCTGTCACTCATGGTTCCGGTGAGCCTTCATGATGAACTGCGGTTCGAGCTGGCCGCACGGGGTGTCGAATTAGGATGCCCAAACAGCGATCTGCCAACAGACGCACAGAACCTCGTGTACCGCGCAGCTCAGCTTGTCCTAGATGTATGCCAGCGAGATAAGGGAGTAAGGATCGAGCTGAAAAAGAGAATTCCGGTGGGAGCGGGACTTGGAGGTGGCAGTAGTGACGCGGCCACAACCCTACGTGCAGTTAATCAATTGCTGGGTAGCCCATTGGCAGTTTCGGACCTGCACCCACTGGCAGTGAAGCTGGGAGCAGACGTGCCATTCTTTCTTTTGGGGCAGTGGGCAATGGCTGAAGGGATCGGCGATCGTCTCACTCCCATAGACAACGCACCGACATTCTGGACAGTGTTGATGCACCCCCATTTTCAGGTTTCAACCCGTTGGGCTTACGAGAATTTGACATTGACAACCGGTCCAAATGGGTCTAAATTCAACTCTCTTGGAGACACTTCTGCGGGAGAAATGACCACTTCCCACCAGAGACTCTTGGACCGGCGACAGCTGACCCTGGAGGATATGCTTCCTCTGCTGGCCAATGATTTTGAACCACTGGTTTTTGGTCACTATCCACAGCTCAATGATTTGAGAAAAACACTGCTGGCAACTGATGCCAGGGCAGTGACGATGACCGGGAGTGGGCCCACTCTGGTTGGCATGTTTCATTCCGAAGCAGAGGCTCGTGCCGCCCATGATTTGCTCTGCCGCAGAGACGATATCACCAGCTTTGTGGCACATACTTTGGACACCACGAGCCTGCCGAAGCACAGGTGAGAAGAGGATAACTCCACCGGCAATTTTGGTTTTTCTGTATGATATTGGACCGACTGAAACTTTTTGGCGGCAATTCCAATCCGGAGCTGACGGCTAAAATCTGCCAACATCTGCAGATTCCCCAGGGTAAGGCAGTAGTTCAGACCTTCAGCGATGGTGAGATCATGGTTGAAATTGGTGAGAACGTGCGTGGCAGGGACGTGTTCGTGATCCAATCCACCTGCGCACCCGTGAACCATAATCTGATGGAATTGTTGGTGCTCATGGATGCGCTCAAGCGGGCGTCAGCGTGGAGAATCACTGCGGTTTTACCTTATTATGGTTACGCCCGCCAGGATACGAAGGTTCTACCCAGAGTGCCCATCAGCGCGAAATTGGTTGCCGATCTGATCACCGTTGCCGGTGGGCATCGGGTGATCTGTTTGGACTTGCACGCCAATCAGATTCAGGGATTTTTCGACATTCCGGTTGACAACCTCTTTGCTGCGCCCGTGCTGCTGGAATACATCAGACAGTACTTTAACAATGACCTGGTCATTGTCTCTCCGGACGCCGGCGGTGTGGAAAGGGCTCGTGCCTTTGCCAAGAGGCTGCATGCCACCCTGGCCATTATCGACAAACGGAGGGATGAAGACCAGAAGGTGAAGGCCATGCACATCGTTGGTGAAGTCGAAGGGAGGGCGGCCATTATTTTGGATGATATGGTGGACACCGGGGGAACCCTCACCGAGGCGGCTATAGCTCTGGCCGAAAACGGTGCTCTCTCAATCAATGCCTGCTGCACCCATGCGGTGCTCTCCGGCAATGCAATTCGGAGGATTGAAGAATCTGCAATCGAGAACTTAATTGTCACTGACAGCATCCCCTTACAGCCTGAGACCAAGGCTAGCAAGAAGGTCAAGGTTCTCACCGTCGCTAATCTCCTCGGTGAGGCCATTAAGCGGACCCATGTGAATGACTCGGTGAGTTCGCTATTCGTGTAATTCGTCAAATCGTCGAAAGGTCAAATAGTCAAATGGTTCAAGAGGGGTCATAAAATTCCTAAACGGGATATAATATCCTCTTTACCCATTATTCGAGTTACCATTTGACAGTTTTTCTATTTGACGAATTGACAATTTGACTAGAACTGGAGGAAACATGACAACGGTAGCGCTCGCTGCGCAATCACGAACAGAAACTGGTAAAGGTGTGGCCCGCTCCCTGCGGCGTCAGGCCTTGACCCCAGCAGTATTCTATGGTCCCGGGGTCGATCCCATACCCCTGATTCTACAAACGAGGGATTTGGAACCACTCATTACTACCGGGGCGGGTGAGAACATACTCATTGACCTCAATATCGAAGACGGGAAGTCTACCCAAAGCCATCGGGCCATGATTAAAGAAATCCAAGTGGATCCAGTCAAACAGAACATTCTGCACGTGGATTTATATGCCATTTCCATGGACAAAAAGATATCCGTTGAAGTGCCGATAACGCTGATCGGGACGGCGGTCGGTGTGTCCGACGAGGGTGGCATTCTCCAGCAGGTGAGTAGAACTCTTGAAGTCTCGTGCCTGCCGGATCAAATACCTGATTCCTTTGAATTGGAGGTCACGGATCTCACCATTGGGGATTCCTTGCACGTGAGTGACCTGGAGATTCCGGAAGGGATAGAGATCCTGGCCGAGGATGAGCTTACCATTGCCTCCGTGGTACCACCCACGAAGGTTGAAGAAATAGAACCAGAGGTTCTAGAGGAAGAGGAAGAGGAAGTGGAAGAAGGAGAGGAGGTGGAAGAAGAAGCGGCAGCTGAAACCAAGGAGGAGGGGGACCAAGAATAGCCGATTAAACGGCCATGGAGCAAGCCTGTGTATCTCGTGGTGGGACTTGGAAATCCGGGAAAGACCTACCAGCACACTCGTCACAATGTAGGTTTCATGGTGGTGGATCGGTTGGCCGGAACCCACTCCATTCAGGTCACGAGGGAGCGGTTCCACAGCCTCTGGGGTACCGGGGATATCGCTGGCCGTAAAGTGATTTTGGCCAAACCTCAGACGTTCATGAACCGGAGTGGCCAGGCGGTGGCCGCCCTCATGGCGTACTACAAACTCGCGGTGCAAGATGTGCTGGTAATCCACGATGATCTGGACGTGGATTTTGGCAGACTGAAGATTGTGCGCGGCGGGGGCGCCGGCGGGCACCGCGGGGTACGGTCCATTCACGACACCCTGAAGGAAGACCGGTACGTTAGGGTAAAAGTGGGCATTGGCAGACCGAGGTTCAGTGAGGGCATCGAGGACTACGTGCTGAGCCCCTGGTATGAGGACCAGAGGGGCCAGGTGGTCGAGATGGTGGACTACGCCGCTGAGGCTGTCACAGCCACCCTCACTGATGGACTGGCAGAGGCGATGACCGTGTTCAACGCTGATCGTTCCCCCTGATTTGCAGTTTGGCCTTTTTTTAAACCTTTAATACGTTACTTTTGGCACAAAGTACGGGGAGGAAACAGGTATGGAAAACTGGGTAAATTATGCACCGTTCTTTGGCGTAGCCGGGGTGATTTTTGCATTCTTCCTGTTCGCCTACGTCAAGTCCTTTCCAAGCGGCAACGAAATCATGATAGATCTCGAGGACCAGATCAACAAGGGCGCCATGGCATTCCTGAAAAGGGAATACTCCATCCTGGTGATCTTTATTGCCGTGGTTTTCGCGCTGCTGTGGTATGGCATTAACTGGCAGACCGCGGTAGCCTTTGTGACCGGCGCTATCTGTTCCGGCATTGCCGGCTTTTCCGGTATGTCAGCGGCAACCCGGGCCAATTCGCGCACGGCCGCGGCAGCCAACGAGTTTGGTATGGCCAAAGCCCTGAACGTCTCCTACTTCGGCGGCGCGGTCATGGGTGTGGCGGTGGCCAGCCTGGGGCTGCTGGGCGTGGGCATCTGGTACTATTTTGTCGGCCACAACCCGGCAACCGCCAACATCATCAACGGTTTTGCCATGGGTGCCAGCTCCATCGCGCTCTTTGCCCGCATGGGCGGCGGCATCTACACCAAAGCGGCTGACGTAGGCGCTGACCTGGTGGGCAAGGTGGAGGCCGGCATTCCTGAGGACGATCCCAGAAACCCCGGTGTTATCGCAGATAATGTGGGAGATAACGTTGGTGACATCGCCGGCATGGGTGCTGATATCTTTGAATCCTATGTGGGCGCGATTATTGCCACCATCGCCATTGCTGCCACCATGGTGATGCCGGCTGAGAGCGAAAAGCTGCGCTCCGCTTACATGGTCTGCCCTCTGCTGGTGGTCATGGGAGGGTTGGTGGCCTCTTTCTTCGGGGTGATGTCCATCAAGGTGATGCAGAATATGGCGCCGCAGGCGGCCTTGCGCTATACGACCTTTGTGGCGGCGGCTCTTCTCATTGCGGCCACCTATTACATTGTCAAGACCTTGGGCCTGCCCACCGGTGTGTTCTACGCAGTGATTTCGGGTCTGTTCTGCGGTATCGTTATCGGACTCCTGGCCGAGTACTACACCTCAATGGGCCCGGTGAAGAAGATCGCCTCCCAGACCGAGACCGGGCCAGCCACGGTAATCATCTACGGTCTGGCCATTGGTATGGAGAGCACGGCCCTGCCCGTTTTGGGCATCTGTCTTGCCACCTTCATCGCCTATAAGACTGCCGGGGTATACGGTATCGGCATTTCCGCCGTAGGCATGCTTTCCACCGTGGGTGCCACCATGACGGTGGATGCTTACGGCCCCATTGCTGACAATGCCGGCGGCATCTCCGAGATGGCCGGCCTGGGACCAGAGACCCGCAAGATCACTGACACCCTAGATGCCCTGGGGAACACCACCGCCGCCATCGGCAAGGGCTTCGCCATCGGCGCCGCAGCGCTGACCGCGGTGTCTCTCTTTGTGGCTTATACACAGGCTGTGCAGCTCGAAGTGATCAACATTACCGATCCCTATGTGATCATCGGGGTTTTGATCGGTGCTATTGTGCCCTTCATCGTGGCGGCACTGACCATGACTGCGGTGGGGGCTGCTGCCTTTGATATGGTGGAAGAGATCCGGCGTCAGTTCCGGGAGATTCCCGGACTGATGGAAGGCGAGGCCAAGCCCGAGCCGGCCAAGTGCGTGGACATTGCCACCAGAGGTGCGCTCAAACGCATGATGCTGCCTGGTCTGGTCGGGGTGGCCACCCCGCTGCTTGTCGGTATCTTAATCGGCCCCACGGCCCTGGGCGGTGTGCTGGTGGGCTGCACGGCAACCGGCGTTTGTATGGCGCTTTTCATGTCCAACGGCGGCGGCGCCTGGGACAACGCCAAAAAGTACATCGAGGAAGGCCACTATGGCGGCAAGGGCTCCGACAATCACAAGGCCGCGGTTGTGGGCGATACCGTGGGTGATCCCTTTAAAGACACCTCCGGACCCACCATGAACATCCTGATCAAGCTGGTCTCGGTGGTTTCCTTGGTGAGTGCCCCGGTGTTAGTCATGATCCACGGCATTAAGTAGTACAGAAAGACAACAACTGGCGGGGCGATACCCCACCGGCTGATTCCCGAAGTGAAGGAGGCGGCTTGCATGTGCCGCCTCCTTTCTTTTTGGGCTGACAGTGTTCGTCTCGGGAGCTTTGGCAGTGAGGTCAGGGAAGCGAGAAATGGATTGACAACGGACAACTGATCCGCCCTGGACAGAACAAGGGACCGTACTATCAATGTTGCTTTTAAGGAGTTGCTGATAATGGCATCAATTTGTGTTAGAATACATGGAATCTGTTTTGGCGCATTTTTCTAAACGGCGATACGCTTCGTTACCGCAAAGGGCTGTGGGGACTGAGGAAAGCAAGATAAACATAAGACCAGAGCAGTTTTTTACCACAGATTATTCTTTTTAGCTTTTGCGTGGCAGTCTAAGCAGAGATGGCTTGGAGACCATGGTCGATCCTCTGAGCTTATGCTCCCTGAGCTGCCGGCAGTCGTATTTCTGGAAGGATGTAGGCAGTCATGTTTAACATCGGTGACCTAGCCGTGTATCCAGCGCACGGTGTTGGGGTGATTGAATCAATCGAAAGCAAATTGATCTCTGGCCGCAAACAGGATTTTTATATCATGCGTATTCTGGATAACGGTATGATCATAATGATTCCTCTGGATAACGTGGACAGTGTGGGTTTACGTCAAGTGATAGATGCCGATCAGGTGCCACATATATTCGCGATTCTCAAGGAAAGAGAGATCGTACCGGACAATCAGACCTGGAACCGGCGCTATCGTGAGTATATGGATAAGATCAAGACTGGCTCTGTGTTCGAATTGGCTGAGGTTTTGCGTGATCTCTTTATCCTTCGTGAAGATAAGGAACTCTCCTTTGGCGAGCGAAAAATGTTGGATACTGCCCGTGGTCTACTGGTGAAAGAGATATCCATAGCCCAAGATTTGGATGAGAGCCAAGTGGAAAAGGACATTCACGGTATTTTTGGTCATGAGACCTGAAGCGTATGAGCAGACTTTAAGCAAAGGACAGACCCGGACTGGGTGGGGCGAGAAGGAGGTGATTCCACGGGCCACACTCGTTTTTTGGGGCATACATTTTGCTTCCCTTCTTCGGTCTGGCCCTTGAAGAAAAATCAATGTTAGAAAGGAGGTGAGCGCACTGTGAATACAGCCCAGACGATTCTCCGTCTGCTTCTGGTTGTGGCTTGTTCGGTAAGTGGATATCTGCTGGCCTCGCATCTGCCAATTACACACACCTTGGGTAATTGGATTAATTGGGTAGGGGCACTCGCCGGATTCATTTTTGCACTTCTTGCATTATCCTTAGAAAAAATCATAAAAAAAGCACCACTCAAGGTGATCTTTGGCGGTACCTTCGGCCTTTTTCTCGGACTGGTGATTGCCCAATTGTTGGGTTATGCCTTCAGCGGCCTGCAGAATAGTGCAATCCGCATATCAATTTCGGTAATTTTGAGCTGTGTCTTTGGTTACATCGGCCTGGTTTTGGGGGGTAAGAAAGTGGAGGAGTTCAAATGGCCTGGTTGGGGTTTTTTTGCCAAAGGTTCACACAAAAAGGATGGCGGCAAGATTCTCGATACCAGTGTCATCATTGATGGGCGCGTTGCCGATATCTGCGAAACCGACTTCTTAGAAGGCCCGCTGATCATCCCCCAGTTTGTGCTGCAGGAACTGCAACACATCGCCGATTCTGCAGACAATCTTAAACGCGCCAGAGGGCGAAGGGGTTTGGACATTCTCAATCGCATGCAAAAGGGTGATACTGTCGAGGTGAGAGTGGTGGACGAGGACTATCCTGAAATCAAAGAGGTGGACGCCAAACTCATCGCTCTTGCCCGGGAGATGCATGCCAAGATTGTCACCAACGATTTCAATCTGAACAAGGTAGCGCAGCTCCAAGGGGTTCCTGTTCTCAACATCAATCAACTGGCCAATGCTCTCAAACCGATGGTTCTACCTGGCGAGGTGCTTCACCTGCAGATTATGCGGGAGGGCAAAGAACAAGGGCAAGGCGTTGCTTACCTGGACGACGGCACTATGGTGGTGGTTGAGAATGCCAGCAGGCATCTTGGTCAGGAGGTGGAAGCCTCGGTAACCAGCATCCTCCAGACCACTGCTGGACGCATGATCTTTACCACACTCAAAGTAGAACAAAGACAGCGCCGTCATTAAAGGTACGGTGCTGCAATCACCAACCTTTATCTGTCCCGAATAGACAGAAAGAGGCAAAGACAAACCGACGCGGCGACGCGGCGAATAACCTCTAACGTTGCGGGCCTAAACCTGCAAAAATCGCTGCGCTTCGGTGTGGGTGTGCAACATTAGGGTAAAGTCGTCATGAGGCGTTTTTGTCTCCGTGTCTCCGTATCGTCGCGTCGCCGTGTCGCCTGAAGGGGAGTGTGTCTGAACATAGGTTCGAAGTCTCTCAGCAAGATGCGGGTTCTCGGCTTGACCTGTTCTTGAGCCGCATGGACCTGGAACTGTCCCGCAATCAGGTTCAGCGCCTCATCGAGAACAATCACATCCAGGTCAATGGCAAACCACAGAAGGCGAGTTACAGACTGAGACCCGGAGAGCGGGTCTCAGTCAATCTGCCACCGCCTCCTCCCCCTGAACTCACCCCTGAAGCGCTCCCCTTGCAGATAATTTTTGAAGACGAGCATCTCATCGGGATCAACAAACCCTCTGGTCTGGTGGTTCATCCGGCTACCAGCCACCGCACATCAACCCTGGTGCACGGTCTTCTCCATCATTGTGACCACCTGGCTGATCTGGGGGGACCACTGAGGCCCGGGATCGTCCATCGCCTCGATAAAGATACCAGCGGGATCATGGTGGTGGCGAAAAATAATTCCGCTTACCGTCATCTCAGTAGGCAGTTCAAAGTAAAGAATGTTTACAAAGAATATACCGCTTTGGTTTATGGCCGCTTGCACCAGTCTTCTGGAGAATTCACCGCTCCTATTCAGAGGCATCCCAAAAATCGCACGAAGATGGGAATCATAGCCGGCGGCCGGGATGCATTCACTTCATGGTGGCTTGAGATGATGTTCGGCGAAGTTTCTCTCGTGAAGGTGGTAATCAAGACGGGGCGAACTCATCAAATTCGGGTGCACTTTGCCCATGCCCAGCATCCAGTGGTGGGAGATGCCACCTATGGAGGGAAGAAAAGGGTGCGAGCCATAGAGGATACTCTGGTGCGAGCTCGTCTCAGCAAGGTGAGGCGCCAGATGCTCCATGCCCGGCGATTAATGCTGCAGCACCCAGCCACTGGTGAGAGTCTCGATCTATCGGCACCGATGCCGGAAGACATGGCTGACTTACTGCAGTTTCTGCGAAGGTATGACCAGAGCGCTCAAGGCTAAATCGCGAACGGTGCGACGCGGCGCTTTTCCTGCAAGCAGCTTGCAGCTATCAGCTGGCAGTTTTCCATACAAAGTCTTCTTTGCTGCCAGCTGCCTCCTGCTCGCTGCCTGCTCCAGATACTGCGTCACCGTTTCTCCATGTCTCCGTCTCATTTCGAACCGGATTTTGCCTTGCATGCATGGCGACGAGACGATTTCACAATGAGAGGGTGTGTCATGCTAAAGGTAGGCCTGACCGGTGGCATAGCTTCCGGGAAGAGCACGGTGACTGAAGCCTTTGCTCAAGTGGGGGCAACGGTTCTGGATTCCGACAAGGTTGCCCGGGAAGTGGTCCTGCCTGGACAGCCGGCGTGGCGAAAACTGCAGCAGGCTTTCGGTCCGGAATTCTTTCTTCCTGACGGTGAAGTAAACCGTAGCAAGCTGCGGAGGCTGGTTTTTGCCGATCCTGAAGAGAGGGAAAAACTGAACGCAATCGTGCATCCGAAAGTGATGAAGGAAATAAACCGGAGATTAGAACAATTGACGACTTCGGCTCAGGATGCGGTGGTTGTGGTTGATGTGCCTCTATTGCTGGAAGTTGGAGCGGCGCACCGGTTTGACCGGGTGATCGTGGTGTATGTTACAGAGAATGTCCAGATAAAGCGGCTGAGGCAGCGGGATGGGCTTTCGCTGAAAGAAGCAAGGCGAGCATTGAGTACTCAGATGGCTTTAAACAAGAAGGTGGAGCAAGCCGATTATGTGATTGATAACAGTGGTACGCGAGATGAGACCCGGGCCCAGGTGGAGAAAGTGTGGCAGGAACTACTCGTCCTGGCACGCAAAAAAAGACACGGAGAGACGGCGACAGGGGGGAATGAGTGAGACGGGCGAGACGGGTCTTAAAGCCGGCA
>ENA-OVNL01000051-OVNL01000051.1-sediment-metagenome-genome-assembly--contig:-NODE-51-length-12402-cov-2.407708_pt1 | contig 12402 bp, 9 predicted proteins | sample MGYA00250099_ERZ650198 | MGnify/ENA primary metagenome ERZ650198 (study PRJEB26732, sample SAMN07278974) | sediment metagenome | biome: marsh; feature: saltmarsh; material: sediment | place: USA...
GGTTTACCGTTTACCGTTTACCGCACGCTTTGCGCTACCTGTCCTGAGCTTGTCGAAGGATGCGCTTAGCGCTTTGCGTCGTGGGGATACCAGCAGTATTAGACATTAACCAGTCGCATCCCGGCTTCCGGATAGCGTGAGCCGGCGGCCACATCTCGCGGCGCGATCTTCTCAATTCGCTGTAGATCTTCCTGGGTGAGTCTCAGCTCCAGGGCGGAGATGTTTTCTTCCAAGTAGGTTCGCCTTTTGGTCCCGGGAATAGGGACGATATCCTCCCCCTGTGCCAGGACCCAGGCCAGGGCGATCTGTGATGGGGCGCAGCCTTTCTCTTCTGCTATCTCCCGGATTCCTTTGACTAACCTCTAGTTGTGCTCCCAATTATCTCCCTGAAAGCGTGGTGAGTGACGTCGCCAGTCGTCTTCTGACAAATCGTCTAAGCTCTTTATCTGACCGGTGAGAAATCCCCTGCCCAGGGGACTGTAGGGGACGAGACCGATGCCCAGGTCGCGGCAGGTGGAGAGAATTTCATCTTCCACGTCTCTACTCCAGAGAGAATATTCGGTTTGCAGTGCTGCGATAGGGTGAACCGCGTGGGCCCGGCGGATGGTTTGGGGGCCAGCTTCGGACAGACCTAGATATCTGACTTTTCCTTCTTGCACCAGTTCCGCCATGGCACCAATGGTCTCCTCAATAGGGGTATCCTGATCCACGCGGTGCTGGTAATAGAGGTCTATGGTTTCAACCCCGAGGCGACGCAGACTCGCTTCGCAGGCAGAGCCGATATATTCTGGGCGCCCACTGATTTTATGCTGTCGGATGTCCTCGGTTCGCACGATGCCAAACTTGGTGGCTAACACCACCTGATCACGAAACTCTTTCACTGCTTTACCCAGCAGGATTTCGTTTTCTCCTTTTCCATACATATCGGCAGTGTCAAAAAAGTCGAGACCCAACTCGAAGGCCCGATGGATGGTTCTGATTGACTCGTCGTCATTGCGAGTTCCGTAGAATTCAGACATGCCCATGCAACCCAGTCCGATAGCTGAGACCTCTAGCTCACTTTTTCCTAACTGTCGCTTTTCCATTGTTCAGATCCTTTCTCCATCCATCACTTGAATTCTGGTTTCTTACCCCATGCTCTATGCCCTATGCCTCCTCAAGTTTGCAAGCTAAAATCTGAAATCCCTCAATCTCATCTCTCACCTCTACCGAAATGTCACCTCCTCTACCGGCCTTTCCATGGCAGGGGGGAAATCATGGAAAGGGTAAGGACGTTGGTTCTTATTCAGAGTAAGATAACGCAAGATGTCGTAGGTATAGGTGCACAATTTGTTGGAGAAATTTCTGACACGATCATTGTGGCTGAGGGTAATGAAAAGATAGACGTATTGAAACAAAACTATTATCTGAATAATGAGTTTTATGATCTCAAATACCAAAAAATAGAGTACCGTGTAGAGAAGCCGGATAAAAATATCCATTCTCGATTCAGTAGTCTCCTGCACATCTTGCATGATTTCCTCCCGGTCTCTTCTTAAAGTTGCATACGGTTGTCATCAGAAAGTTACTACACTATAGATTCTAGCATTTTTAGACTGTAAGAATCCACGATCAATATTTATCAAAATCAACTCCACAATTTTCCCCAATGATGTTACTATTTGGTCTCATTTCTGGGAGTTGATCCATTCGGCGTTCCTTCCAGACCAAGCCGACCACCTCTGCCACAATCAGAAGATTTTCTACCCGGGATAGGATGAGTATTTTTCCAGATATGGAGCAACTAGCTGACAGAGTGGCAGTTATCGCTGATCCCCATGCGAATCTCAAAGGAATGGAACTTTGTTACGAAAGAATAAAATCGCTGGGAATCGAACAGATTCTATGCTGCGGTGACCTGGTGGGTTATGGGCATGAGCCCAACGAGGTGGTCGAGTTCTTTCGTGAACATAATATCTGGACGATCTCGGGAAACCACGACCGGCTGGTTTGCAATCAGGCCCCGCCGGAAGGATGGAACCCATTTGCCTTGAAAAAAATCAAGTGGACCAAGTCTGTCCTCTCAGAAGCCAATTATGCCTACCTGTGTGCGCTACCCGAGAATATGACCACCGATGACTACTGCCTAGTGCATGGAGCTTGGAGCGATTCTGACAAATACCTGTTTGAGGAAAAAGATTTTTTTGAAGAACTGGAGCATCTACCCGCAACCTTGGTCTTCTATGGGCATACCCATATGCCCGATGTGTTTCAGTTTCTCCTTGCCGAAGGCAAGTACGACTATCGTCATCTCTCACCCAGCCAGGATTCAGACGTCTATGTGAAACTCTTGGACCGCAGCCCTGTTATGCTGGTCTCTTTTATCAATCCCGGCACGGTTGGCTATCCACGTGGCATGAACAATCAGGCGACTTTCATAATCTGGGAGCGGAAAACCGGCAGAATATCGTATCATTTTTATGACCTGTTTTAGCCGGGTTAACCGGTTTAGCCAGTTTGGTCAGTTTAGCCGGTTCAAATACTGAGTTGAGCTGCCAACTGTCTTAACCGGCATAACCGGCTTAACCGGCAGCCGGCTAAACCGATTCATTTCCCCTCTTGCAGATCTCGAACCGGTAAAGCTCGGTACGCTTTCCAGTGGCGCTTGAGCTCCATATAATGATAGCCCCGCTGGAAGTTATAAACCCGGGCTGTTATGCTCTTGACCTCGCTGGTCCATACCCAGCCGCAACTCAGCTCGATCTCTGGAATCATTTTAACCTTCTGGCCACAATGGGTCTCATACCCTTTGTAGTTCTTGTCGCGCACGTAGAGGCTTGCGAGTTCCTGGTTGGTGGGCAGCCGCCAGTTGTCGTACTTGCCCATGATCTGCGGAGGCCCCCATCTGCAATATCTCTCGGCTCCCCGCCAATCGATATCACCCTGATTGTCGTATTTGGCCCACATTACTCCCAACTGGTGGTCGGTTACCGTGCCGTCGCCATTGTCGGTAAAGCGCTCCCCAGCATAGGCAGGCGACAGGCTGCATATGAGCAAAATGGTTATCAAGCATGCGTACAAAGGTCGAAGCCTAGACATGGTTACACTCCTTGCGCGCTTCCCTTGCCAAGTGCTTTCTATGCCGTGGCAGGAGCGGCAGCTTTCGGCCTCCTCGGCCATTGCATCAGGTAAATCACTCCAAAAACAGCAAGGCCTAGGGGGTACATCCAGAAGCGCTTATCATGGGCAACGCCAAGCAAACTGGCAATCGCATCCGGCCGCATCAACATGAAGGTGGCAACCAACAGCAAGGGTAATTCGTAGAACCTGTTCTTCGCTATCAACCACCCTTGAGTGGCCGAGGCAAAAGCGAAGTTGCCCAGACAGGCCATGAGAAAGATCAGCAGCCCTGCCGGCCAACTCGTGATGTTGTGCAAGATGAGATCACTGTTGAAAATGAACATGAAGGGCAAAATGGCCGTGCGGATATCGTACATGAACCCCTGGATGCCCGTAGGTATGGGGTCCGACTTGGCAATTGCCGCGGCAGCATAGGCAGCCAGACCCACAGGCGGTGTATCATCGGCCAGAATGCCGAAGTAAAAACAAAAAAGATGTGCAGCCATCAACGGCACGATGAAGTCGTACATCGCGCCGATCTCAACGATAGCCGGAGCTGTGAGTGAGGCCATAACAATGTAGGTGGCGGTGGTAGGCAACCCCATCCCGATGACCAGACTGGCAATGGCGGTAATGACCAGCAGCAGATAAATGTTACCCCCGGAGAGGGTATCTATGATCTGGGTAATGAGCCCACCCAGGCCCATGGCCACCACCCCGACGATGATACCGGCGGCGGCCGTGGCCAAGGCCACGGAAACCATATTCCTGCCACCGGCTGCCAGCGCTGAAAAAATATCAACGACACTCTGCTTCAAGGCCGCGCCTATGGGTTCCTTGTTCAGATAGGCTTTGACTGGATTTTGAACAAGCATAACCACAGCAATGACCCAGATGGCATGAAAGGCGGCCAACTCGGGTGAATGTCTCACCACTATCAATTCATAGAGCAAAAGCAGCAAAGGGATGAGGTAGTGGGCGCCGCCGATGAGCGTTTTAAAAAATGGCGGCAATTCCGCCCGCGGTATGCCCCTTAAGCCCAGCTTTGAGGCCTCGATGTGGGTGATGTAGAAGAGAGCCGCGTAGGACGCAAAGGCCGGGATCGCTGCGGCCTTGATCACCGCGATGTAGGGCACATTGACATATTCGGCAATAATAAAGGCCGCCGCACCCATAATGGGGGGAGCAAGCTGACCGTCGGTGCTGGCCGCCACCTCCACGGCAGCAGCCTTCTTGGCAGGATACCCCACCTTTTTCATCAAGGGGATGGTGAAGGTTCCAGTGGTAACAATATTGGCAATGCTCGAGCCGGATACCAACCCGGTCAGGCCGCTGCCAACAATGGCAGCTTTGGCCGGCCCGCCCTTGAAGCCGCCCAGAAGACTCAAGGCCAGATTGATAAAATACCTGCCCGCCCCCGCCTTGTCCAACATGGCACCAAAGAGAACGAACAGGAAGACAATGGTGGCTGAAACATCCAGGGGGATGCCGTAGATGCCTTCGGTGGACATGGTCATCTGGCCTATGAATCGATCCAGAGACACACCTTTGAAGGCAATGATATCTGGCATATGGGGCCCCAAAAAGGAATAAGCGATAAAGGCAGTGGCAATGGCGGGAAGGGCCGGGCCGATTACCCGGCGCGAAGCCTCCAGGAGCAGGATCGTCAGGGCCAGGCCAAAAACAAGATCACGGGTGTTCGGGTCACCGTAGCGCTGGATGATTCCACCGAAGTCAACGATAATATATACGGCTGAAAAGGCGGCAATAATGCCGATGACATAGTCCAGGACAGGGATTCTGTCGGTGGCGGAGAGGAATGTGAGGCCAAAACGTGTCTTCTTGAGAAATGGATAGTTTAAAAAGACAATCAGAAGGGCAAAGCCCAGATGAATGGCCCTGATGTAGACTGTATCCAGAATGAGCCAACTGGCAATGGACAACTGAAAAAATGACCAGATTACGGCGACCGTGGGAATGACGTACTTGGCACCACCTTTTGGTAGACGGCCGACCCCTTCTTCCTCCTCGGCCAGCTTCTTTGCCAGTTCAAACCCCTCTTCCTTTTCGTGCTTTTCCGTGTCACTCATTGGATCACCTGACCTTCGGAGGGTTCAGTCATTGAGGCACAACAACCTTGAAAGGCTGTCCGCTTCCTATCCTAACTGGTGCATGACGGGCAGATTGGGCTATTGGATTATTGGAATATTAGGATCAAAAAAGGGGCAACTCAGACTGATTGGGCCTTCCCGCCACACCCATCATCCCAGTATTCCATTACCCCAACATTCGAGACTGAGAGGACCCACCTGCAAAGTGGGGATTTTGAAGATGGAAACAACAGGCGGCGGGACATTCCCGCCGCCTGCTTACCGATTAATGCATAACCGGTATGTACTTGTCCAGGCCGGATTCCTTGTAGTACTTCATGGCACCCGGGTGAATTGGTGCCGACATACCTTCCAGCATATTTTGCTTGGTCAGAACCTGGTAGGCCGGATGCAGCTTCTTGAAGGATTCGAAGTTGTCGAAAACCTCCTTGGTGACGGCGTAAACCACCCGATCAGGCACCTTGGCCGAGGTGATGAGGGTGGCCTTCACACCAAAGGTCTCAACGTCTTTGGTGTTAGTGGCGCCTGGATAGAGTTTGATGGGAATGACAGCTTTGGCATAGTAGGGATATTTTTGCAGAAGCTTGTCCACGCCGGTGATGGGCACGAAATGGACCTTCCTCCTACCTGCAGTTGCCTCCTTGATGGCGCCGCTGGGATGGCCTACGGTGTAAAAGAAGGCGTCAATGCGGCCGTCCTGGAGTAGGCCAGGGGCCTCGGCAGCTTTGACTCCCTCAGCCGTCAGATCTGTCTCGTAGTTGATACCGGCATTCGTCAAGGCATCAATGGAGTTCTGCCGCTGACCGGAGCCGGGGTTACCGATGTTAACCCTTTTGCCCTTGAGGTCTTTGATGGATTTGATCCCGGCATCATCCGCGGCTACCAGGGTTATGGATTCCGGATGGATGGTGAATACGGCCCGGAGATCTTTCTGGGGCCCTTTGTCCTTCCATTCGGCCAGCCCATTTACGGCCTGGTACTGACGGTCTGACTGCACCACACCGAATTCCAGGTCACCGGCCATAACTGCATTGACGTTAAAGACCGATCCACCAGTGGATTCCACTGTGCAGCGAATACCGTATTCCTTTCTTTTCTTGTTGACGATCCTGGCAATGGCGCCGCCGGTGGGATAGTACACTCCGGTAATGCCGCCGGTTCCAATGGTGACAAAGGTGGTCTTGGCCACAACTGGAGTTGGGCTCACCATCAGGCCGAGCGCCAGACAAATGGTTGCGATCAGAGTAAGCAAGCCAATTCTCTTCATAAGATTTCTCCTATCTCTTAAGGTTGGACGAATAGAACACTCTTTGACCCCACGAATGAGCGGTCTCACCTCCTTCCATCAGGGCCTTTTGCGCATGAGTAACAAATTGTTGATATTCTATCGTTTATAAAGCGGGAGTGGTTCAGTGAATCCCCGTTGAGGGAACGTAGCGTTCGACGCTGCCCTTATCTTACCTCTGTAATCAGCAATGTCAAGTGTAAACAGGGATATGGCACAGAGGCTGCCCTGAGAAAAGTTGTTTAAATTCTTACCATTAGGCAAAATTCAGAGGCCAGTATCATATCTTGAATAATGTAAAGGCGAGACCGATTGCCGGTATCAGTTCCAAGGACGTAGTACATTTTTCTTTGTACTCTTGGAGCTCTCTGTGGTTTAATCTCTACCCTGATGTTGCAGACTTTTGGCCGCATATTTATGCCGTCTCGATTTGAGGAGTGCAAGTGGTTGAAGCAGTGGGTATTATTCCGGCTCGTTATGATGCAAAACGATTACCTGGAAAGCCATTGGCCCTGATCCAGGACCGTCCCATGATTCAACATGTTTACGAACGTGCCGCCGGAGCGGCTAGCCTGCAGCGACTGGCGGTGGCTACTGACGACTCACGCATTCAGCAGGCGGTTGCCCGCTTTGGGGGAGAAGTGCTCATGACCTCCGCTGATCATAAGAGCGGCACGGATCGGGTTGCTGAGGCAGCCCGCCGATTGATGCTTTCTGACTCTACTATTGTAGTGAATATTCAGGGGGATGAACCCCTGCTCCAGACTGAAATGATTGACAGTCTTGTCGATACTCTGAAAGCGCAGGGTGATGTGGACATGGCCACCCTGGCACACCCGGGCACAGATAGCGATGATTTCCATGATCCCGCAGTTGTCAAAGTCGTTCTGGACTCCAAAGGCCGGGCTCTTTATTTTTCTCGAGCCCCAATCCCAACTCTTACCGAACCATCCTCTGCACCACAGTACTACAAGCACCTCGGCTTCTATGGATTCCGCAATGGATTCTTGCAGGAGTTTACCAAGCTTTCTCCGGGCATTTTGGAAAGACAGGAAAAGCTAGAGCAACTTCGCGCTTTGGAGCACGGCTTCCGTATATCGGTGGTCATCACCTCTCATGACTCCGTCAGTGTAGACACGCCTGAAGATCTCGCCCTGGTCCGAAATATCTTGAAACACCCAGGTTAAGTATGGCTGTGCCTAAAAAGGCAATAATTATCCTCGCTGAAAAGGATTTTTGCCCATCTAAAATGCTTGCCTTACCTCATCAAAACGATTATGTTGAGTGACTCGTGAGCCCGGTCTTCGGATAGCCGATAAGCTACTGAGGTAAAGTTACGCCATGGCACATTTCAATCAACCCCGCGCTACCCTGGTTCTGGAAGACGGTCGGACATTCCATGGTCAGGCCTTCGCCGGCCGGGGCGAAACCCTGGGTGAAGTGGTTTTCAATACTGCCATGACGGGTTACCAGGAAGTGCTCACCGACCCTTCTTACAAAGGTCAGATAGTGGCCATGACCTATCCCCTCATTGGAAACTATGGCATCAACGATGAAGATATGGAATCGCTAGCAATCCAAGTTGAGGGGTTCATAGTCCGCGAGTACCTGCCCTACCCTAGTAACTGGAGAAGCCAGAAAAGCCTCCAGGAGTTCTTGGAGAAAGGGAACGTTCTCGGCATTGAAGGAATTGACACTCGAGCCCTCACGAAACACATCCGCACCGCGGGCGCCATGAAGGGCATCATTGCGACCGGTGACAAAGACCCCGAGGAACTGCTCAAGAAAGTAAAAAGTTATCCCGGCTTGGTGGGTCGTGATATGGTGGAAAAAGTCACCACCACATCTCCTTTTCTCTGGGATGGAGAGAGACGGCCGCTGCCCTTGAAGTCCGGGATGACCGCAGCCGATGTCTGGCCAGACCGGAATCACCCCCACAAAGTTGTGGCCCTGGATTACGGTATCAAATACAACATCCTCCGCCATCTGGCTGGCCGCGACTGCCACACCATCATCCTACCAGCTCAGGCTGAGCCAGCCGATATCCTAGCCCTCGAGCCGGACGGTCTGTTTCTGTCCAACGGCCCGGGAGATCCTGCAGCCGTTACTTACGCCATCAACACGGTTCGCTCTTTGTTGCCCGAACTCCCCATTTTCGGCATCTGTTTGGGCCACCAACTTTTAGGATTAGCCATGGGAGGCACAACCTTCAAGCTCAAGTTCGGTCACCGGGGTGGCAACCAGCCGGTGAAAGACCTGCTTACCGGAAAGGTGGAAATCACCTCCCAGAACCATGGCTTCTGTGTTGATATCGACTCACTCAAGAGGAAAGATGTGGAACTCACTCACATTAACCTCAACGACCAGACTCTTGAAGGTATGCGGCACCGGAAACTGCCTATTTATTCGGTCCAATACCACCCGGAGGCCTCACCCGGTCCCCATGATGCAACATATCTCTTTGACGATTTTCTCACTTTAATGCAGAAGAAAAGGTGGTAACGCGAGTTCGTCCAAGACGCGGCGACTCGGAGACGCGGAGACACGGAGCCTTGCAGTGACCGACTTGAACCTTTCAACTTTTTTGCAGAGAACGCATCTGGCTCTTTACTTTCTCCGTGTCGCCGGCTCTCCCCTTCTCCGTGTCGCGTGTTTGATAGGATGACAAATTAGCTGTATAAACGGACAATGCTGACAAACACCTCTCAATTCAATCTACTCCATGCCTAAAAGAACAGATATTCAGAAAATCCTCATCATCGGTTCAGGACCCATAATTATCAGTCAGGCCTGTGAATTTGACTATTCTGGCACCCAGGCATGCAAGGCCTTGCGGGAAGAGGGTTTCGAGATTGTTCTCATCAACAGTAATCCCGCCACTATTATGACCGATCCCGAGATGGCTCAGCGCACCTATATTGAACCTATCACTCCCGAATGTGTGGCCAAAGTCATTGAGCGGGAAAAACCCCAGGCGTTACTTCCCACTTTGGGCGGTCAGACAGCCCTAAACGTGGCGGTGGCAGTGGGTGAAATGGGAGTTCTGGAACGCTACGGCGTGGAGGTAATTGGTGCGTCTCTACCGGTGATCAAAAAGGGGGAGGATCGTGAGCTTTTCCGGGCTGCCATGGAGAAGATCGGTTTGCGGGTACCTGTCAGTGGAATTGCTCACTCCATGGAAGAAGTCCGCCAGGTGGCAGAAGAGATCGGTTTTCCCTTGATTATTCGCCCGTCATTCACCCTCGGAGGTACTGGTGGCGGTGTGGTCTACAACCGGGAAGATTTGGAAAATATGGCCCTCGCAGGCCTGGACGCCAGCTTGAATCGCACCATCATGCTGGAAGAATCTGTTTTGGGGTGGAAGGAATTCGAACTGGAGGTGATGAGAGACCACATGGACAATGTGGTTATCATTTGCTCCATCGAAAATTTCGACCCCATGGGCATACACACAGGTGACAGCATCACTGTGGCTCCGGCTCAGACGCTAACCGACCGTGAATATCAGGCAATGCGGGATGCGTCCATCGCTGTGATCAGAGAAATCGGCGTCGAAACCGGCGGTTCAAACATTCAATTTGCCATCAACCCGGAAGACGGTGAGATGGTTGTCATAGAAATGAACCCCCGAGTATCACGCTCCTCGGCCCTGGCCTCCAAAGCCACCGGCTTCCCTATCGCCAAAATCGCCGCCAAACTTGCTGTTGGCTACAGCCTGGATGAAATCGCCAACGATATTACTCGAGAAACGCGGGCCTCCTTCGAACCCACCATTGACTATTGCGTGGTAAAAATCCCCCGCTGGACTTTCGAAAAATTCTCTCGAACCCCTGATTCCCTTACCACAACAATGAAATCGGTGGGCGAGACCATGGCCATCGGTCGTACCTTTAAGGAAGCCCTACAGAAAGCTGTACGCTCCTTGGAAATCGGCCGTTTTTCCATGAATAGCGGTTTATCCTCCGAGTCTCTTACAAACCCGGAATATGTAAGTCTTATTCGCCAAAAGCTGCGCGAGCCTAACTCAGAGAGACTCTTTTATCTCACCGCGGCCATGAAGGCAGGAATAGAACTTGAGGAAATCTATCAACTTACCAAGATTGACCCCTGGTTCCTTTACAACATCGAGCAAATTCTGAATTTTGAGACTCATCTGCGCCAGCAACCCCTGAGTGATGATCTCTTGCGACAGGCCAAAGCCTACGGATTTTCCGACCGTCGCTTGGCGGAACTTACGGGTACGGATGACGATACCATCCGCGAGCGTCGAATACAGGCTGATATCGTTCCAGTTTATAAGTTGGTGGATACCTGTGCAGCTGAATTCGAAGCGTATACCCCTTACTACTACTCAACATATGAGTCCGAGGATGAATCTCAACCGAGCGAGGTACGCAAGGTGATAATCCTTGGGGGCGGCCCCAACCGAATCGGTCAGGGTATCGAATTTGATTACTGCTGTGTCCACGCCTCCTTTGCCCTGCGTGAGGAAGGGGTGCAGTCGATCATGGTAAATTCCAATCCGGAAACGGTTAGTACCGACTATGACACCTCAGACAAACTGTACTTCGAGCCTCTCACCCACGAGGACGTTCTTCACATCATTGAGAGGGAAGCACCGGACGGACTCATCGTCCAGTTCGGTGGTCAGACGCCGTTGAACCTCGCCGTCCCTCTGGCACAGGCTGGTGCTCCCATCATTGGTACAACCCCGGACAGTATCGATCAGGCCGAGGACCGGGAGCGTTTCCAAGCCCTTATAAAGAAACTGGGACTGAGACAGCCGAAAAATGCTATTGCCGCCAGCGCTTCCGAAGCCCTCCAGGCGGCAACCAAAATTGGCTATCCGGTTTTAGTGCGGCCATCCTACGTTTTGGGCGGCCGCGCTATGGAAATCGTTTACGAACGAGAACAACTGGAGGCCTTCATTCATGAGGCGGTCCATGTTTCCCCTGGCCATCCCATTTTGGTGGATCAATTTCTCCGGGACGCTATCGAAATAGATGTGGATGCCATTTCCGACGGCTCAACCACGGTAATTGGCGGCATCATGGAGCACATAGAGGAGGCAGGGATTCACTCTGGTGACAGCGCCTGTGTGCTTCCTCCCATCAGTATTTCCCGGGAACTCATTCAGGAGATCAAGGTTCAGACAAAGGCACTGGCCCAGGAATTAGGGGTGGTGGGCCTCATGAATATACAATACGCAGTGAAAGACAATTTAATTTACGTACTGGAGGTAAACCCCAGGGCCTCTCGCACGGCGCCTTTTGTAAGCAAGGCAATTGGTGTGCCTCTTGCCAAGCTTGCCACCAAGATTATGCTGGGGAAGACCCTAGCCGAACTTGGTTTTACCCGAGAAGTAGAACCGACTCACCTTGCGGTCAAAGAGTCGGTATTTCCTTTCATCCGTTTTCCAGACGTAGATATCCTTTTAGGACCGGAAATGAAATCCACCGGCGAGGTAATGGGAATTGACAGGACCTTTGGTATGGCCTTCGCCAAAGCCCAACTGGCGGCAGGGTATTCTCTACCCTTGAATGGGAATGTATTTATTAGTGTCCGTGACCAGGACAAGCAGGCCATTCTTCCCGTTGCCAGGAACTTCGCCCAGATAGACTTTGGGATCTATGCTACCCAGGGAACCTCCGATTTCCTGACAAAGCATGGAGTACACAACCGTATGGTGGCAAAACTAAGTGAGGGACGCCCTCATGTCATAGACCATATCAAGAACGAGGAAATCAATCTGGTCATCAATACCAGCACCGGGAGAAAAACGGATACCGACGCCTATTTGATTCGGCGGGCCACCTTGGTTTATAATCTCCCATACGCTACGACCATTGCTGGTGCCAGAGCTTTTGCCCAGGGCATCGCTGCGCTGTGCAGCGGCGATTTTGAAGT
>ENA-OVNL01000053-OVNL01000053.1-sediment-metagenome-genome-assembly--contig:-NODE-53-length-12228-cov-2.234960_pt1 | contig 12228 bp, 12 predicted proteins | sample MGYA00250099_ERZ650198 | MGnify/ENA primary metagenome ERZ650198 (study PRJEB26732, sample SAMN07278974) | sediment metagenome | biome: marsh; feature: saltmarsh; material: sediment | place: USA...
TTAGTTATACGTTATTGTCTAGTTCGCAATTCGGAATCCGCCCCCTGCCTGCAATACTCTGCCTGCAAGACATCACGCTCTGCGTTTCGCGCTTTACGCCTTCTGACGACGGACCCCAAACAACAGACAGAGGATACTATCCGCCCAATAGCTTCTTAATCTGGTTTTTTGTCGCCACCTTGCCCGCAAGCTTGACCTCACCATCTACCACCAAGCCAGGTGTGATGAATACCCCGTAACCGGCAATCTCATTTACATCAGTGACCTTACTCACTTCAGCCTGAAGGCCCAGTTCTTTTACCGCCTCTCGGGTGTTCTTTTCCAAAGTATGGCATTTTGGACAACCAGGACCGAGAATTTTAATATCCATATTTAACCCCCACAAAAGATAATTCTTCAGCTACAATATTTCTATACTTTCTGTAGGAGCAACCTCCGGTTGCGATCTTATCGCGAGCAGGAGCTCGCTCCTACAGTATGAGCTTGTGGGCTAAGCATGACCAACCAACCCTGTCAAACTGAGTTTGAAACCAAACTGGCCAGTGTTTAGCTGTGCTAAACAAAATAGTTCCCAAAAATGACGCCGCTGATAGTCGACATTACCACTACCAGACTGACGAAAATCAGGGTTTTCTTGGTGCCAATTACGCTCCGGATCACTAACATGTTTGGCAAACTCAGGGCTGGACCGGCAAGAAGCAGGGCCAGCGCTGGGCCTTTACCCATCCCGGCACCCAGAAGACCCTGTAGAATTGGCACCTCGGTGAGAGTTGCGAAGTACATGAAAGCCCCAACCACCGAGGCGAAGAGGTTTGCTCCCCACGAATTGCCGCCTACCAAGCCGCTGACCCAACCAGCCGGAATGAGCCCCTCTTGTCCCGGCCTTCCGAGCAACAACCCAGCAACGAGCACGCCTGCGAAAAGGAGCGGCAGTATCTGTTTGGCAAGATCCCAGCTTGAGAGAAACCATTCTTCTGTCTCACCTCGGGTAGTGGTAGCCAGTACTGTCAGACCTACGATCCCTGCAGAAAAAGCGATAAGTGGGTGATGTGGAAATATCACGGCCAGGACAAGCACAACCGTTCCGGTAAGCACCACTTTTGCTGCTTTTACCCGAAACCACATAACAAGAATTGCACCGAGAAACGCGGCAAACAACCCGGTGATAATCCATTTGACACTATAGACTGCATTCCACAGCCCCACCTCAACCGCAGGTTTTCCCCAAGTGGCGAACACCAGAATTCCCACCATGGTTCCGAAATAAATAATGTTCTGCCAGAGGGGCCGCTCCACCTCAGGTGTCGGCAGATGGACAGCTGCCTCCAGTTTCGCCTGCTCCTCTTTTCTAAAAATGAAGTGCATGATTAAGCCGATGACGATGCTGAAGAGTATTGCCCCTACCGCCCGAGCAGTACCGAGGGCAACACCAAGTATCCTTGCTGTTAATACAATGGCCAAAACATTAATGGCAGGTCCAGAGTAAAGGAAGGCGGTGGCCGGCCCCAAACCCGCACCCCGTTGATATATGCCGGCAAATAAAGGCAGGATAGTGCAGGAACAGACAGCGAGAATGGTACCGGAGACCGAGGCTACGCCATAGGCAAGAACCTTTTTCGCAGCAGGCCCCAGATATCTCATCACCGCTGCTTGCGACACGAAGCAGGCAATACCACCGGCAATGAAAAAGGCTGGCACCAGACATAAGAGGACGTGTTCTTGCGCGTACCATTTGACCAGGGCTAGGGATTCAATGACCGCACCGGCAAACCGGCTGTTATCGATGGGAAGCCAGAAGAAGATCAGGAAAAGGCCTACTATCAAGGCCATCGATTTCCAGATACTCTTCCAGTCTATGAGGCTCTCCTCGATTTCCTCTTCTTGGAAATCCTCTGGCTGGGAAGATGCCTCGCTTTCAATCACATTCGCTTCGTCCATTGCAGATCCTCATCTTTCGTTTGTCCGATTCGGCCCGTTGAGCCAGTAAATAAAGTTATTGGTTATTAGTTATACGTTATACGTAATTATCTGGTTCGCATTCCGCATTCCGCAATCCGTCATCCGTCATCCGTCCTCTGCCGCCTAGTCTTTTTTCACCGCGTCGCCGTGTCCCGGCCTCTCCGTGTCATTGAGCAGTCCCTCGTGCTTAGTCCCTCGTGCCTAGTTTTTAATTCCCTCTGCCCTATGCTCCATGCTCCATGCCCTCTGTTATGTGCTGCAGGTCTTGCGATCCACCACTTTGGCCTGCTTCAAAAGTTTCTGCACCGAAGCATCATCCTCCAACCACTCCTGCAGGTGGGCCAGGATGATTGTGGCATATGGATTCGCCTCCTCTGGCCGAGCCAGACGGAAGTTGTTCCACATGCCGTCCTTTTCACTGCGCACCAGATCGGCATCCTCCAGCAGCCTTAGGTGACGGGAGACGCTAGGCTGGCTGATCCCCAGAACCGCCTGCATTTCGCAGACGCAAAGCTTGCTCTGCTGAAGCATCTTTAGGATCTTCACTCTGGTACCGTCAGCAGCCGCCTTCATGACTCTCAGGTATTCTCTCATTGGAACCTCCATCTCTTGTCCTACACTATATAACTATATAGCTATATAATGTCAAGACTATTCTTTCTAGAAAGCTTCGAGAGTGCTCGATTCTCTACTTGACAAGCTGACGTTCTCGGTTATACTAGTAAACCTATATGAAATTAAGAAAGGGGGTGGTGACGTGGATATGGTCATGTGCGAGGATGACATGTCGTGCTGTTGTTGCCTTGTCCACCTAAACAACAAGGCTAGCGGCTATAGCCGACGGTTGCGTCCGATGGCCACACTTCGCAGCTCACCATCCCGAAGATTCACCAGCCTCTGACCCATCCGCAGCCTGAACCTACTGCCCAGCCTCGTTAACCCATTATTCGGAAAATACGACCAACATCAGCGCCAAGGCTGCCGAGACGCAGGTGTGCGATTCTTTGCAGTCGGAGATAACGGAAGGAAATTATGAATCCCGAACAACAGTCTTACGATAAACAATCAGATGCCTGCCGCTTGGCCATTGACATCTCCATTGAGAATCGCGACAGGCTACCTGCTATCATCGATGATCTTGTCGCTTCCAGTCGAGATCCGAACTTGCTCGCCCACGTAGATGCCGAGCTAACACCATCTGTGGAGAAGGCTGTGGAAATTCTGCAGCGCACCAAACGTTTGCTTTTTCCAGGCTACTTCAACGACCAGGTGTTGGACAATAACCAACTTGAGTACGCCATCGGCATGGAGGTGACCCGGCTATTTGAAATTCTTTCTGCAGAGATAGCTTTGAGCATCAGACATGATTGTCAACGTTACAACATGGTTTGCACCCACTGCCAGGAGCGTGGTCAACAGGAAGCCATCCGCTTCCTCGAGCATCTGCCGGAAATACGTAAGATTTTAGCAACGGATGTGCATGCTGCTTACCAAGGCGATCCGGCCGCCAAGACTATTGATGAAGTGGTGATCAGTTATCCCGGTGTACTGGCTATCACCGTTCATCGAATCGCACACCAGCTGAGGCAACAAGATATTCCCTTGCTGCCCAGGCTGATGTCAGAATATGCCCACAGCATCACCGGCATCGACATCCATCCCGGGGCAACAATTGGTTCCAGCTTTTTCATTGACCACGGCACTGGAGTCGTCATCGGCGAAACTACCGAAATCGGCGACTGGGTGAGAATCTACCAGGGGGTGACCGTGGGAGCCCTCTCACTCCCCAAAGAGGAGGTAGAGCAATTGCGGTATGCCAAACGGCATCCAACCATAGAAGATGATGTCACCATTTACGCCGGTGCTACCATCTTGGGGGGTGAGACCGTCATCGGGCGCAGTTCTGTAATAGGCGGCAGCGTCTGGATTACCAGTTCAGTACCCCCAGGAACCAAGGTCTTTTTGGCGCCACCTAAACTCATTTACAAGAACTCGGAACCTAAACCAGAAAACTAACAAGAGGTAACCCCTTATGGATATCAAATCGACCGTTGGGCACACCATCGGCAATACACCTCTGGTTGAGCTCAAGAGCGTGACCGATGGCGCGAAAGCGAAGGTCCTGGCCAAGCTGGAGTTCTTCAATCCTTTGGGTAGCGTCAAGGACCGCATCGGCCGGAGCATGATTGAGGCAGCTGAGCTTTCAGGTGAACTCAAGCCCGGGGGCACCATCATTGAACCCACCAGTGGCAACACTGGTATAGCCTTGGCAATGATCGCGGCCAGCAAGGGCTACCGTCTCATTCTGACCATGCCCGAGACCATGACAATCGAGCGGCGCAAGCTTCTCACCCGGTTGGGTGCCGAACTGGTGCTCACTCCAGGAACGGAAGGAATGAAAGGTGCCATCAAAAAAGCCGAGGAATTGGTGGCCGCCACTCCCGGCGCTTATTTGCCGGACCAGTTTAGCAACCCCGCCAATCCTCAGATACATCGCGAGACCACCGCTTTGGAAATTTGGAATGACACCGACGGAAAGGTAGACATCCTGGTCTCTGGTGTCGGCACCGGCGGCACCATCACCGGTATCGCCGAGGTCATCAAACTTAAGAAGCCTTCTTTCGAAGCGATTGCCGTTGAACCGTCTGAATCACCTATTCTCTCCGGAGGGCAACCCGGCCCGCACCGGATTCAAGGCATAGGTGCCGGCTTTGTCCCGGCGGTGCTTCGAGTAGACCTCATCGACGAGATTATCCAGGTTAATGCCGACCAAGCCGAGGAAACCGCTGCGAGGTTGGCAAGGGAAGAAGGCATATTAGCTGGAATTTCCAGCGGCGCAGCTACCTGGGCCGCTGTACAAGTCGCTAAGCGTAATGCAAATCGCGGCAAAACTATTGTAACCGTCCTCCCAAGCACGGGAGAACGGTATATAAGCACGTGGCCGTAGCACTAGTGCTGAGTGCTTACTTTCTGCGAACTGTAAGGTCAAAAGCCTACAGATGACCAGAATCACAGCGGCCGGAGTCATTTATTGTCATTACGCTACGCTGTCATTCATGGTCATTAGTTGTAGATATCTGAAAAAATGGAAAATAAACGACCTAATGACGGTGAAGCCACATGACGCGAAGCAAATGACGGCGCAGCCCAATGACCCCGATGACAAATGCCAAATCATAGATGCGAAATCACGAACTGAAGGGGGGTGGTCTCATGTTATGGATAATGTTCGGCCCTGGAAGGGGCATTAAGACGACAATAAGACAATTTAATAGAGAAAATAACATCAGAACTGAGGAGGGAATTCATGGCGAAGACCATCCAGGAAATCAATGAGAAAATTAAGAAAGGAAAAGCGGTTGTTTACACAGCCGAAGAGATTATCGATGTGGTGAAAAGCAAGGGCGCCAAGAAAGCTGCGGCCGAGGTGGATGTGGTCACCACCGGAACGTTCGCACCCATGTGCTCGTCTGGAGCCTATTTCAATGTTGGACACTCCAATCCCCGTATCAAGCTGGGTGGTGGCACTGTGACTTTGAACGATGTGCCAGTTTATACCGGCTTTGCTGCCGTGGATATCTTGGTGGGTGCCACTGGAATACCGGAAGACGATCCACGAAACAAGATCTATCCGGGCAAATTTCACTACGGCGGCGCTCATCTGATTGAGGATCTGGTGGCGGGAAAAGATGTGAGACTCGAAGCCCGGGCCTATGGCACCGATTGCTATCCTCGTCGCAAACTGGAGACCTGGATCAGACTTGAGGATATGAACGAGGCGGTGCTCTTCAACATACGCAACGCTTACCAGAATTACAATGTGGCGGTGAACCTATCCGACCGCATTATCCACACCTATATGGGTGTACTCCACCCGAAGCTGCGCAATGCCACCTACTGCAGTGCCGGCCAACTGAGTCCCCTACTCAACGATCCTCTCTACCATACCATCGGAGTGGGTACGCGTATCTTCCTTGGCGGCGGTATCGGCTATGTAGTAGACAGAGGCACCCAGCATAACCCAGACGTGCCCCGCACCGATCAAGGAGTCCCGCGGATGGGCTCGGGCACCCTATCGGTCACGGGAGATCTGAAACAGATGAGTTCCCGTTGGCTTCGTGGTGCATCTTTCACCGGCTATGGTGTCACGTTGGCTGTGGGGCTTGGCATACCTATTCCCGTCCTTGATGAGGAGGTTCTCAAGCGCACCGCAGTTACAGATGAAGATATTGTCGCCCAGGTTGTTGATTATAGCGAGGCCTATCCCAACTGTGTTCCTGGCAGCCTGGGGGAAGTTAGTTACGCCCAGCTCAAGTCGGGCTCCATCACCGTAAACGGGAAGAAAGTTCCCACCGCTGGGTTATCTTCTTATGTCCGGGCCAGGGAGGTTGCTAACATTCTAAAAGGCTGGATTGCGGAGGGCTCCTTCCACTTGAGCGAAACAGTGGCGCCCCTGCCGTCGGTGGACTCGGGGGTCAAGTTCAAATTGCTCCAGGAACGGCCAATTCTCAATAACGCCCGGGTAGCGGTGGACTAACTGCGCCCGGCGCATAGCGCTAAGCGCATAGCGAAAGAACCTTCCTCGACGCTTTGCGCTCTGCTCTTTGCGCTTGGCGATATACGGAGGTATAATAATGGCAACAAAGCGATTGACATTCAACTTTCCACCACATTTGATCGATCAGCCGGTAACCTATCAGCTTATCACCGAACACAATCTAAAAGTGAACATTCTTCGGGCAAGAATTACTCCCAGGGAATGGGGTCGACTGGTGGTGGAGATTAGTGGTAAGAAGAAAAATCTGGATGCAGGCTTGCAGTTTGCCACAGATTTGGGCTTGGATATCAAACCTCTTGCCCTGGACGTACAATGGAACGCGAATAAGTGCATCGAATGCACTGCCTGCTCCTCTGTCTGTCCAACTGGAGCACTGTCAGTGGAAAGAAAAGAGATGCATGTCTCGTTTGACCATGAAAAATGCATCGCCTGCGAATTGTGCATACCCGCTTGCCCCTACGAAGCCATGCAGATTAGATTCTAGTGCTTCGATGCGCAAATGATATGTACTTTGATGAACAACAAATGATTAGTGATCTTGCTTACTCAGCACTAGTCCTGAGCAAATAGATCTTGGCCAGGATTTATGCGTCGAAGGACTAGCCAGGTTGTCTGAGTCTCGAGCATTCTGGATGGTGGAAGCCATCCAGGGTGCTCGAACTCGGATATTTCACGTCCTCTTTTATACTTACCACAGTAATTTTGTACCTGGTCAATTCACCGACCAGGCCTGGGGATTTCACCAGGTATGCCTTCAATACAGATAACCTCACTGACGTCTAAGTTCTCGTAATTAAAAGCTGATTATTTCACACCTCATTCTGGCATGCATATTGATTTGCGTTGAATTTGCCTGTAAAATGAGGTAGTCTTCATTCTACAGCATCACATTATGATTCCAAGAGACAAAGAGATCCTGATGTAGTGGTTGCTTCCTGAGCTATTGTTACCTGCATAGCCCAGAATACTGGACCCTCAGCGCTGGCAACCGGCACATATTTAAAAGGAATCACCAGTCAGATTGTCCAAGATAACCCTCACGAGTAGTTTACAAGAGGGACAAGAAATAGACATTACCTTCCAGCTAGAACGCTTGTTGAGCGTCAACAAATCCAGAACGGGAACATACCAATGGATAGACTTCGAGATCTAAACTCATTGAAAATCATTGGGACAATTTCTACATTCTTTGTGTTGATATGCGTACTGTTGTCAATAAGCTCTTATGCGCGAGCAGCCGACGAAGACAATTGCCTCATGTGCCACAAATATCGGTTCCTTGGCAGAATTGATGAAAACGGCAACAGGATCAATTACAACGTCGATCCGAGAATATTTAACGACACCGTTCACCGAACCATCGCTTGCAGGGAATGTCACAACTACATCAAGAAGATTCCCCATGATCCAGTAACAGAACAAGTCAACTGTGGCACTCAGTGCCACGTGATCACGCCCTTTTCGAAGGAAAGATTTTCCCACCAACATATAATAGAAATATACAACAGCAGCGTACACGCACCGAAGCCGGATGATTCTCCCGAACAGAAGGAGGCGAAACCCGGCTGCAAGTTTTGCCATCTCAATCCCATATACAGCCTGCCAAAACACGATATTCCCTATGATGTTTCGCTGCGTCGATGTCTTAACTGCCATCAGCAGAAAGGGGTTACCCAGGCCTATAAACACATAACCCACCGCATACGAAGAAAAACCTCGAGATCATCGCAAGAAATCGTGGCGTTGTGCGCCAAATGCCATGCTGATAAGGAGCTCATGGAAAGATTCAAGGTCTCACAAGAGGCCCTCACTGCTGTGGAAACCTACAAACGATCGATTCATGGTGAATCGGTAACCCTGGGCTCCCAAGAGACGGCAGACTGTATCAGTTGCCATGCTTCAAACAAGCTGCATGATATCTACAAAAAAGATGACAGGCGAGCCACAATCTTCTCAAAAAACATTAACAAAACGTGCCAACAATGCCACGAACAGACAAACAGGTGGTTCGTAGAAATTGCCGTCCATCCAAGGTCTGAAGGCGCGGGCAACCCGATTGTCTATTTTATCAGTATTTCACTGAGGTTTGCCTTATATGGGACTGTCTTTGGTTTGGTTGGCCTGATGCTTCTTGAGACCTACGGCCGGAAGAGAAAGGGCATAAAATTCTTGTTGCGCCATGGTAACTCGTGGCGAGGAAAGGCAACACCTGAAAAAAGCAAGCAAAAGATACAGAAAAACAATAATTGATGGAGGAATCAATGGTTGCACCACCTGACGCTGCCACAGCCGCTGTTGAAGAGGCTGCAGCCAGAGAAGACTATTTCACCTATATTGAGGGGGTGGGGCACATCCCACGAGACATTTACAAACACGTGAAATCCGACCCGGCGGGTGACCTGCCCCGTTATTCCACCCATATCGTCATCCAGCACATACTGGTCTCAACAACTTTTCTCGTCCTTGCCGCCACGGGATTGTCCCTGTTTTTTGCCGACGTTTTCTGGGCACCCTATGTTATCAAATTGTTCGGCGGGGCGGACACGGCAAGATATGTTCACCGGGTAGCGGCAGCTATAATGATATTCGCCGCTGTCTACCATATCCTTACCCTCGTTGCCGGCACTACCAAAAAAGTCATGAATAACGAGTTTGACTACAGGAGAACGCAGATCCCCAGACTGAAGGACCTGCACGACCTGATCCACGACATAAAATACTTCCTTGGACTCGAGCCTTTTCGTCCAAAAATGGAAAAATTCTGCTACAAGCAAAAACTTCACTATTTGGCAATCATTTGGGGCACTACTGTTCTGGTAAGTGCGGGGCTGGCATTGCTCTATCCCGATGTGGTTTCAAAAACAATACCTGAGGCAATCTTCAAAATATCTCCCGGGGCAGCAACCGGAGGCGCGTTTCCTACTTTCTTTCAAGATCTCGCCAGATTAATGCACGCCGACGAAGCGGTAATGGCTTTGATCGTCATTGCTTTATGGCATTTGGCCAATGTTCACATAGTGCCGGGAAGATTTCCCTTTCAGTGGACCTTTTTGACGGGGAGGATCACCAGAGAACACCAAATTGAAGAACATTTTTTGGAATATATCCGCAACTTGGAAGAAATACCCGAAGAAAAAGAGTATATGAGAAATCTTTTGAGAGAGAAAGGATTTGAAGTCTCCGAACCAATGGACACCACCCTTTCGCGACAAACTCCTGAACCTGGTTCTGCAGAAGAATCGACACCTGAAAAAGAGGAGAACTAAACCTTGATTGGAGAGCCCAAAAGACAGAACCATCCGTTGACAGCTTACGTAATCGGCTTTGTGGTTATTATGATTACAGGTATCGTCCTTGCCGGCACCCTGTATCATCTCACCTTCTCTCCTGACGGTCCTCAACTGTTGAAGCCGCTCGCGTCCTTATTCTCTCAGAAAGAGCCCTCTCTAATCATGGACGAGGCCAAACGTCTTCAAAATTTGCAGTTACATAAACATTTTCATCACATTATGCCATACCCCCCATTGCCTGAGGACAAACGTCCGGTATGTTACATCTGCCATTCTGATTATCCTCACAGCAAGAATAGGAAGGTCAGGTCGATTTTAAATATGCACACACAGTATTTCGTTTGCGAGTCCTGTCACATCAAGGAGAAAGAAGGAGAGGGTATATTTTACAAGTGGTATAGTCCCGTTGAAGAAGACCCCCAAGGGCCATTTTTTGGAACAAGTTACGATCCTCAAACCGGTAATCTTGAGCAGGTGAAAGACAAGTATTCCAAAATTGCCGCATATTTCAGGAAGGGCATCAGGTTAGAGTTGGCCATTCAGCACCAGGACGCACCGTTGGCCAGGGATTTCATGAAAGTAAGGGATAGACTTACCCCAGAACAACGAGAGGGAGTGAAAAACCAGTTTCATCAGAACATAAAGCCCAAGGGACATGAGTGCAAGGTTTGCCATTCAAAGCAAAGCATTCTCAACTTCAAAAGATTGGGATTTTCTGAAAAGAGGACCGCCGATTTAGAACAACTGAATATTACCGGAATGCTCGCAAAATACGAACAATTTTATCTGCCAGACTTGTTTAAGGAACCAAGTCAAAGTACCATTAAATAATAGATGAATCGGACAGCAAGATGATTTCTTTTCGCAAACGTCGAAGACTCTTTTATGACTGCGCTAAAACCAGCCTCTATTAATCTCGCTCTATTTCTTCTCCTATCCTTCCTTCCCAGCAAATCTTACTCTTTAGAGTGTATCAACAGCAAATCTCTCCCAGACATTCCCACCGAGGCAGATCAACCCAGTGACCTTGCCATCGGTCCCAACGGTCAAACCTATGTGGTGGATGGGGTGAACAACAGAATACTAGTGCTCGACCGCCGAGGCAGAGAGAAATTTACCTTTGGACAGGAAGGAACAGGTCAAGGGGAATTCCAACATCCCTTAGGGATCGACATCTCCAAGAACGGCACGGTTTTCGTAGCTGATTCTGGCAATCACCGGATACAGGTATTTGACGGGAATGGAAATTTTATGCGCTTTTTCAGGGTAAAAAGTGGTCCCCAGGAAAAGCCATCAGATCCAGTGGATGTCCTGGTCTCCGGTTTTAAAGATTATGTCTATGTGTCAGACAATGATAACCACAAAATAAGAGTCTACGACACCAAGGGCAATTTTCAATTCGAGTGGGGTAAGTTTGGAGAAGAACCTGGTCAATTTCGCTACCCTGGTATGCTGGCGAAAAATGAACAAAACGAAATCTTTGTGGTAGACGTGCTCAACACCAGAGTGCAGAGGTTCGATCCCTTTGGAAACCATATCGCCGACATAGGTTCGTGGGGTGTGCTGCCAGGCAACCTTTTTAGACCCAAAGGAGTCGTCATTGATCGAAAAAACAGAGTCTTTGTCAGTGACAGTTACATGGGGCTGATTCAGGTGTTTACCGATTTTGGCCGCTTTCTCGGCGTGGTTTGCGAGGGTGGAACGAAAAAACATTTTGTTGCCCCTGTGGGACTTTTCATGGATGGTAAGAATGATATACTACGAACGGTTGAGATGAGAAAAAACAGCCTAAGTGTGACTAAGTTACTTGAATAGCTATATTTACCTGCCATCAAAACTCAGACATATTTCCTATGCTCAGCCTTAGAGCCTGCATATTTATACTGGTTACTCTTTCTGCTTTCTCCCTGAGTCAAAGGGTAAATGCTCTGGAGATGTCTTCGAAGAGAAACTGCGCCATTTGTCATGTTATGTGGTTGGACGACTTCAGAACTGACAAGGAAACTTTGATTAAATGGCAACCAGGCAATGTCTTGATGAAAGACACTCAGGGTGTAGTCAGCTCTGAGGAGATGTGTTACAGCTGCCATGATGGCTATGTCGTCGACTCAAGATACACAGCCTGGCAGCACAATCAACACAAGACATTTATAAAACCTCCGAAAGATTTTTCTATTCCTGCCAATTTCCCTCTGAGTAACAAAGATGAAATCTACTGTGGGACCTGTCACTCGGCCCACGGGGGAGGTGCCAATACGGATGCCAGCATCTCCGGAGGGCTTTCTTTTCTCAGAACAGACAATATCAACTCTCTCATGTGTGAGAAATGTCATACAAAGCAGGCCGCTTTCAAGCGCTATCAAGGCCATCCGGTCAAAACAAAATCATATGATATTCCAGAGATTCTTTTTGCTGCTGGAA
>ENA-OVNL01000054-OVNL01000054.1-sediment-metagenome-genome-assembly--contig:-NODE-54-length-12020-cov-2.762539_pt1 | contig 12020 bp, 11 predicted proteins | sample MGYA00250099_ERZ650198 | MGnify/ENA primary metagenome ERZ650198 (study PRJEB26732, sample SAMN07278974) | sediment metagenome | biome: marsh; feature: saltmarsh; material: sediment | place: USA...
GTACGTCGGACTTGGTGTTTGTCCTTCGAACTCCCACCCTTCGGGCGGATTCCCCGTTTCGGAATGCGGATCGGGGCATGATAAATGTAGTCGCTGACTGCTGCAAGCTGCCTGCTGGGCTTTAGGCTCTAACGGGAAGGCATGGCTTCCTGGCGCTCCACCCTCACTCCCTGAGGGACATTCAGGGCGAACCAAGAAGGTTCCAGGCTTGCGTTTACTTGGATACTGGTGAAGGTGATCTCGTTGATGTTTCCCAGGGGATCCTCGGTTTGAATGCGTACCACTCGATATGATTCAGCAGCTATCCAAAGGGTGACCCGGGCAACCGGTGACTCGGATTCACGCGGCAGCAGCTCTAAACGGAAGCGCACAGGCGGGCCAGGTTCGGGGGGAAGTTGGCTGATGTCGAACGTTTCAGCCAATTTTCCCAAACCGGAAAAAAAGGCCAAGACAATAGGGGAATTAATGATCTGATCAACTTCGTACAGGTATATTGTCTTTTCCTCAGGGACATAAAGCCAAGCCTGCTCGGCATTTATGACAAACTGCTGCTTGGGCTCGCTATAGTCCCAACGGATGGCGCGTGGCTTAAGAAAATAGAGCTTTCCTTTAGCAGTTGTCCCGAGGCTTGCGGCGCGAGAGCGGGTTTCTTGGCTGAAATCAGCACGTATAGACCTGGTTTGATCGTATTGACGCTGAACCTTGGCAACGAGTTCTGATGTGGTCTCTTGGCCATGAGCCTCCATGCTCACGACGAAGAGGGGGATGATGGCGCAAAGCGCAAAGCGCAAAGCGCCTAGCGAAAAGCGATTTTTTTTATCTATAAATTTGTAGTTCATAGTCGTAAAGGTCAAAAGCATCAATCCAGAAGTGCCTAGTGCCTACTGTCTAGCACCTAGTGCACCGAGCGCCATGCGCTTCGCGCTCTGCGATTACTTTGGTGGCAGGACTTCCCGCGGCTTGCTGCCATCGGTTTCGCTCACCAGACCTTGACGCTCCATCATCTCAATCATACGAGCAGCCCGATTGTATCCTACTCGTAGACGTCTTTGTATCATTGAGATTGAGGCCCGCCTGGTTTCCATCACAAGATTGACCGCATCTTCATACTTCTCATCAATCTCATCTTCGGTGTCCCACTCTTCGGACTTTTCTTGATAATTGAGAATTGTATCGTCGTAATCTGGTTTCCGTTGTTTGCGAAGGAAGTCAGTTATCCGCCTGATCTCTGTTTCAGAGGCGTAGGCACCATGAATCCGCTGTAACTTTGCTGTTCCTGGAGGCAACATGAGCATGTCGCCAGCCCCAAGCAGCGCCTCCGCCCCGTTTGCATCCAAGATGGTGCGGGAGTCAGTCCTGGAAGAAACCTGAAAGGAAATCCGTGCCGAGATATTAGCTTTGATGATACCGGTGAGGACATCGACTGAAGGCCGCTGCGTGGCGAGCACCAGATGCATGCCAGCTGCTCGTGCCATCTGAGCCAGACGGATTATGGACTCTTCCACCTCGCGGGAAGCCACGATCATAAGATCAGCTAATTCATCAATAATGATAATGAGGTAGGGCAACGGTTGCTCCTCGACCTCCTCAGACTCTCCCGTTGGTGGAGGAGTTTTCAGCCGTGGCTTACTCTTTTTGGCCTGCAAAACCATTTGGTTGTATCGCTCAATACTGCGGACTCCTTTGAGGCTCAAAAGCTCGTAGCGTCTTTCCATCTCGGCAACCGCCCATTTAAGGCCAATATTGGCCTTCTTGGGATCAGTGACCACAGGATGGAGCAGGTGTGGTATGCCCTCGTAGGCCGTGAGTTCAATACGCTTGGGATCGATGAGCAAGAGGCGGACTTCATCGGGGGTGGCCTGATAGAGGAGGCTAATGATAATGGCGTTGAGGCAAACACTTTTTCCCGCGCCAGTGGCACCGGCGATAAGCAGGTGGGGCATTTTGGCCAGATCAGTGACCATGGGTTTGCCTGTTATGTCTTTACCGAGAGCTAAAAGCAGTCGCCCTTTCTTCTTACTGAAAATAAGGTCATCGACGACATCTCGAATAACCACCGACTGACGACTGACATTGGGGATCTCAATACCGAGTGTTCCTTTCTGGGGTATTGGCGCTACAATGCGGATGCTTGCTGCTTTCAAGGCTAAGGACAAATCGTCGGCCAGACCAACTATCTTGCTTATTTTTACACCTGGTGCTGGTTTATATTCATACATAGTGATCACCGGTCCGGGAGAAACCTCAGTAACTTCTCCAGCCACCCCGAAGTCGGCGAGTTTCTTTTCCAGAATTCTGGAGTTCATCAACAGGCTTTCCTGGTCCGGAATGTCGTCCGCTTGATCCACCGCATCCAGCAGGTCGATATCCGGCAGCCGGAATTCGCCTTCGACCGCCATGAACTGGAACTGTGCCTGTTTCTGTTCAGGGACCTCGCGCTTCTTCTCTTTTTGGCTTTTCACCACTGGAGCCCTGGTCTCAGTCTTTCTTCGCTTTTTCTTAAGGCGCTGATTTTTCAAGTCTTGCAGAGCCTGCCAGAGTCTGGTGAAACCTGCATTCAGGGCAGAAGCGGTGCGGGCGAGGGAAATGGGGGTTGCCAGAAGGATGGCCACGATAGCAACCAACCAGAGTAGGAGGTAGGCACCCGTTGGCTTGAGATAGTATTGCAAATACTTCTTCAGAACCAAACCCAATATGCCGCCGCTTCCCGGCAAGGGTTCGCCCCAGAGCTGAAGTGCGGGCCAATAAAGCCCAGCCAAACCGCTCGAGGCAATGACGAGCAGGGTGCAACCGGTGGCGAGTAATAGTGGGCGAGAAATGGCCCGCGGCAGAAAAAGTCCGAGGGCTCCAAACAGAAAAAAGGCGGGTAGCCAATAGGCGCTCACTCCTACAGCGACCAAAAGGATTGCCGCAAGATTAGCGCCGACAATACCCACCGCATTTTGAACAGGACGTTGGCCACTGGAGGCAGTAAAAAGGGTTGGGTCACTACTATTGTAGGTTACCAGGCTGAGCAGTAACAACACCGCCAGTCCAAAAAGGCATAGTGTGGTTATTTCTTTCGCTCTGCGGTCGAGTTGGGGAAACATTGGTTCGCTTGCCTGTTTTGCCCACTTTCACTTGACTTGAAGTGAAACCTGATGTTCCTGTCAGCCTTGGAATCAGACAATTTTTCACCCTTCATACTAGAGGTTCCATTCGGTGTCAACTACTACACAAAGCGCACGACGCGTAGAGCATAGCGTTACGACGAAGCGAAAGAAACAATGTATGAAAAGATGGACATCATGGTGGCTTGTTGTCTTTCGAATGCAAAGTTGCGATTAAGGTGAGATAGGTACTCTGCGTTACTCAAGGGGGAGATATAGATCCCTTGTAATTACCTTAGATTTCGCTCTACGCTATGCGCTTTGCACTATGCGTCAAAGGGACAGCCCAAAGCAGGGTCCTCTAGCCCGGATTCTTTGCTCTCATGAAATATCCGGGCTAGTCGGTTCAGGCTCCCCTTGTTCCGCCGGAGGCAGCCTCTCTTGAATTCGCTTCCGGATTTCGGAGATCAGCCAATCTCTGTCTCCAACACTAATGTTCTCGGTGGGTACGGGATCGCCAACGTAAATCAACACAGTCTGAGGCCTAATCCTGAACCCTTCTTTTGGCAGAATCGCAAAAGTGCCGCTGATGCTTACGGGAACAATGGGGCGTCTGGACTTGATGGCAAGGTGAAACCCTCCTTTTTTGAAGGACTGAAGCGTTCCGTCTACAGTCCTGGTGCCCTCAGGGAAAATGACAATGGAAGTCCCCTCACGTACCCGGGCTGCTGCCAGATCAATGCTCCTGAAGGCCTCTCTGCGGTTGCTTCGGTCAATGGGGATGTAGCCAGCGCCCTTCATACCCGCCCCGAGAAAAGGAAGACGAAAAAGCTCTTTTTTGGCGAGCCAGCGAAACTGGGTGGGGAGATGGGCGAGGAGTACGAAGATGTCAAATAGGCTCTGGTGATTGGCCGCAAACACGTAAGCGTGATCGGGGGCAACGTTTTGCAGTCCCTCCACTCTGACCTTCACCCCAGCTGCAAACAGCAATATCCGGCCCCAGAGTCTGGCTATGAGGTGCGAAAGATTACCCCGACGACTTATAAGCGCCGAAACCATGGCGGCAGTGCCACAAAGGATGGTAGCAAAAAACAAGACAAGATAAAATATGAGAGAGCGCAGCATCACCAATCCAGACTGGTTACATTTTTCGAGTATGGTAAAAGGATTGGCAGCCCTCGTCAAGCACAGTACCTGGATTTCTCCGCTTGATTTGCCTTGATAGAATTGATAGGCTTGACATTGTCTTGATTCAGGCACAGTGTCTTATTTTCGCGCGCTTGAGCCCAGCGATCCGAGCGTGGTAGGAGGTACCTATATCGGCAATCCTCCCTTCATTCAACATTTTCTAATAGTTCTGAGTTTTTGCTTGTGAGTTATTACCCTATCTTCCTCGATGTTGAGGGCCGGGCCTGTTTGGTGGTGGGCGGTGGAGAGGTGGGGGCGCGGAAAGTCAAGACTTTACTTGATTGCGGTGGTTCGGTGGGGGTTGTTTCCCCTGAGGTTGTGGCGTGGCTTGCGGAAAAAATCCAACAGGGAGATGTTGAGCTGAAGGGTAATCATTATGAAGAGCGTCAGCTTCAAGGGTGTTTTCTGGTAATCGCTGCCACTGATGATCTGGAGCTCAACTGCCGCATAGCTCAAGACGCAGAGAGAAGAGGAGTGCTTTGCAACGTGGTGGACTATCCGCAAGAGGGAAATTTCATCCTTCCAGCTTTGGTCCAGCGTGGTGCATTGACCGTGGCCATCTCCACCTCAGGCAAAAGCCCCGCCCTGGCGCGCCAGCTTCGCCAGGACTTGGAGCAGCGTTTTGGCATGGAATACTCCGACTTTCTGGAACTCATGGGAGCGGTACGGGAGCGCCTGGTTAGGGATAGCCTTGACTCCCAAGCTAACAAAGAGCGCTTTGATCAACTGGTGCAGTCGCCGTTGCTCGAACTGGTGCGGCGGCGTGATTACGAAGGTGTGGACCGCATTTTGGGAACAGTTCTGGGACCGGACTATTCACTCAAAAAGTTGGAGCTCAGCTGGTGAAGGAGTCCCTTCTTCTCTTTTCAGTAATTACCACCCTGCTCTATGCAGTGGGGACGGTGGGCTATCTCATCTATGTAATTCGAACGGAGAAGGCAATTCACCGCATTGCCTACGGGTTCCTCCTGGCAGGATTTCTAAGTCATACCATCGGGTTGGCAGTACTAGTGGGCCAAATACATCAGATGCCTGTAACCACTTTGCCCCAGACTTTTTCGCTATTCGCCTGGGCCATCGTGGGTAGCTATCTCGCTTTCCAATTAAAATTCAACATTCGCATCTTGGGTACGTTTGTGTCACCGTTGGCAGTAGTGTTCATGCTGCTTTCCTCAGCGATTCCCGGCCGAGTAATTCCCAACAGTCAGCTATTCAAGAGCTTTTGGCTTACCCTACACGTGGCAACCATGTTTATCGGTATGGCCATATTTGCGCTGGCATTCTGCGCCGGAATTATGTACCTCCTCCAGGAACGCCAAATCAAGAGCAAGAACTTCGGGCTTCTCTATCGCCGCCTGCCTTCTTTGGAGGTGCTTGATTCGCTCAACTACGTCTGCCTGACCTTTGGTTTCCCGTTGATCACCATCGGACTTATTTCCGGCTTCGTTTATGCTGGAGCCGTCTGGCAGTCCTACTGGCACTGGGACCCCAAGGAGATCCTTTCCGTGGTTACCTGGTTGATCTATGCTGTACTACTGCATGAACGTTTGGCTGTGGGCTGGCGCGGCAGAAGGGCAGCCATCATGGCGATTGTCGGCTTCAGTGCCATCTTGGTAACCTTTGTCGGGACGAGTATGATCCTTGAAGTTCACCATAGCTTTAAACTTGGTTAGTGGAGTGGTATGGATCGGATTGTCCTCATAGGTCTGAATCACAAGACAGCCCCGGTGGAAATCCGGGAGAAGTTTGCCGTTGTCTGCGTAGATACCAGCGGACCGCTCATGAATCTAACCCAGATGCGTGCTTTGCGGGAATCCTTCTACCTATCCACCTGCAACCGGATGGAGGTACTCTTTACAACTCCGAGACTTGACGAGGGGATCAGTGCTGTGGTGGGTTTGCTGGCGGATATCTACGGCCAGACAGGTGCGGCGCTGAAACCCTATCTTTACACCTATATTGACCAGGACGCGGTGAAGCACCTGTATCGCGTTGCTTGTAGCTTGGACTCAATGGTGGTGGGCGAACCTCAGATACTCGGCCAGATCAAAGATGCTTATCGCCAGGCTACGGAGGCAAAAACGTCTGGGGTAATCCTCAACAGACTTCTGCACAAATCTTTTTCGGTGGCTAAACGAGTGCGGACTGAGACCCGAATTGGCAGCAGCGCTGTCTCCATCAGTTATGCGGCAGTAGAGCTTGCCAAGAAGATTTTCCGGGAGCTGCAAGGGAGAACAGCTCTTCTCATTGGTGCTGGCGAGATGGCTGAACTGGCTGCTGAACACCTTCTCTCCAATGGCGTTGAGCGGATTGTGGTGGCCAACCGCACTCTGGAAAGAGCCTTGGCTTTGGCCAAGAGATTCAATGGAACTACGGTGGGCTGGGATGAGTTGGCTGAGGAGCTGAGACGGGTTGACATCATTGTCAGCTCCACGGGTTCACCTGAACCTATTTTGAATGCTAAGCAAGTAAGACAGCGGATGAGAGCCCGGAGGAATCGACCGTTGTTTTTTATAGACATTGCTGTGCCCCGGGATATTGATCCAGAGGTCAACCGCATTGACAATGTATATCTTTACAATATTGACGATCTGCAAGGTATTGTTGAGATGAATCAGGCCGAGCGTCTCAAAGAGGCGACTCGAGCGGAGCACATTATTGCTGCAGAGGCGCTGAAGTTTGACGGTTGGCTTCGGACCTTGGAGGTTGTTCCCACCATTGTCTCCCTGCGGGAGAAAGCCGAGCAGGTCCGGGAGGCAGAGGTTCGCAAAACTCTCAGCCAACTCGGGTCTCTTTCGGATGAGGCGGTTGATGCCATTGAAGTACTGACACAGTCCGTAGTTAAGAAATTGCTCCATGATCCCATTCTCTTCCTCAAACGAACAAGTAACAGGGAGCGCAAAGAGTATTATCTAGATGTTGCCCGTAAATTGTTCCAACTGGATCTGGATCGATCCGAGACGGAGGAGGAAGAGGATCAGCTATCACTTGATTCGGATAAGATGTCATGATAGGGTGAAATTAATATAAACTCTAGAGGCTTAGTCCGAAACCAGAAGTCGGAGGGCGAGGGTGGCAGATATAATCGAGTTGGAGAAGCGGCGCCAGCAGCACCTCAGCGAGAAAAAGGATGCGCTACAAGACGAAAAGATCGAGGTGCTGAGAAAAATCCTTCAATGTGCCCGGTGTCAGCTCAAATGTTCCAGGTGTGGTACGCAAATTGAGGAATCTGATGAACGACACCACTCTGTTTTGTCTCACCCGCTGTGCTCTGGCTGTGGAGAGGAATATGAGGCGTACCAGAAGCTGAGCCGAGGAGAATTGGCGGTTGGGCATTACTGGCATAACCAAGAGTGGATGGAAGTGTGGCGCACCTGGTTAGAACACCAGAAGTCCCTTGAACACTATCGCAACTCCAAAGAGTTCATCAAGCTATTGCATGAGTTTGAAGGTTTGTGGTAGGAACTGGTAGGCAGAAACAGGCAGGGTGACGATCATAGGATGACTGCTTTTGAAAGTGCTTCAGCGAGTGAATTACAGTAAAAAGGATTGATACCTTACATTTTGAATCAGCCGAAGGCGGACTGTCCGCCATAGGCATACCAAGGGAGCTTCAATCGTTACCATTTGTGACCAACGCTGGGCAGGTGGACCTGCCCAGTTTATAGAAGGAGCGCGATATGATTGGCGGAATCGGCATGCCAGAATTGCTGGTAATCCTAGTGATTATATTAATAATTTTTGGTGCCGGGAAGTTGCCCGAGATTGGAGCGGGGCTCGGGAAAGGAATCAAGAATTTTAGGAAAGCTTCTTCGGGTACGGATGAGGTGGAGACAAAAGACGAAAAAGCGAAGATCGAAGAGAAGCAGGAGGAGGCGTAAACTCTCTCAAGCATAGCGAATCAAATCGTAAATAGTAGAATGACCAGCCTGGCGTAAATGTGGTGTCAGATCAGACCATATCCTACCTGAGCTTATCTTTCCCCAGCAATATGTGAATCAAGACGAAGAGCGAACGGGCCGGCAGGCGAGAAAGATATGAGACCAGAATGGTCGCTACTCAGCGACCTACGCCAAGCCGTATTTGTCGTAGCTAAAATCTAACAGCGCGGGGGAGTTAGAAAGGAATATCGTCGTCTGGCTCCGGCATGTCAGGCACTTCCGTACCAACCGGGGGTAACTCCGCTTCGGTGGGGGCTCCCCGGGGACTGCCGAGCATTTGCATATTGGAGGCAACGATCTCGGTGGTCCAGCGCTTGTTGCCGTCGCGGTCTTCCCAGGAACGGGTTTGCAGTCGTCCCTCGATGAATATCTGCCTGCCCTTGGTCAAGTACTCACCACAAATTTCCGCCAGCCTTCCCCAGGCAATCAGCCGATGCCATTCGGTGCGCTCTCCCTTTTCCCCACTTTTGTTGGTCCAAACCTCGTGGGTGGCCAGTCTCATGGTAGCCTTGGCGGTGCCGCTGGGGGTGTAACTCAATTCCGGATCTGCTCCCAAATTGCCAATCAGAAGTACGCGATTCAGTGCTGCCATAGTTTCCTCCCTTCAAGCTGCCACGATTCTACCACAGGGAGCTAGAAGAACAAGCATGAAAATGCTCTAGCGAGTGCAACCCTCAGTCCGCAAGAGCGGACTGGGGTGAGCGAGCGAACTACAATAAAATGATCTATGCACCTTACATTTCGAAGACTCCCTGTCCGCCGCAGGCGGACTGCAGGGAGCTTCAATTGGCAGACCACATTGTCGGATGGAAGTAAACCCTAATGGTGCATACCCAACCCGGTAAGAACTGCTTCGCTTGGGTAATCATCCCGCTACCGCGCTCTGACGCGTTTTTCCTCGGTGTGGGTAGGCACCATGAGGGTGAGCGCAGCCGATGGAACGGACACACAGTAGGCTCCAATTGTTGGATAGTCGTGTTTGAGCGGGGTTGAGCCAAAAGGTTGGCAGAATTCTTGCTTGTCCAAAGACAGACTTTCAAAGTAAGATACAGATGAGCGAGGAGGTACGATGTCCAATCGTATGCGAAGATTTTTTGGCACCGACATATGGTTGGTTGAGATTGATAAACTGCCACGGTTCAAGAGCTTCCTTTATAAGCAATTGCAGCTTACGGTCTACGTTTGGCAAGAGTTCTGGCGGGACAACAGTTTGCTGCGAGCTTCCGGTCTCACCTATACTACACTGCTCACCCTGGTGCCTCTTTTGGCTCTTATGTTTGCACTGTTGAAAGGACTGGGGGTGCAACGGGCCCTGGAGCCCTTTATCCTCGAAAAACTCACAGGTGGCTCCCATCCGGTCACCGAATACATTATGAAATACGTCTCCCGTATCCATGTGGGTTCACTCGGTACTCTGGGAATAACCTTTCTTTTCATTACCATGATTTTGGTACTGACCAACATTGAAATGGCCTTCAACCAGATCTGGGAAGTGGATCGCGGCAGACCCTGGCTGAGAAAATGCAGCGATTATCTGGGTTTGGTGGTGATCCTGCCAGTAGCCATGTTTGTGGCTCTCAGTCTGACGACTTTTGTAAAAAGTCATCTTGTAACCCAGGGATTTTTGTCCATAGACTTCTTGGGCCGGCTTTATGTCTATGTGCTGAAGCTGGCACCATTTTTCGTGATGTGGTTGGCCTTCTCCTTTGTCTATCTTTTCATGCCCAACACGCGGGTGAACCCAATCTCCGCCTCCGCCGGCGGGATCATAGGCGGAACCCTCTGGCAGATCTCGCAGTGGGCCTATATTCACTATCAGTTTGGCTTTCAAACCTATGGTGCCATCTATGGCGCCCTGTCACAACTCCCCGTACTCCTCATATGGATCTTTGTCAGCTGGATCATCTTACTGTTGGGAGCAGAGATCGCTTTCGCCCACCAGAATCTAGCAAAATTCCGTTTAAGACAGCGGTGGCGAGCCCAGCCCACCGGAAATAAGAGCTATTGGGGACTGCAGTTACTCCTTTTGGTTGGTAGATGTTTCGAGGAGGGTAAACCGGCGCCAACAATAATGGAGCTGGCCGAAAGAATGCAAATACCGGCGGAGGAGACCAGAGCGATCACCGAGCGTCTAGAGAATCTCGGAGCGCTCAAGGCGAGTGGGGAGAATGGGTTTGAAGTCCTGCCAGCAATGGATCTGAAGCACCTCATGATTTTTGATCTGGTGGAAGGACTCGAAGAGAGGACATCCATCGAGGGCACCACGGCCCCGGACGGCTTCGGGGATATCATAGAAGAAATTCTCAGCCTCGTCCGCGAGCAGGGAAGAGAGGGGGTTGAAGATCTGAGTGTGGCCGATCTGCTGGCAAGAGCCAAAGAAGAATTCGCCGAAAGCGAAGATAATACTGATTACCTTAGCGCGGAAACTGACGAAATCACAGACGGTGAAGCCAGCACATAACCTGGGGTAAATCAGGTGGAGAAGTAAGTGGCCACAGTGGCCACATCAGCCAAGTGCGGGGGGTCTACATAGGTCTTTCTAAGCTTTGCAACCCTGGTGAGAGAGAGAGCCAAATCCTGCGGATCGAGCACCCCACGATTCAGACCATCCAAAACGACTTCAGCTGTCAGATGCATCTTTTTTAAATCGTTACAAACCAACAAGAGATCAGCACCGGCCTGTAAAGCCGCAATTGGAGCATCCTCCTGGGAATATCGCTCAGCAACCGCCCCCATTTCCAAGTCATCGGTGATGAGCACACCATCAAAGCCCAGTTGAGCCCGCAGTAGGTTGCGGAGAATGGTGGAAGAAAAAGTGCCAGGGTTCTCAGGATCAAGCGCCGGGTAGAGGGTGTGAGAGGTCATCACACAGGCCACATCTGCCTGAATGGCAGCGCTGAAGGGAGGGAGATCAATGCGCTCGAGTTCTTCTCCCTCAGCTGATACCACTGGGAGGTCGTGGTGTGGATCATTGTGGGCCCGCCCCAGTCCAGGAAAGTGTTTGGCAGTTGCCATTATGTTTTCATCCTGAGTTGCGCTGATGGCCGCAATACCGCATTGAGTCACCAGGGCGGGGTCATCTCCGAAGCACCTTCGCGCCATTACTCCAGCTGCACCTGAGCTGTTGACATCCAGAACCGGTGCCAAATTAAGATTCAAACCCACCCGGAACATCTCACGGGCGGTGAGCCGTGAGTAATGGCGCACCGACTCACAGCCACTTCTTCCCAAACTCACAGCATCCGGAATTTGGCTGAAAGGTGGTCCCATTCTGGCTACAGAGCCCCCTTCTTGATCCACAGCCAGGAAAAGGGGACGTCCGAGTTCCTGTAAGGCAAGTGTTTGAATATCATGGGTTAGCTGAGCCAGCTGCTCAGGGGCGCTAATATTTCTGCTAAAAAATATGAGACCTGCCGGCTGTAAATCGCGGATGTGGGCGGCGAGATCGGCAGTCATCTCCTGACCCATAAAGCCTACCATCAACAGTTCACCGAGTCGTTTACCAATATCCATCCTAAAAAAACCTCGTTCTTACTGACTGCCAGGGCATGTTACAAGATCTTCGGCTTCATAGAGAAATAAATTTTACGGAGTATTGGAGCACGTGAAATTTATGATTTTAGATTGCTGATTGCAGATTGAGCTGAAACCATTCCTGGCCACCAGGTTGTGAGCCCTTCAAACTCAAATCTACACTCTAAAACTGGGAACCCGCCCGAAGGGTGGGAGTCCGCAGGACAAATCCAGAATCTCTGGACTTCCACCACTCCAGCGCCAGACAGTCTTCTCGTATTGTGAATTC
>ENA-OVNL01000055-OVNL01000055.1-sediment-metagenome-genome-assembly--contig:-NODE-55-length-11961-cov-2.938657_pt1 | contig 11961 bp, 10 predicted proteins | sample MGYA00250099_ERZ650198 | MGnify/ENA primary metagenome ERZ650198 (study PRJEB26732, sample SAMN07278974) | sediment metagenome | biome: marsh; feature: saltmarsh; material: sediment | place: USA...
ATCGCGATGCCTTGAACGAGGAGGTGCGCCCCGGCGTGACCTCCGACCAGGCCCTCGATCGCGCCGCCGCGTCGGGCAAGCCGGCGCTGGTGAACGTGGTGATCCGTCAGGATCGTGAGTTCAAGGGCGGAACCTACGTTTAGCTGCCGGTCTGGAGTCGAGCCGATGCGGAGCGAGCCCGAGGATCTCGGGCTCGACGGGGAGGTTGAGATTATCCGTAGAGAGTTTATCTAAAGATAAGATAACCACATCGGGAGGCGGTTCTCTGACTCCTCTCAGTCCGAAAAGTACACGCAAACCGATATTTTCTTCCAGATCAAGACCTATAGGCAAGATGCTTGCTATCACTCCCATAATACCAAAAAGCAAGCTGATAATCATTGCTTTGGTCAAGCGTGACATTATTCAGGCCTCTTGCAGCAAAGAGTAAACAGGTTTTTTTATTAAGAAAGAAAATCCGTAACTAAATGTTTTTTTAAAGTATTATGTGAAATTCTTTAAAGAAATATCCTGAAACCAGAAGAACGTCTGAAGCAACTTCCAAGCAAAATCAATGTGTTGATTACTCGATTAATAGGATTGAGTTTCTCAAAGCTTGTTTTTTAGAAGCAGGTGTAAAAGCACAGATGTAATGTGTAAGACCTTTGAAAAACGCCCCCTTTTGCCCAATCTTCCGCCGTCGCCCCTTCGACATGCTCAGGGCTCGCTCGAGTCCTCTGAGTGCTCTGTGATCTCTGAGAGAGATATGAATTGTTTGGGAATGCTGTCAGGCGGACAGGCCGGTTCCATATCGCAGGGGGCGAATACTGAGAAATAGGGAGTTGTTGTCAAGCCGAAGATATTTATGGCGGACAAGGTCGTCGATATTTTTTTGGAAGTCTTCTTCTTTCAAGTTTAGAAAGTGCGGAACATACGTTCCGTATTCATTTAACTTGCCCTTGGAGTCCAGGTAGTAAAGGGTAAAGAGTACAAACTTCTGGTGCTGGCTGAGTCTTTGATCTGTAAGTATATGATCCTTCAAGTCTTTGGGGAGGTGCAACGCCGGTTTGATATCAATATGGCTTTCACTTTTCACGATCCGAGCCTTTCAGTTTCCTCTTGAGAGTTCTCAGGCAACATTACCCGAAAGCATCCGGATTTACAATTGTTTTCCCACTTTTATTCAACATCAAAAACCTGGTCCTTGGGTCCGGGTCAGAGTTCGATGTCTTTGTCAGTCCAGGTGCGAGCTCTATTGGAGTATTGGAGTGTTGGCAACAACGAAATACCGAATTTAATTTGAATTGGTCCCTGCATTACTCCATTACTCCACCACTCCATCACTCCAGCCGACTGCCGCTAAGGGGAAAGAGTATGGGAGCTCCCTCAGGGGCCTGTCGTAAGCCGGGTCCTTTGGGTCCTGATTCTTTAATCCACCAAGAGTGCTAAAAATCAAAGGATGGATGACATGTGCACCCAGAGGTAATGTGGCTAGGAATCCCCCATCTTACATTCCAGATCAAGATCTCGATTGTTCTCCTGCGGTCTGTCCGGACAAAAGTCTTTGTACCTAGGGATGATAGCTACTACTTACGACCTCGCTCTTTTGATAACTCGCAAAAGTTTCTCAGCCCCCTTGCCTTTGAAGCGCGAAGGCAAGCCGCGAACTTGCAGCAAAGAGGCCAGATTTCCCGGCATTTCGCGGGCCACTCTGACCATGAATTCATTGTTCATAACTCTAAATGGAGCTTTGTTGCTACTGCGGGCCAAGCGCTCTCGATAAGCGGACAGGTCCTTTAGAACCCGTAAGGAAGGCTTCGGCAATTCTTGGGCCCCATTCAACCTGAGGTAACCATTTGGATCCCACTTCCTAGGGGGATTTAATTGAATGTGCTCCAGCCGTGCATATTCTTCTTGCGCTAGAGACCAGAGATGTTTCTTCAGCAGTTCACTATGAAGCCTATTCCTAAGATCTATGAGGAAGTGGGTGTCCAGTTGGGCATAGTAAAGCTGTTCAGGGGATAAAGGTCGCTTTTCCCAGTTGCAGCGCTGATACTTCTTATCCAGCTTAACTCCGAACTCCTCTGCAAGGATTCTGGCAAGCCCCAATTTATTCCGTCCCAAGAGGCGGCACGCCACTGAAGTATCAAAGACGTTTTGCATCTGGAACCGAAAGTCCTTCTTAAAGCCGATCAGGTCATTTTCGGCCGCGTGGAGAACCTTTTCAATCGAGGGGTCGGCAAAAATGCGACCGAGAGGAGAGATGTCTTTCAAGGCCAGAGGATCAAGGATGAAGTCTTCATGGTTCCGCGAGATCTGAATGAGACAGACGCACGGTCTATAGGCAAAATAGCTGTTAGATTCCGAATCCACAGCCAAGATCTTCGCATCGCAGATATTTTCGAGAAATTTGTCCAGTTCAGGCTGACTTGCGATCAGTTTAGGGGGATGCATGGAAGCTTTCATAACACATTCTCGTATGCTATAAAAGAACAATATTTGTGCGAGCTCACAATGAAAAAGAGACGCAAGAGAAATACTTCTCGGGGTGCTCAACCACCGAAGTCTGATCCGAGTGATAGCTTCAATACGCCCTTTTCCTGCCTTGGTGACATGTTGAAACAGGTTCAGGCTGAGAGCCAACCGGATAATTCAGAGGGGAAGGCAATTCCTGAGTCGCAGCGAGAATCATGCCCACCGGACCAGCGGGAGTCTGGCGATGGAGGCGAGGAAGAGGACAGTTTGTTTCGAGAGGCGATGGCTGGGGTGGAGCCCTTACAAGCCAACAGGGTGAACGCGCGAGTCCCTGGACCGCTGTCCAAACCAAGCAGACGGCCGCTGCTGGAAGGAGAGTTGGAGGCATATGCGCAACTGGTTGACCTTGTGAGCGGTGAAGGCAGTTTTGACATTGAATATACTGATGAGTACATAGAGGGTGCGCTTGTAGGAGCCGATCCTAACTTGCTACCCAAACTGCGGCGCGGTGATTTTTCTATCCAGGCCCATTTTGATCTCCATGGAATGACCACAGCAGAGGCACGGGAGGCGTTGGAGCGCTTCATACTTTCTAGTGCGATCAAAGGGCTGCGATGCGTGCTGATTATTCACGGACGAGGACTCAATTCGCGAGATCAGATTCCTATCCTTAAGGAGCGGATGTCAAGCTGGCTCAAACGTGGCCGGCTGAAGCAGATGGTGCTTGCTTTCGCCACAGCACAGCCCTGCGACGGTGGTGCTGGTGCTCTGTATGTTTTTTTACGTAAGTGTCAGTCAGCGTTTTCCGGGCATCGTAGCAAAGACTAAACCACCGACAGCCGGCGTCAGAGAGGAGACCACAATGATTCATGAGTTGATACAGCGTCTAGCCTGGCTTGGTCACGACGGCTATAGGTTGGACGGAGATCCTGTTATTTATTTTGACCCGTATGAGATAAAATCGGGCACTCCTGCTGACATTATTTTCATATCCCACGAACACTTTGATCATTGCTCCCCGGCTGACGTGGCCAAGATCCAGAAAGAGGACACGGTTATTGTCACTGATGTCGCTTCAGCAACAAAGCTGCAAGGAAATGTCAAAACCATGAAGGCCGGAGACCGGTTCTCTGTAAAGGGCGTGGAGGCTGAAGCGGTTCCAGCTTATAATGTCAACAAACAGTTCCACCCGAAAGATGCAGGGATGCTGGGATTCATAGTTAGCATTGGCGGAGTCCGTCTCTATCATGCCGGTGATACCGACTTCATTCCCGAGATGAATGACCTTGAAACCGATATCGCCTTACTGCCCGTATCAGGTACCTATGTAATGACGGCCGATGAGGCGATCCAGGCGGCACGAGCAATCGATCCCAAGGTAGCCATTCCTATGCACTATGGAGCCATTGTTGGGGGTCAGACTGACGCCGAGCTTTTCAGAGACCAATTGGCTGGGAAGATAGAGGTGGTGATTCTGGACAAAGAGTAGTTGGCATTTTCCCGATTTCGGATTTGTCCTGCGGACTCCCACCCTTCGGGTGGGTTCCCAGTTTGTCCTGCGGACTCCCACCCTTCGGGTGGGTTCCCAGTTTCAGATTGCAGATTTAAAAAATCAGAACCTCATGGTAAGGAAGGCATGCACCTCAATCTACAATCATAAATCATAAATAGACTGGCCCAACGGACCAGATTGCCCCTGATTACATAAACCACAAAAGGCACGAAGTACACCGAGAATATAATTGTATCATGAAAAATCCTTTGTGCCCGTTGTGTCCTTTGTGCTGTCCTCTGTGACTTTAGACAGCCTTTTCAGCTCACCGTTCCGCAATTGGGCCAGTTTCTCGGCGGCTTCCCAAATCAATTCCTGGGTGCCCTCGCCTGTCACCGCTGAAACGGCGTGCACTGGTCGTCCTAATTCCCGGAATGCTGCCAGCAACTCCTCCAGTGGTGCTCGGTCTGCTAGTAGGTCAATTTTGTTCAAAGCCACTATCTGTGGTTTGTCTAAAATATCCGAACTGAACTGACCCAGTTCGTCATTCACCTGATGATAATTATCCACCATAGCCTGAACCCCACGCTCCCAGCCAGAGACATCTATTATGTGAATCAACACTAAGGTTCGTTCGATGTGTCGGAGGAACTTCAAACCAAGACCAGCGCCTTGATGTGCACCTTCAATGAGTCCCGGGATATCAGCAACTACCATGGACTCGTCCATTCCCAATTGTACGACTCCGAGATTAGGTACGAGGGTGGTAAAGGGATAATCCGCGATCTTGGGTCGCGCCGCAGAGATTCGAGATATGAGAGTGGACTTGCCTCCATTGGGAAGACCAATGAGCCCCACATCGGCTAGAAGTTTTAGCTCTAATATAATGTGCCGCTCTTCCCCTGGCCTTCCCGGCTGAGCTAGGCGCGGAGCTCTGCGAGTGGGTGTGGCAAATTGCATATTGCCTTTTCCACCCTGGCCGCCCTTGGCAATGACGAGATAATCGTCATTTTGGGTCAGATCCCCAAGTAATTTACCGGAATCCGCATCTCTCACCTGAGTGCCCACAGGGACAAGGAGAGCGCAGTCTTTCCCGCTCTTACCAGTCTGCTGTTTACCGCGGCCGATGGCGCCACGGTCCGCTTTGAAGTGACTTTGGAAATGAAAATCAAGGAGGGTTTGCTTGGCATCTGTGGCTTTGATTACCACATCACCGCCTTTGCCACCATCTCCGCCATCCGGGCCACCTCTCGGCACGTACTTTTCGCGGCGAAAACTGACACATCCTTTACCGCCGTCGCCGGCCCGGACGTGGATTTTGACCTCGTCAACAAAACGCATGGTTAGTGGTGATGGGAGGGTTCCCATCTTCAGTAAAGTAAGAATTCAGGCCCTGAGGACCAGGTTTTCCAGGACTAAAGAAAGGGCAATTCCGCAGGACAGCGAAGAGGGGCCATGTAAGGATGGAAACTAGTTGGGGGCATAAACGCTTATCTTCTGTCGGCTCTTGCCCTTTCGTTCGAAATGGACAACCCCGTCAATCTTCGCAAACAAGGTGTAATCTTTACCCATACCCACGTTTTGACCAGGATGGAACTTTGTGCCTACCTGTCGCACCAAAATATTTCCGGCCCGAACAAGCTGCCCGCCAAATCGTTTGACTCCACGTCGCTGGGACGCGCTGTCACGACCGTTTCGCGAGCTTCCTCCAGCTTTTTTATGTGCCATGGCCAGTTACCTCGTCACTGAAAGCAAAGAAATGCTATGCTTCGATGTTCTCTATGGCAAGTTCGGTAAACCACTGCCGATGACCTTGCTTACGACGATAGCCTTTGCGCCGCTTATACTTGAAGATGGTAATTTTCCGCCGACGCCCGTGCCCTGTGACCCGAGCCGTTACCTTGGCTTTGGCCAACGTGGATGCTTCAACTTGGATGTTTTTTTCATCACGCACCAGTAAAACATCATTCAGCGTTATGGTATCGCCTACCTCGGCGTCCAGCTTTTCTACGCGCAGCACGTCACCCGCACTCACCTTGTACTGCTTTCCTCCAGATTGAACCACCGCGTACATCTAATAATCCTCCAAAAAGACAAAAGAGTAAAATAAATGAATCAATACTTTTTGTCAAGTAATACTCACCTGAAGATTGCGGATTGCGGATTGCAACTACACATTTTATTTTTCAAATCCGAGATCCGAAATCTCAAATCCGAAATCTACGGTAAGGCGTAAATATCATACTGTTCCAGGTGGAGGCTTTGGTCTGCCTTCACAGTTATCCGCGCCTGCAGCTTCTTCTCCAGCTCCTCCAGTCCATGGCGTTCTTCATCGTAGAGAAGATGAACTACCTCCGGATGCGCGGTTACCATTACACTCCGTCCGAACAGGACTTCATGGTCTCGTTCAATCTCCCGAAAAATCTCGTAACACATAGTACCCGTTGACTTGAGGTATCCTTCACCATCACAGTAAAAACAAGGTTCTCGCAGTACCCGATTTATATTTTCCTTCGTGCGTTTTCGTGTCATTTCGATCAGGCCAAGCTCTGACATCTTCAAAATGTTGGTTTTGCTTTTGTCCTTTTTCAGTCCATCCCTCAGTCTATTGAATACTTTCTCTCGATTGACCTCCTTTTCCATATCGATGAAATCGATAATGATGATTCCACCAATATTGCGCAAGCGCAACTGATAGACGATTTCTTTGACGGCCTCGAGGTTGGTTTTGAGAATGGTCTCTTCCAGATTTCTCTTGCCCACATAACGTCCAGTGTTAACGTCGATGGCAGTGAGTGCTTCCGTCATCTCGATAACAATGTAACCGCCCGACTTTAACCATACTTTCTTACCCAGAGCCCGCTGGACCTCCATCTCTATGCCGTAAGCGTCACAAATGGGCTCGGGTTCCTCGTACAGCCTGACATCCGCTTTCAAACTAGGCATAAAGGTCTCAACGAACTTGAGAATTTTCTCATACTCTGCTTGGGAATCTACAATGAGCTTGTCCACTTCTTTGGTAAAGAGATCGCGCACCGCCCTTAAAATGACATCCGGCTCTTGATAAAGAAGACCTGGAACTTGACAGTTTTCGCTCTTTTTCTGGATGTTTTGCCATACTTTCAGCATGAAATCCATCTCTGCCTTGATCTTGTCGCTGTCCACCCCCTCTGCCGCTGTGCGGACGATAAAGCCGTAATTGTCAGGTTTTATCTGCAGCAGTAACTCACGCAATCGAGTCCGCTCGGCTTCATCCTCAATGCGCCGTGAAATCCCAACATGGTCCATTGTTGGCATGAGCACAAGGTGACGCCCCGGGATAGAGATGTGCGAGGTAATACGCGCTCCTTTGGTTCCCAAGGGTTCTTTGGCTACCTGAACCAGGACCACCTGCCCTTCCTGTAACCGATCCTCTATGTGGACCTCCCCTGACCAGGTTGTCTCAACCTGCTCTTGGCGCAATTCGCCGTCCTCGTCAATCTCCCCATTGCCGACCATCATTTCTTCTATTTCGTCCAGGTTGTCGTACACATCGCTTACATACAAAAATGCCGCCTTCTGTAACCCGATATCAACAAAAGCCGCTTGCATGCCAGGAAGCACTCGTACCACTCTCCCTTTGCAGATGTTGCCGGCGATACTTCTTTCGCCGGAGCGTTCAATGAAGAGCTCTGACACTGTTCCATTTTCTATGAGTGCCACCCGTGTTTCATAATGGGTAACATTGATGATCAGATCAGTGGACACGATGTCATCCTTCCGTGAGTTCTGAAGATATTTTGATAATACGAGCCTCCAAAATCTTCTGTTCTGGCAAGTCGAAGAGATGGGTCAAAAGATCTCGGATCCGGATGTTTCCCTTTGCTTGCTGGGTGAGAGTGAACCGAATCCTGCGGGGATCTAAAGAATCGAGACGAAGCAACCGGCCTTCCAGCGAGATAATAGTTTCACCCCTCTTGGATTTCTGCCTCAATGGAGCGAGTGACTGACTGTGAAAACGGCGAAAACCTTCCTCTGGCCAACTCTCTCCTGGCAAGATAGCCTCGTATCTAATCACTGTTGAGGCTGTTTGTCGAGTACTCTTGTGTTTTTCCTCTGCCTCCAGTACCTCCAAGCCAGGTGGAAGTTCAGCATTCAATCGACTGCATATCTCTGAGACCGCTAAAGGCTGGTATAGTACCACCTCCATCTCCTCAACTCTGCTTTCAAGGCCGAGGGGTAGCGCATCTCCAAAGGAAATGCGAGGCGTGGGGTGGTATCCTTGGCTGTACGCCAGTGGCAGTCTCGCCCGCCGCATGGCACGCTGAAAAGCGGTGGCCATTTCCAAGTGGCTGAGAAAACGGCCGCTGTCAATTTTCGCAAACACCAGATGATAGCGATAGAGTCCATCCGTGCTATCTTCTAACCCTCTCGGTTCACCTGTTTCTGTGGTCATTTCCTGGTGAAGCTGCAATTTTATCGTTTTGTGGTCACACACTCCACATTTGTTGCAGCCCTCTGTCCTGCAATCAGAGGTAACAACCTCAGCTATAGCTCGCTCATATTCCTTCCAGAGATAGTCTTCACCTACACCACAATCCAAGTGAGACCAAGGGAGAATTTCACCAAAATCCCGAGAGCGCTGGCCGTATATGAGGGGGTCAATTCCTGCTTCGGCAAAGGCCTGCTGCCAGAGGTCAACCCGTAGTTGATCACTCCAGCCGTCAAAGCGACACCCAAGCTGTTGGGCCCTCAGCAGCACCTCTGCCAAACGCCTATCCCCCCTGGAGAACACCCCCTCAAGAACACTCTGCCACGGTTTGTGCCATTTGAAGTGCAGTCCTTTTCTTCGCAAACTCCTTTTGAAAAAAAGGAGATTTTTCTCTATCTCGCCCAGGGAGAGCTGGGCCTCCCATTGAAAAGGCGTATGAGGTTTCGGCACAAAGGTGGAGACACTAACATGCAGCCGACGACGTGATTTGTGGATGGCTGCTTCCCCCCAGACCTTCATGGTAAGTGCCACCAAAGCCTCGAGGTCTTCAGTCCTTTCGGTGGGCAAGCCCATCATAAAGTAGAGCTTGATCAGGCGCCAGCCCGCAGAATAGACCTCTCTTACCGTATCCAACAGGTCGCTTTCGCTAATTCCTTTGTTGATCACGCACCGCAGTCTCTCGCTTCCTGCCTCCGGGGCCAAGGTAAATCCCGTCTTGCGCACCTGCTTGATCGCTTCGATCATCTCCTCATCCAGCGTCCCCACCCGAAGACTCGGCAAAGAGATGGCCACCTGCCTATCGCGGTGGTGTCGCATTAACGTCTGTAGTAACCTCTGAATGTTACCGTAATCACCTACACTGAGAGCCAGCAGAGACAATTCATCATAACCGGTGCTGGCCAACCCCGCCTCGGCCAGTTCCAGAATCTCCCGCGGTGATCGTTCTCTAACCGGTCGATAAATGTAGCCGGCCTGACAGAAACGACAGCCGCGCGTACACCCACGCGCTGCCTCCAGGCTCAGTCTGTCGTGAATGATGCGGGTACAGGGAACCAACGGGCGACCCCGCGACCGGTTCGAATCAAGGGTTGGGAGGATGCGCTTTCTCGCTTTGGGTTTCTCAGTAAAACGAGGCCTGATTTCAACGATGCGATCCTGGTTGTTGTAGCGCGGTTGAAAGAATGAGGGCACATACACACCCTCCAGTTCAGAGAGGGCTTCCAGGAGGTCCAGTCGAGTACTTCCGTGGGTTTTCCACTGGCTAATAACCTCAGCAATCTCAAGGACTACTTCTTCCCCGTCACCCAAAACGAAAACATCAAAGAAAACCGCCACTGGCTCAGGGTTGAATGCATTTGGTCCGCCACCAATAACCAACGGTTCTTCACGTTTTCGGGCCGCCGCATAGGGTGCAATTCCACCCAATTCCAACATGGTTAAGACGTTGGTATAGCTCAATTCATATTGAAGACTGAAACCCACCACATCAAACATGGCCAGTGGGGTGGACGATTCCAAGCTCACTAGTGGTCTGCCCGCCGTGCGCAAGGCTGCTTCCATGTCAGGCCAAACGGCAAAAACTCGCTCAGCCCCTATCCAATCGTGTTGATTGAGAACGTCGTAGAGCAACAGAAGTCCCAGGTGAGACATGCCAACTTCATAGACGTCTGGGAACGCGAGCGCCATCCGGACTCTGGCGCTGGCCCAGTCCTTCTGGGGCACATTGACCTCATTGCCCAGATAGCGGCTAGGCCTTTGAACAGAGGAAATGCAATTTTCTATCATGAGATTTTGCTTCCCACCAATCTTCTCCCCAAAGATCTCTTTTGAAACTCCCTGCAGTCCGCCTGAGGCAGACTACGGGGAATGCGCTCGCTGTAGCATTTTCAAAATATCCCAAAAAGAAAACCCTTTCAATCGTCCGCTCCTTTGGAGCGGTCTCCATTTCAGATTGCAGATTGTAGATTGCAGATTTTTACTGGAGAATGACAAATCTTAAATGCGAAAGGGCGCCTCCCGGTGTCTTACCCCCGGTGAGCGCCCTTCAGTCCAAGGCTATGCTGGACAGTATATTGGACAGATAGAACTAATGAAGCAAAATTAGTGTCCGAATTAGCTCCTCAACAATCGAAGATTGAGACAAGCAAATCAGGACCGGCCTTCTACTGCTGTTTTGATTTCAACCACTGCATAAAACTCGTAGGTTTCTCGGTTTCCTCCCCCTGGTTTGTTTGTTCGACGTTTGCATCTGTTCCCGTATCCGCTGGAACGGTTTCACCTTCCTCAATGGACGACTCCACCTTGGCGGGTACCTGAGTTTCTTCGGCTCCAGCTCCAGGAGCTACAGCGGTCTCCTCTTCTTTGGCTGATTCCTCTGTTGCAGCAGGAGCCTCGGCTTCTTTGGCTGATTCCTCTGCTGCAGTAGGAGCCTCGGCTTCTTTGGCTACCGTTTCTGCTGGAGCGGTGATTGCAACTTCTTTGCCTACTTCTTCCCCTGCTGGAGAGACTTCGGTTTGTTGCTCCGGTGCTTCGGGTGCCACCACTGGAACAAGCCCCAACGCCTTTTGCATGGCTTCTACTTTGGCCTCCAGGGTGGCGGCATCTGCCAGCCCAGCTTTCAGCGCCTCTTGATAAATAGGCAGTGCCTTTTCATACGCCTTGTGCAATCCCAGTTCAGCCATGCCAACCCGTTGTTGGGCGAGTTGAAAACGCATAGCTTTTAGACTAGTGTCTCCGGTTCCATTGCTTTCTGCAAAGGCTTCTGCCCTATTTATCATCAGACTCATCTTACCGACATCGGCCTCATCACCTCGAGCCGTCTCTCCCTTTACCTGGTCCATGAAGAAAGCGAAGATAGCCTTGTTAACAGCGTCCTTACTGCTGAAGGTTCTGCCAGTCAGTGCACTCACATCGGCATCTTCCACCACGACCGGTTCGAACTCTTCCACCAATTCATAACCCCGGGGGGCGAATTTGCCTTTCCAGAGCATGAGGGAATTGCCAGTTTTCCTTAATTGATACCTGCTGTGGTTACTGATACTTATACTCAGCAGCAGCCCGACTACCAGCAGCATTACCGCGATGACCCCGTAACCACCCAAACCCTTTTTTGCTTGGGCTCCTCCAGGCGACATCATTGGCTCAGGTATGGTCACTTCTTCAGTTTTCTCCGGTTCAACCGGTGGTGGCGCAGCAGCTCGTTCCTCGGGTTGCACCACTTCGTCCTCTTCAACCGATGCTGAGGTAACAACCGGTTCCTCCGCTGGCGGAGATACGGATTCTTCCTCGATCACCTCTTCGGCGAGCTCGAGACGCTGCCGGACGACACCGACGTCGTGCTGGTGCACGACGCCGCGAGGCCCTGCCTGGGTCCCGACGAGCTCTCGCGCCTCATCGAGCAGGGCGTGGGCGCGGACGACGGCGCGATCCTGGCCGTGCCCGTGCGCGACACCCTCAAGCAGGCCGATGCGGCAGGACGAATCGAGCGAACCGTGGACCGGTCGCTGCTGTGGGCGGCGCAGACGCCGCAGATGTTCCGCCTGGA
>ENA-OVNL01000056-OVNL01000056.1-sediment-metagenome-genome-assembly--contig:-NODE-56-length-11936-cov-3.054220_pt1 | contig 11936 bp, 8 predicted proteins | sample MGYA00250099_ERZ650198 | MGnify/ENA primary metagenome ERZ650198 (study PRJEB26732, sample SAMN07278974) | sediment metagenome | biome: marsh; feature: saltmarsh; material: sediment | place: USA...
GGCTATGAACCAGAATGGCAACGCCCTCACCACAGCTGAAAAACTTTACATCAAGCGGTCTTACCGGGGTATCCCAGATGAACTCTGGGATAAAATGTGGAAATGGGCGGAGGATACGGGCAATACCGGGGGCAACATTAAAAAGGCAAACAAAGCCTTTGTCGACGAACTTAATAAAGTGGGAGAAGAATACAGGGAACGGATTACCCTGCAAGCCTATGAGGAGGCCATTCGCCTTTTTGAGGCCACCAATTCCGCAGGGCTGGCTGGGGAAGTAATTGCCATCTTAACCAGTTAGTATCAAATCACACTGCTTGTCAGGCTTGTTTTAGCCTCAGAGGGCACAGACTACGACTGGTGCATGGCGTTTGGTAAACAGTAAACGGTGAACGGTAAACAAATCTATTCTCCGGCTGTTCAAGCTCACCATTTGCTGTTTTTTTCTCGAAAAAGCGGGAACGCCTTTTCTCCCTCCCTTTGAATTAACGTTGCGGCCTCTTCGACCAGAGATACGATTCGCCTGGTTCTCTTATATGCATAATCTGGCCTTGAGTGATCACCATTTCCTTGCGTGCAACTCACCAAAACGATCGCCAAGGTCAGTATCGCTACGCGCGACATCTTTGCTTTCCATGTCGTTAGTTTTGGGGGTGAGGACTTGCAAAAATTGAGAACATCCATAGGCTTCTCCAAAATCTTCTGTCGAATCGCCTATTTTCCTATCATAAATCTAGGACTTAATCACCGAACGTGCATTGTCAATAGGAAGAACCACCATGTTAGTAGGTTTTTTAACAGGCAGGCAACCAAGGGTAAGAGAAGTGTACAGCATGCGGGAGTGGAAGCAGGCTTTGCATTACATCCCTTAATTTACACTTTGCTGGAGGTAAATTCGGTACAGTATATTGTGTGTCGCAAGAGTAGCTTCAACGTACTAGCTGAAGAAATTATCTCTGTGCTTTCTATGGTTATGCTGGCCTTTGGTCGAGTTCCTCCAATAGCCGATCAATCAGATTATCAAAGGATCCGGTGGACATGATCAGGAGTACGTCTCCAGCTTTGGCCCTCGACATGATAAAAGGAAGCATGGTTTCCACCTCGGGGAAATAGTGGGCCTCCACTCCGCGCTTACTGATATCCTTGGCGAGCTGCGCTGCTGACAACCGCTCTTCCGGAGCAATACTTTGCAACCCGGGAGGCTCCTTGATAAGCACAAGGTCGGCTGCATCGAAAACCGTGGCGTAACGCTCCTGGAAAACCCTTCTCTTGCTGGAATTGGTCCGCGGTTCGAAAATGGCCCAGAGGCGGCGGCCTGCATAGAATGGACGCAACGCCTCGAGAGTTGCCTGTACCGCAGTGGGGTGGTGGGCATAATCATCAATAACTGTGACCCCACCTGGCTCGCCCCTTACCTCTTGGCGACGGCGAACGCCCCTGAAAGTAGTAAGTGTCTCCTGGATAGTTCCTGGGTTCAGACCAAGTTGGTGAGCCAGGGAAATCATGGACAAGGTGTTACTTACGTTGTGTGCTCCCGCAAGGGGTGAGTTGAAGCTCGCCTCAAACCCTTGTGGCCCGGAAACAGTGAAGCGGGTAGCACCAACGGTATATTCCGCCATCTTTCCCCTCATTTGCGCTGGTTTTTGCAGACCGTAGGTCACAAGCCGACAGTGGGCCTTTTGACACAAGCGAGAGGCCCCCGGGTCGTCAGCATTGGCTATGAGGAGACCATCCGCTGGAATGCTCGTCACCAATTGGGTAAAGGCGTTTTCCACCGCTTGCAGGTCTGGGAAGATATCGGCGTGATCGAACTCAACGCTGGTGAGCACACATATGTGCGGTTGGTAGTGGAGAAATTTGGGTCCTTTGTCGAAAAAGGCGGTGTCATACTCATCCCCCTCCACCACGAAGTAAGGACCACGCCCAAGGCGATAGCTCTGTTGAAAATTGGCCATCAATCCACCTACCAGGCACCCCGGATCCATTCCGGCCACGGTGAGCAGCCAGACAAGTAGTGCCGCGGTAGTCGTCTTGCCGTGAGTTCCCGCTGCCACCACCGATTGAGATGAGTTCAAGAAAAAGCGATGCAAGGCCTGAGGCATGGAACAGTAGTCGAGGCCTAAGTCCACAGCGGCCACCGCTTCGGGGTTGTCCCGCCGTATGACGTTACCCACCACCACCAAATCGGGGGAGGGGTCCAGGTTTCCGGCTCTATACCCTTCTTTGATCTGAATGTTTCGGGAGGCGAGGAAGGTGCTCATGGGAGGGTAAACATTTTGGTCTGAGCCCCGTACCAGGTAGCCTGCCTCCTGCAGCATCGCCGCCAGAGTTCCCATGCCGGTTCCACAGATACCGATGAGGTGGATGGTTCGGATGGTTGTGTCAAATGGCCTTTTGGTCATAGTCTCAGTGGAGCCGTTCAAGTTGTTCAAATCGTTCAAGTCGTTGAAATCGTTAAAGCCATAATATCGCGGCTGGAAAGCCGCTCCCACAGGAGGATTTCATGACTCATTTCCTCCCGCTCTATACTCAGCTCTCTGATCTCCAACTTCTGGTCTCTGCCCGCTGTCTGCTGCAAGCTGCCTGCTGTTTAACCGAATTCCTCCATCACTGCATCGTGGAGCAGCGGTCTGAAATCCTTGATCTTTTCGTTATCCCGACTGGGATGAATACGATTGGTGAGAAGAATTACCGCCATCTCTCTTTGCAAGTCAAGCCAAAAAGAGGTACCGGTGAAACCGAGGTGGCCAACACTTTCTGCCGAGAAATGACGACCAGCGCTGGAATTCGAGGAGGCAGGGGTGTCAAATCCCAACGCCCAGGTGCTGGTAGGATCAAGACAGGCCGGCCGCAGGAACTCGGACAACCTTTCTCTGGACCAGGGAGTCGAAGTGTCTCCGGTTGACAATGTGTCCAAAATAGCATCAAGGACACATTTGACCTCCGAGGCGGTGCCGAACAGTCCAGCGTGGCCAGCCACGCCGCCGAGAACATAGGCATTCTCGTCCTGGACCTGCCCAGAGAGGGTTTTTGCTCGCCAGGAACAGTATTCGGTGTCAGCAAATTCGTCGGGATCTTTGACTGACCCTCGATCCAAGGGGAGGAAGGCGGGGGTGGCACAGTCCAAATGGCCAAAGAGATTTTGCCGGGTGAAATGTTGTAGATTCTGACCGCTCGTCTGTTCAAGGATCCACTCGATAAGAAGAAACCCTAAATCGCTGTAAGTAGTTGTGGTGCCCGGGGAACTGTCGAGGGTTTCTTGTAAGATCATTTGACGTAGGCTTGTTTTACGGTCTTCGGGGGGAAGGGTCTGCAAGGAAAGGTAATACGGCCTCCAAGCTGGGAGGCCAGAGCAGTGGCAGAGCAGCTGTCTGAGGGTGATTTCCTTCTTGTCCTGGGGAATGTTCGTTGAGGGCAGAAGTTTTACTAGTGAATCATCGAGGTGAAGCTTTTCCTGGCTGACAAGACAGAGTACCGTCAAGGCAGTGGCCAGAGGTTTTGTAAGGGAGGCCAAGTCGAAACGGGTTTGGCTGGTCATGAGGCGCGGTGCTGGAAGTACGGCTCCTTTTCCCACCGCTTCACAGAAGAGGGTCTCCTGGTGGCGAGCAACCAACAGTACGGCCCCAGGAAACACACCTCCAGCGACAGCGTCTAATAACAGCTGCAGAATTTTCTTTTCCCCGCTCATGGTGTCGTGGCTGCCTGGTGATAGGTTAGGGTGCCGGATCCTGTGTCCAAAGTCGCGGGCAGGCCGAGGGGTAGGGTAAGGTTTTGCTGCTCGTGGCCAATGGGAACGCCGGAGAGTATGGGAAAGGAGGTCGAGACAAGCCGTTCCTGGACCAATTCATTGAGTTCATCGCGTGGTCCACTTTCAGAAAAATCACCCAGAATGAGACCGCTGATATTACCAAAGAAACCAGTGTGGAGCAGTTGGGTCAACATGCGATCAATCCTGTATGTGGGCTCACCTCTGTCCTCCAGCAAGAGAATGGCGCCAGCAAATGATGGGAAATAATCCGTGCCCAGCAGGTGACTGAGGGTGGTAAAATTACCGCCAAGCAAGGTTCCCTCACAACTCCCCGGTTTGAGGCAAAGTGCCTCAGGAAAATGCACGTGCATGGGTTCAGTACTATTCAGGGCCTGCCAAAGAGAATCAACAGTGTCTTGGTCTGCCGTGGCCAGGGTAGAAACGGTAGGGCCATGGAAGCAAACCAAGCCGGTCTGCCTGTAACAGGCGAGAAGTAGGGCGGTGATGTCACTGAAGCCTACCAGTGGTTTGGGAGTAGATCGTAAGCGATCGTATGAGAGTTCTGGAAGAATACGCAGGGAGCCGTACCCCCCCCGGGCGCAAAACAGAGCCCTTATTTCGGGATCCTGGACGAATTGGTTGAAACGCGAGGCACGGTATTCGTCACTTCCGGCCAAGTAGTCTGATTGAAGGCTCTCGCTTCCCACGTCCACAACTACCTCCAGACCCAGCTTCTCCAAAATGACGCAGCCAGTCTCAAGTTCGTTTACCGGACAGGGACTGGCCGGTGCCAGTACGCCTACCCGGTCTCCAGGTCGCAGTCGGGGTGGTCTGATTAAGGTTGTCATAAGAAATGGATGTGCTCGACCTGACGTTTTTGACTACTTGAATTGGTATGACGCTGCAAAGGTTGCGGGCGAGGACCCGCGTCTATTTCTCTTCAGCCTGATTGCGTTCAAAAATGATTCTGAGTCCTTCCAAGGTGAGGTCGTCGTCAACCAGTTCAATTTCTTCAGATTCAGCCGCAATTAAACGGGCCAAGCCACCGGTGGCTACCACCATGGGATTGGTACCGGCCTCCTCTTTGATGCGGCTCACTATACCATCCACGAGACCGGCATAACCATACACTATGCCAACGTTCATGGCGCTAATGGTGTCCTTGGTGAGAACGGCTTTGGGTTTGGCGAAAATCTCTACTCTCGGTAGCTTTGAGGCTTTTTGAAAGAGTGCTTCGCAGGAGATCATAACTCCGGGACTGATGACTCCACCCAAGTATTCGCCTTTGGGGGAGACATAATCGAAGGTAGTGGCAGTGCCGAAATCGACAATAATCACACTGGTCTTATATTTTTCATAGGCAGCTACTGCATTGACAATCCGGTCGGCACCAATCTCCTTGGGATTGTCGTAGTAGATGGGCATTCCGGTGCGGATTCCTGGCCCGACCAGAAGAGGTTCAATTTCAAAGTACTTGTTGGCGAATTCAACCACGGTGTTGAGCATTGGGGGTACTACACATGAGGTCACCATGTGAGTCACGTCTTTAAAGTGGACATTCTTGGCTGCAAAGAGGTTGTGCATAAGAATACCGTATTCATCGGCGGTCATGTTCTGTTCGGTACGAATACGCCAATCGGTGACGAGTTCAGCACTCCGGTACAGACCCAGGACGGTATTGGTATTGCCTATGTCAATGGCAAGTAGCACAGCAGTGGTTCACCTTTAGCCCTCTATGACATTACTTTTTCAATTGTGGCCGCGGTCTCCTCGGCTAGTTCCACCACGAGATCCTTATCTTTCCCCTCAATCATTACCCTTATCACGGGCTCAGTGCCGGAAGGCCGAATGAGGAGGCGGCCATCATCGCCTAGTTCTTCTTCAACCTGCTCCATGGCACGGGTAATCTCGGGGAACTCATTCAGAGGTTTGCGCTCTTTGACGCGGACATTGACCAGATGTTGAGGATAGCGATCCATAATGGCAGCCAGTTCGGACAGGGGCTTGTTTTCAGTAAGCATAACCTCCAGGAGCTGAAGGGCGGAAAGGATTCCGTCGCCAGTGGTATTGTGATCAAGAAAGATGATGTGGCCGGACTGTTCGCCGCCCAGGTTAAAGCCACCAGTTCGCATTCTTTCCACCACATAGCGGTCACCCACCGCAGTCCGCTCCAGACGAGCGCCCAGTGACTTGAGGGTTATCTCCAGTCCCATATTGCTCATGACGGTGGTGACCAGGGTAGAGTGGTTCAGCCGTTTTTCTCTGAGCATCCGGGCCGCAAAAATTGCCATTAACTGGTCGCCGTCCACCACTGCTCCCTTTTCGTCCACACAAATGAGCCGGTCCGCATCTCCATCAAAAGCAATCCCCAGCTGAGCTCCAGATTCTTTCACCAGGTCAGCAGTCACCTGGGGGTAAACACTACCACAGTCGTCGTTTATGTTGTAGCCGTTCGGTTTCACACCAGTGAGTATTAGGTTGGCTCCCAGTTCCTCGAACACAGCGGGCGCAACCTTATAAGCGGCGCCGTTGGCACAATCCACCGCAATCTTGATGCCGTCCAGAGTGAGGTTCTTAGAGAAGGTATTCTTCAAGAACACTACATACCGGCCCACGGCATCATCCACTCGGAAGGCCTTACCCACCTCTTCGGCGGTTGGTCGAAGATGATCAATGTTATTGGAGAAAATAAGCTCCTCGATTTTTTCCTCTATGTCATCGTCGAGCTTGAAACCGTCGCGGGAAAAGAACTTTATGCCATTGTCCTGAAAAGGATTGTGGGAGGCAGAAATGACCACACCGGCATCCGCCCGCATGCTGTTGGTGATGAAGGAGATACCCGGGGTAGGAAGTGGTCCCACCAGGAGCACATCCACTCCCATGGAACAGATGCCTGAGGCTATAGCGTTTTCAATCATATAGCCTGAGAGTCGGGTATCCTTACCAATGACGATTTTGTGACGGCGCTTGTCATTTTTGAAGACGTGAGCGACGCCCCGCCCCAACTGCATGGCCATTTCCGTTGTCATGGGGTAGACATTGGCTACGCCTCTAACCCCGTCTGTTCCGAAAATTTTACCCATATAAGGCCCCTGTTCGTCGCAAAGCGCATAGTGCAGAGCGCATAGCGAAATTGAAACGAGTTTAGGAATAGTTGACTAACAATTCAATAGATTAAACGCTTAGCGCTATGCGCTATGCGTTCATTATAGCGTCTATCATATCAGCCATCTGACGGCAGGTGGCAACTTCATGGACTCGGATTATATGGGCTCCTTTGATTATGCCTGCGCAGACAGTGGCCCATGTACCAGGTTCGCGCTCGGTGACTTCCTTGTCCAGCACCGCACCAATAAAAGACTTGCGTGAAGTGCCGAGGAGGATAGGTAAGCCTAGTGTGGCCAAAGCATCCAAGTGCTTGATCAACCGCAAATTGTGGTTTACGCTCTTGCCAAAGCCAATGCCCGGGTCAACAATGATGCGCTCGCGGGAGACCCCTCCGGTACAAGCAAATTGAATGCGTTCTTCCAAAAAAGCAATGATTTCGGAAAACAATGATCCATAGTGCGGCTCGACCTGCATGGTTCGAGGGGTGCCCTGCATATGCATAAGAACGAGCGGAACCTGTGCAGTTGCAGCCAGTTCTACCATCTGTGGATCAAAGCGCAGCCCGCTGATATCATTGATCATCGTTGCCCCTGCATCCAAAGCCGCTCGAGCCACCTCGGCTTTGCAGGTGTCAATGGAAACGGGAATAGTGGTGCGCTTTGCCAGTTCCTTTACAACCGGAATGACCCGCCGAAGTTCCTCTTCCAAAGGTACAGGATCAGAAAATGGCCTGGTGGATTCGCCACCGACATCCAGCAAATCCGCCCCCTCAGAGGCGAGGAGTTCTCCCTGTTTGATGGCTTTCTCTGTTTGAAAAAAATGGTCGCCGTCGGAGAATGAATCGGGAGTAACGTTAATGGTCCCCATGAGCAGGGACCGCTCGCCCAACTCCAAGGTTTGTTCGTCGCAGTGGATGGTAAAGCGTGCCCGGTTCACGCCTGGGTCTCTCCGAGCTTATCCTTGGGAAGGTCTGTTTCTTTGGCGGTAATTGGATCCCTTTTTCCTTGGGATTCCGGTTGAGGTTGGCTGCCTCCGGCCTGGCGGCGTTCCTCCGCAACCGCATCTTCGGCGGTTACCGTTCGGGTGAACTCTAGGCCCGGCTTGGCGGCCTCTATAATGGCATCGATCTCTTTGCCATCCAGGGTTTCCTTTTCGATGAGGGTTTCGGAAATTTTGTGGAGAAGGTCCTCATGCTCCTGGAGGATCCCTTTGGCAGTGTTATAAGCCTCATCTACGATGCGCCGGACTTCCTCGTCAATGCTGATGGCAGTTTTCTCACTGTAGTCCCGGTGCTGGGCGATCTCTCGACCGAGAAAGATCGCCTCCTCTTTTTGTCCAAAAGTGATTGGTCCCATGGACTCGCTCATGCCATAAACCGTTACCATCTTGCGGGCTATGGTGGTTGCTTTTTCTATATCATCACTGGCACCGCTGGTCTTGTGGTCAAAAACAAGCTCTTCTGCGACCCGGCCGCCCATTAGTTTCGCCAGGGTATTTTTCATGTATTCTTCGTCATAGGAGTAGCGATCCTCGATCGGCAGAGTCATGGTTACACCAAGGGCTCGGCCCCGTGGGATGATGCTTACCTTATGGACGGGGTCTGTTCCAAGAAGAAACTTGGACACCAACGCATGGCCCACCTCATGAAAGGCGGTGTTGCGCTTTTCGTTCTCACTCATAATCATACTCTTGCGCTCAGTGCCCATCATAACCTTGTCTTTGGCGCGCTCCAGGTCAATCATCTCAACCATCTCTTTGTTGAGCCGCGCTGCGAGCAATGCAGCCTCATTTACCAAATTTTCCAAATCAGCTCCAGAAAACCCAGGGGTTCCTCGGGCAACTACGCTCAGGTCCACATCAGATGACAAAGGCGTGTGGCGGACATGAACCATGAGAATGCCCTCCCGCCCCCTTAGGTCTGGAAGTGGCACCACCACCTGGCGGTCGAAGCGACCCGGTCTGAGCAAAGCAGGGTCTAACACATCCGGGCGGTTGGTGGCGGAAATAAGAATCACGCCGTCATTTGATTCAAAGCCGTCCATTTCCACTAGAAGTTGATTGAGGGTTTGTTCCCGCTCGTCATGACCACCTCCAAGACCGGCTCCTCGATGGCGTCCCACCGCGTCTATTTCATCAATAAAAATGATGCAGGGAGCGTGTTTGTTCACCTCAACGAAGAGGTCGCGCACGCGGGAGGCACCCACACCCACAAACATCTCCACGAAATCGGAGCCGCTTATATTGAAAAACGGCACCCCGGCTTCACCGGCTATTGCACGGGCCAGTAAGGTTTTTCCTGTGCCAGGGGATCCAACGAGCAGTACCCCTTTGGGTATACGCCCCCCCAGTTTGGTAAATTTTTTGGGATCTCGAAGGAATTCAATGACTTCTTCAAGCTCTTCTTTGGCTTCTTCTATACCTGCGACATCCTCGAAGGTCACTTTGCGGGCCGAGTCAGAGACGAGGCGTGCCCGACTTTTTCCAAACGACATTGCTTTGCCGCCACCGGCCTGCATTTGACGCATAAAAAAGATCCATACGGCAATCAGCAAAAGCATTGGGAACCAGCTGATCAGGATCGTCATGAACCAGGGCGACTCCTCCACAGCTTTTGCTGTTATCTGTACACCCTTATCCCGTAGCACTCGAATCAGGTCCGGATCGTTGGGAACGAAGGTTCGAAAAGCAGTGCCGTCTTTGTATTTGCCATAGATGTTGTTCCCTTGAATGGTTACTTGATTCACCTCCCCGTCAGAGACGGCGGCCATAAACTCGCTGTAGCTTGTCTCCTGCTTGTTTTGGCCGGGGTGGTTAAACATGTTGAACAGCAGGATGACCATCAAGCTTATCACCAGCCAAAGTGCAAGGTTTTTATAGAAAGGGCTCAATTCGTTTCTCCTCAAAGAATTCTATTACATTGTCCATTTTGGGTCTGTAGTACTAGCATATCAAATTAGTCATTGCAAAGTAAATGTCAATGACGGTTCTTGGGCGAGGATATGGCTTTAACCATGGTAGTTGCTACCCACAAAAATCACGATCATTTCCCCTGCGAAAGGCATGCCAAGCGCGTGTTTGCTCAACATCCAGCGTTCAGGTTTTAGTGTTCAGGTTTCAGCTTTTTTCTCTTACCTGACACCTAGTACCCGAATTACATCCGACACCCGGCATCCTAAGATTAAGTGCTTGGAACTTGATATTCTGCAATGCTCCACCACTCCAGCAGACTGCGGCAAGAGGGGAAAGACCATGGCCACCACTTCTGGGGAGCCCAAAGGTGGTTATTGCTCTCCAACCAAGCCTTCCAGGTAACGGAACCGAAGCGATCGACGAGTATGCGAAGTTAGCTTTACCCGGTCGTCCAGCCGGTGGCCAACAACCCAGATGATATGGTCTTTACTACAAAGGATTGGAATCTGCCGACGCTGGCTCTTGGGTATCTTGGCGTCAATAAGAAAGTCCTTAAGCTTCTTGCTGCCCCCCAACCCCAAAGGGCGGAAACGGTCCCCGGGCTTGCTGGACCTGAGAGTAAGGGGAAAGGAGACCCTGTCCAGGTCCATGATGGCTTCGTTCGGATCCTGCCTGAATTCAACGGGTATACCCGAAGTAAGTAATGCAACTTCCATGCTGTGATTTAGCGGGGAGAACGAGTGAAGGCCGTGATCTGAGATCTCAAAACTAAAATCCTCGACCGTCTCGTGTCGCAAAGTTACGGTCACCCAATCGTAGCTTTTTTCAGCTCGAACCTCACCAGGGAGGTCAAGCTGACGATTGGCAGCAGGTGATCGACACAATTTTAGAAGAATTTCAGTATGATGAAAGCCAAATTCCCTCAGATCTCCTTTGACCTCCTGCACCACCCGCCGCAGCAAACGTTTTTGCATGGCAGGATGCGTTTCGAGCAATGGTCTGATCGGAAAACGGATTCCACCATCCCCGTGATTCAATGAATGCTCATTCAGCCAGGAAGCGAGATGCGACTCCCAGAAGTCCTCCTCTTCTCGGAAGATCTTACTGGTTCTCAGCAAAGTGGCATTTAAATTGCTATTGAATGCCTGCTGAAGTTGTGGCAACAATTCCAGCCGTAATAAATTGCGCTGGCACCACGGCTTCAGATTTGAGCTGTCGTGTCGAAAGGCAAGACCGTGGCCTTCAAGATAGGCCATGATCTCGTGACGGTGGCATTCCAACAACGGGCGGATAATCCCTTTGTGATTGCAAGGGTCCATACCGCTGAGGCCGCGCTGACCAGCGCCGCGAAGGATGCGGAGCAGGATTTCTTCAGCCTGATCATCAGCATTATGGCCCAAGGCAATCTTGCTTGCCCCCTTTTCGGCCACTACCTGATGGAGACATTGATAGCGGAGAGCACGTGCTGCCATTTGCAGGGAGCCGCCGTGCTCTTTCTGCCAGCTGCCGACTTGTAGCCTTTGCACCACGACTGGCAAGCTTAACTGCTGGCTGAGATTTTCAACAAAAAGGGCGTCCTGATCTGCTTCAGCACCACGGAGTCCGTGATGGACATGAGCCACCACCAACTCCACTTTGAGGCTGTGCCGGAGTCTGTGGAGGAGATGGCAGAGAGCGACCGAATCAGGGCCACCGGACACAGCGACCACGACCAGATCGCCTGACTGAAGCATTCGGTGGCTCATAACTGTATTATGTACCTTTTCCAACAACATACTCAATTTTCCAAGTTAAGCGTTACCATTTGATTATACGAGAGGGACGGAACCCTGGCAACCATCCATATTTGTTGTAAATATTCTATGGATATGCTAATGAACTGCAAGGGCGAAGCCGCCCCTGAGCGGTTTTTGCTTTCAGTTTCACCAGGCGGTGAGCCTCTTTCTGCAATGGATGACAGACGGTAAACTATGAGTACACGACGGAAAAAACTTGGTCAGATTTTAGTGGAAGCGGGATTGATCAGTGAAGATCAGTTGGTCTTAGCACTAGAAGAACAGAAAAAGGGAACAAAGAAACATCTGGGCAAGATCATCGTTGAGAATCAGTAGGCCAAGGACGAGGATATTTGTAAGGCTCTGTCCAAACAACTCAATATCCCTTACGTCAAGCT
>ENA-OVNL01000057-OVNL01000057.1-sediment-metagenome-genome-assembly--contig:-NODE-57-length-11870-cov-2.688459_pt1 | contig 11870 bp, 8 predicted proteins | sample MGYA00250099_ERZ650198 | MGnify/ENA primary metagenome ERZ650198 (study PRJEB26732, sample SAMN07278974) | sediment metagenome | biome: marsh; feature: saltmarsh; material: sediment | place: USA...
TAAGAAAAAGTCTAAGGCTGAGAAGAGTGAGGACTGAAAAAGCAAATATGAATGCGCTCTGTATATGAAACAACGATCCACACTCAATAGAATGCATCAGTGGTAGAATATTGCCAAAGGCCTATTTGCGGTGGGTACCGCTGGAGCTGTGTGGGTTTGGAGCAAGAATTATGGCCTTGCTCTGGTAATATTCTTGTCGATGATCGTCAATATGGTGACGGCCGGCCTTTCAGGGGCAACAATCCCTCTTATATTAAAAGCGCTTCATCGAGATCCAGCCCAGTCTTCATCAATTTTCCTTACAACGGTGACTGACTGTGTCGGCTTTGCTTCATTTCTCGGTTTTGCCGTACTATTTATGCCGCTACTGGTAGGATAGTAGTCCAGGAGAAGAATTGATGAATATCGTCCTCTTGTCCAATGAATACCCTCCCAATATTTATGGAGGCGCTGGAGTGCACGTAGATTATCTTTCCCGGGAGTTAGCGAAGCTGAACCGTGGCAGCCTCAATCTCCAGATTTTTTGTTTCGGAGAACAAAGAGAAATAATCGAAAACATGGTGGTGGTGGGAATACCTGAGAGGCAAAATGTTCCGTTTCAAGATCCTCGCCACAAGAAGCTGCTGGATTCACTCTACAGAAACTTGATCATGGCAGGCTCAGTGAAGGAGGCGGACCTGGTCCATTGCCATACCTGGTACACTCACTTTGCCGGTTGTTTGCTCAAACAGATCCTGGGTGTCCCTCTGGTCCTTACCATTCACTCCCTGGAACCCCATCGGCCCTGGAAAGAAGAACAACTCGGCAGCGGCTACAAGGCCAGTACCTGGTTAGAGAAAACGGCGTTACTCAATGCGGACGGAATCATTGCTGTTTCAAGGTCCATGTTGGAGGATGTGCAACAGCTCTATGGTGTGTCTTCAGAAAAGATTCACGTAATCCACAACGGCATAGATCTGGGTCGTTACAAGCCTACTTTCGATAAGGAGATTCTGGGGTCTTACGGGATCAATCCGGACAAACCTTTTATCCTATTCGTGGGGCGAATCACCCGTCAGAAGGGAATAATTCACCTAGTCAATGGACTGCCTTATGTGGATAGGGAGATACAGGTAGTTTTGTGTGCCGGGGCGCCCGACACCGAAGACATTGATCGAGAAATGAAACAGCGGGTTGAAAAGGTGAGAGCTGCCACTGACAATCAAATCATCTGGATCTCAGAATTTTTGCCCGAGGACCACATCGTAGTTCTCAATAGTCACGCGTCGGTATTCGTCTGCCCATCGGTCTATGAGCCGTTCGGGATCATCAACCTGGAGGCTATGGCCTGCAATACACCGGTAGTGGCTGCGGCGGTTGGCGGAATTCCAGAGGTGGTGGTCCACAATGAAACGGGGCTGTTGGTGGATTTTGAATCTGGGAATAATTTTGAACCGAAACATCCAGAGCAATTCTCCCGAGATCTAGCATCGGCAATAAACAAGCTGATGAGCTCACCGAAAAAACTGAAAGCCATGGGAGCGGCGTCTCGAATGAGAGTTGAGCAGCATTTCAGCTGGGAAAATATCTCCCGACAAACCCTGGACTATTACCGCGAGGTGATCGGAACGCACCAAGAGAGCAAGTAAAGAATCCGGACCCAAAGGACCCGGCTTTGGACTGCCCCCTGAGGGGGCTTCCATACTCTTTCCCCCTTGCGGCAGTTTGCTGGAGTGATGGAGTGGTGGAGTAATGGAGCAATGAAAGGATCTATTCAACTTAAATTCGGGCTTTCATCTTTACCAACACTCCAGTACTCCAATGCTCCAGTACTCCAATGCTCCGGTACTCCAATACTCCAGTACTCCAAAAAAGCTCGCACCTGTACCGGCAAAGCTAATGTATTCTGACCTGGCCCTAAGGACCAGGTTTTCGATGTTGAACAATTTGACCGTGCCCTCTCCTTCCTTGTGCTGAATAAGATAACGTCTTTGCCGTCAAGAATTTTCTGCAAGACGTGCGCTCTGCTCCTCTTCCCCCTAGCGATTTGGGTAGCATTACAATTTTAGCTTACTTTCAGCTCTCGTCCCCAAGGTGGAACTCGTCCTACACAAAGCCTTCGGCGTTAAGTATAAGACTGTATTTGTGCGCTCAAACAAGAGTATTTTTTCAAACCTCCTTGATACAACACAAGAAGGTGTATAGGCTAAATGAAATATTGACCAGTTCTTCTCACAGCTACGGGAGGTAGTATCAGGTGGATTTAGCAGACGATTACGGCAGGAAAAGGGTCATCATCAAGAATGTGAAACCTGAGATCGACAGCGGTACGTTCCCCATCAAAAGAGTGGTGGGAGAGAAAGTAGTTGTTGAGGCTGACATTTTTACCGACGGCCACGACGCCCTTTCTTGCCTACTACTGTATCGCAAAAACGATCAACGCAACTGGATGCAGGCAGCGATGACGTTTCTGGGTAATGATCGCTGGCGCGGGGAATTTACGGTCGCAGAGCTCACAACGTATTGGTACTCGGTCCAGGCCTGGGTTCATAATTTCAAAAGTTGGAGTCACGGGTTGAGCAAGAAAGTGGAGGCGGGCCAAGATGTGGCTGTGGATCTCCTGATTGGAGCTGACCTTATGGAGGAGAGCAGCAAGAGGGGTTCGGGCTCTGAGGCCAACAAACTGAAACAAGCGGCAGCCCTATTACGTTCGAACAGCGAGCCCATTGAAGAGAGGATCAGATTGGCCCTGGATGCGGAATACGCTGAAATGATGGCCAGTTATCCGGACAGAGACTCGGCTACGACCTATGAAAAAGAGCTGCAGGTTGTTCTCGATCGGGAGAAAGCGCGCTTTAGCACTTGGTATGAGATGTTTCCCCGCTCCTGTGCGGCTGAGCCAGGGCAGCACGGTACCTTCAAGGACTGTGAAGCCCGCCTTCCATATGTGGCAGACATGGGCTTTGACGTGCTCTACCTGCCGCCCATCCATCCCATCGGCCAAACTCATCGCAAGGGGAAAAACAACAATCCAGCGGCCGGCTCTGACGACCCGGGCAGCCCGTGGGCCATCGGCTCGGAACACGGCGGGCATAAGGATACCCACCCTGAACTCGGCACCCTGAAAGAATTCCGGCAGTTAATGACCGCGGCTCAGAAATATGGGCTTGAGATCGCCGTGGACATCGCCTTTCAGTGTTCTCCAGATCATCCTTACGTGAAGGAATATCCCCGGTGGTTCCGCTGGCGACCTGATGACACGGTCCAGTATGCAGAGAACCCTCCCAAAAAATATGAAGACATTTATCCCTTCGACTTTGAAACTGAACGATGGCAGGAACTCTGGGCCGAACTCAAAGACGTCCTGTTTTTTTGGATAGATCAGGGAGTGCGTATCTTTCGGGTGGACAACCCGCACACCAAGCCTTTCAGGTTCTGGGCTTGGGTTATAGCGGAGGTCAAAAGGAAATATCCCGAGGTGATTTTTCTTGCCGAGGCTTTCACCCGCCCGAAGGTAATGTATGAGTTGGCCAAAATGGGTTTTACCCAGTCTTACACCTATTTTGCCTGGCGGAACACGAAGTGGGAGCTTACGCAGTATTTCACTGAACTCTACCAGAGCGATGTCCGAGAGTATTTTCGGGCAAACCTCTGGCCGAACACGCCCGATATCTTGACGGAATACCTCCAGATGGGAGGGCGTCCGGCTTTCATGGCGCGACTGGTTCTGGCAGCCACCTTGGGGGCAAACTATGGCATCTACGGTCCCGCCTTCGAGCTCTGCGAGAACCGGCCGCGAGAATTTGGCTCGGAGGAGTATCTGGACTCGGAAAAATATCAGATAAGGCACTGGGAACTCAACCGCCCCGATAGTCTCAAAGACTTTATTGCCAGGGTAAACAACATCAGGCGACAGCATCCAGCCCTTCAGAGTGACTGGAACCTGTGCTTTCACCAGGTGGACAATGAGAAGCTCATAGCGTACAGCAAGAACACAGAGGACCTGTCCGACATTATTATAGTGGTGGTGAATCTTGACCCCCATCATAGACACAGTGGCTGGCTGGAGCTTGATCTCGAGGCTCTGGGGCTCCTGCCGCAGCAGTCCTACCAGATGCACGATCTTCTGGGTGACGCCCATTTTCTCTGGTATGGTTCCAAGAACTACGTGGAACTTGATCCCCAGGTAGTTCCAGCTCATATCTTCCGGTTGCGGCGTCGGGTCCGCACGGAACGCGACTTTGATTATTTTATGTAAGGCGACTCATTCCAAATAGTGCAGGAGATCTTGAAGTGAAGAGAAGGATGACGAGGCGGCATGGTAAAAAGTCAATCTTGGGAGATGACCCCCTGTGGTTCAAGGATGCAATCATCTACGAACTGCATGTGCGAGCATTTTTTGACAGTGATGGCGACGGAATAGGAGATTTCCGGGGACTTGGCCAAAAACTCGACTACTTGCAGGACCTCGGCGTTACCACCTTGTGGCTCCTTCCCTTCTGTCCCTCGCCGCTGAGGGATGATGGTTACGACATTGCTGATTACTCCGGGATACACCCTGACTACGGCACCCTGCGTGACTTCAAAACATTCCTCAGGGAAGCGCACAAAAGGGGTCTGCGGGTGATTACCGAGTTAGTCCTGAATCACACCTCTGACCAGCATTCCTGGTTTCAGCGGTCGCGCCGGGCAAAAGCGGGCAGCAAATGGAGAGACTTCTACGTCTGGAGCGACACCACCGATCGCTACGGTGAAACCCGGATTATCTTCAAAGACTTCGAAACGTCCAACTGGGCCTGGGACCCGGTAGCCAAAGCCTATTACTGGCATCGTTTTTATTCACATCAACCGGACCTGAACTTCGAGAATCCCCATGTGCACAAGGCCATGTTTCGGGTCATCGACTTCTGGTTTGGCATGGGCGTAGACGGACTGCGCTTGGACGCAGTGCCCTATTTGTATGAGCGCGAGGGAACCAATTGCGAAAATCTGCCAGAAACGCACGAATTTCTACAGAAATTAAGAGCTTATGTAGATGGCAAGTACACTGATCGGCTGTTGCTGGCCGAGGCCAATCAGTGGCCTGAAGATGCAGTTGCCTATTTCGCCGAGGGCAACGAGTGTCATATGGCCTATCATTTTCCCTTGATGCCCAGGCTGTTCATGGCCCTGCGCCAGGAAGACCGATTTCCCATAATCGATATCCTCGAGCAGACTCCGCAAATACCCGATAACTGCCAGTGGGCCATGTTCCTGCGCAATCATGACGAGCTGACTCTGGAAATGGTCACCGATGAGGAGAGGGATTACATGTATCGGGTCTACGCCAGCGATCCCCGAATGCGGATCAACCTGGGGATCCGCCGTCGGCTGGCGCCCTTATTGGGAAATCATCGCAGGCGAATAGAGCTGATGAACGGCCTGCTGTACTCTCTGCCGGGATCGCCCATCATTTACTATGGTGATGAGATCGGCATGGGTGACAACGTGTATCTGGGCGACCGTAACGGCGTCAGGACCCCCATGCAATGGAGTTCTGACCGAAACGCCGGTTTTTCCAGAGCTAATCCGCAGAAGCTTTATTTGCCGATCATCATCGATCCAGAATATCATTACGAAGCGACAAACGTGGAGGCCCAGCAGCACAGCCCTCATTCCCTTCTGTGGTGGATGAGGCGGTTAAACAACCTGAGAAATCGGTTCAAGGCTTTCGGTCGGGGTGACATTGACTATTTACATCCGGAAAACCGCAAAGTCCTCTCCTTCATTCGCTCGTACCAGAACGAACGCATTCTGGTGGTGGCTAACCTTTCCCGCTACTCTCAATTTGTGGAACTGGACCTTGCTGAGTTTGACGGCATGGTGCCGGTTGAGGTATACGGCCGCACCGAGTTTCCGGTCATTCGGGATGAGCCGTATTTCCTGTCCCTGGGTCCTCACTCGTTTTACTGGTTCGCCCTGGTGTCCGAGTCAGTTAGACAGGAAGCGGTATCGGTTGAAACCTGGGCATCCCGACTTCAGACCCTTACAGTGGGGGTCAAATGGGACAGTGTCTTCCGAGGCAAATCCAGGGCGGCTCTGGAGGAAATTCTGCCGCAGTATCTGCACACCCGCCGCTGGTTCGGCGGCAAGGCCCAGCAGATAAAGTATGCACAAATTCAGGAAGTCCTTTCGGTGCCCAACGGTTTCCCCGACGGAGTATTTGTCTTGGTCCGGGTGGAATACCTTGATGGGGACGGCGAGACCTACTCGCTGCCACTGGCCTACTCCTCAGGGACAAAGGCTGAGAAGGTTCTAGACGAGCATGCTTATTCTATCCTTGCCCGCCTTCGCTTGAGAGGAAGAGATAAAGAAGGCATCCTCTACGATGCAGTTGTGGACAAAGAGTTTTGTCTTATGATGTTGGAGGCCATGGCGCGACGAAGGAGACGAAAGACGGCTGCTGGTGAGTTACAAACCACTGCATTGGCAACAGGGCAAAAAATCCGAGGCGAGCTTGAAAAGTCTCTGGAGCCCTCCATTCTCCAGAGTGAGCAAAGCAATACGTCCGTCGTCTTCAGCAAAAAACTCATCCTGAAGCTGTTCAGGAAGCTGGAGCCAGGGATCAATCCGGATTTGGAAATCGGACGATTTTTAACCGAAAAAGGTTTTCCTCACATACCCCAGGTGGCCGCGGCCTTGGAATACCGCAAATCCCGACAGGAGTCCACAACCCTGGCGATTCTGCACAGTTTTGTCCCCAATCAGGGAGATGCTTGGGAGTACACCCGTGAGGGGTTGGGGGAGTACTACACTGATGCGATGACGCGTCAGGCAGAGCTGGACTCGGCGGTTCAGCCTCAGAAACACGTCCTGGAACTTGTGGAGGAAGAAATTTCGCCTCAGATATTGGACACCATCGGCACCTACGCGGAAGCGGCCAGATTACTCGGGCAGCGTACCGGAGAATTGCACGTTGCCCTGGCCTCTGCACCGGAAGATCCTGACTTCGCTCCCGAGGCTTTCTCTAAGCTCTACCAGCGTTCGCTGTATCAATCCACTCGGAATTTAACCCGACGGGTATTTCAAATGTTGGGCCGCACCCTCAAGAGGCTACCGGAATCGTTGCAATCCGAAGCCAAAGAGGTGCTCGACAAAGAAGGGGAAATTTTGGATTGTTTCCAGTCTGTAACCCGGAAAAAAATTTCAGCCATGCGGCTCCGTTGTCATGGCGACTACCACTTGGGGCAAGTTCTGTGGACAGGGAAGGATTTCGTCATAATGGACTTCGAAGGGGAGCCGGCCCGGCCCATCAACGAGCGGCGAATTAAAAGATCGCCATTGAGAGACGTGGCGGGCATGCTGCGCTCCTTTCACTATGCGGCCTACTCCGGTCTTTTTGACTTTAGAGAACGCAGGGGTCTGGTGGTGGAGGAAGAACTGGAAGCCATGTATTTCTGGGCTCGCTTCTGGCATGTCTGGGTTTCTGTCATCTTTCTAAAGGCCTACATGGAAGTGGCAATTCAAGGAGACTTTCTGCCTGAGAGCAGCGAGGAGCTGCGGACACTCCTTGATATGTATCTGCTGGAAAAAGCCATCTACGAAATGGGCTATGAACTGAATAATCGGCCGGACTGGGTAAAAATACCTCTGCAGGGCATTCAGCAGTTGCTGGGTATGAAAAAATAATAACGCTTATGCACTTGGCTCCGCAGAAAATTTCTTCCCCTTTGAGGTGCTGAGTCGCAATACGTCATCCCGGCCAAGTCCGCCTCCGGCGGACGCGAGCCGGGATCCAGACAACGTCCCCGCGAAGGCGGGGAACCAGGCACCAAATGAGGTCATTGTAGGTTTTCTGGATTCCGGACATCCGCCTCAGCGAATTCCGGAATGACGGGCTCATATAATCACGTCATTCCCGCGCAGGCGGGAATCCAGGCATCATTTATTAACCTGTATTTGTGGATTCCGGATCTCGCCTGCCTTGGGCGGCCTCGTCCGGAATGACGTGTTGGGCGAATTGTGACATGGTGCCCAGGGTACAATAGATTCTTGCGGAGCTAAGTTAATAGTCGTTCGATCCATAGGACCTGTTGCTTCAATGATTGGAATGAAGCACTGATCCGTTTTTCAACCCGAGGTCTCGAACAGTGAAGACGTTTCAGGTTCTGGTGTTGATTTTTCTCTTTTCATGTGCCGTAACCTATGCTGGCGAAGTGGATGTCTTGCAGGTAGAGGTAAACCGCCGTGGCGACAATGTTTATGATTTTGACGTTACTGTTACTCACAAAGACGAAGGCTGGAATCACTATGCGAACAAGTGGGATGTTGTTGCCCCGGACGGGACCATTTTGGGCACTCGTACTCTTCACCACCCACATGTCCAAAAACAACCATTCACGAGGAGCCTGTCAGGAGTAAAGATACCCGAAGAAATTCACCGGGTAACCATTCGAGCCCACGATTCGGTCCACGGATATGGAGGGAACGTCATGATCGTTGATTTGCCTCATTGAGGTGTAGACGAAATACCCATCTACTTCGTTACCATAACTGCTTCTACCCACCCTGTCGACCGCTTGCGGCAGTCTGCTGGAGTGACTAAAAATTCCAAATCACAAATCTCAAATAACAAACAAATCACAATGACCGAAATTCCAAATCACAAACCTGTACATCATCTTAAAAAAAGAGAGTTCCAAACATGTTTTGGTCATTGGATATTGGAATTTGTAATTTATTTGAGATTTGGTGCTTGGAGTTTGGGATTTCTTAAACCCTAGAATTCCAAAACAGCTCGCAATCTTTACCCGCAAATCCATTAAACTCTGCACTGGCATAAGGACCAGGTTTTCGATGTTGAGTAAACCTTGTTTTGGGATAATTTTTGCATAGATATCTCGGTGAGTATGCAGGCCCTACTATTTCATCTGAAGAAAGGGGAGTAACTATGAGTGATTCCAAGACCTGTTCTCGCTGTGGAGGCTCAAACCTGGAACCTGGCCGGGTTCAGTCCACGGGTCGAGTAAACTTTCATTTTGATGATCCACGTTTTTTAACTGCTCTCACGGGGCATGTTCCCATTTTTTCAACCATGTGTTTGGATTGCGGGACTATTGACTTGAGTGGTGAAGTCAATAAAGCCCGAAAAATATCAAAACAGAACAAGAGCGAAGAGTAAAGAATCCAGGCCCGGAAAATGTACACTTGGATTCTGATATGCTTAACTGTCGCTGCAGTTTTCTTCGTGCTCAAACTTGCGTACGTCTTTTGCACTGCCCTGGTTCTTCCTATTACTCGAGGAGCACTGTACGTCTCAACCTCCCGGGTAAGAATTTCCGCCTTTATGGACGCGGTACCCATGCAACCAGGCCAACTCCTCGTCGATATTGGTTGCGGAGACGGGCGAGTTCTTCGCAGGGTGCGAAAAAGATATGGTGCGAGAGCGCTAGGGTACGAGCTGAATCTCCTGGCCTATTTGAAGGCCAAACTCCTGTGCCTCGGCCTGCAAAGCGTAGAGGTAAAATGGCGCAACTTTTGGACAGAAGATCTGTCGGAGGCCGACGTTGTTTTCTGCTATCTCTTTCCGGATGTAATGAGGGATTTGGCAGCGAAGCTCGAAGCCAATCTCAAGCCTGGGACTGTGGTTGTGTCGTGCAACTTTCATTTGCCTGGTTTCATTCCTGAACAGGTTTTGCGACCTGGCAACTCCTTGCACAACAGTCCTATTTATGTGTATCGGTTGAACAACTGATTAGTCTTGTCGAGTAATGAGATGAAGAGCTTGCTTGCCCGAATCCATTCTTTTGTTGGACTCTTCCTGTTTTTCTCTTGGATTTTGTTGGTCCCAGCCACGGTATTTTCCGCAGAGACGGGCCGGAATAGTTCAGCTGAGCCAACCGCTCCTGCTGTAACAAACTCCACCCATCCCGCAACTCCCTATCCTGTTCCGGTTGCAACTTATAGGATCGTTAATACCTATCCTCATGACCGAAGCGCTTTCACTCAGGGATTGGTTTTTGCTGACGACTTCCTCTATGAAGGGACGGGGCTGCGCGGTCATTCCAGCCTGAGGAAGGTTGACCTAAAAACCGGGAATATCCTTCGAGTCCGGCGACTCCCAGCCCAGTTTTTCGGTGAAGGGATCACAATCTACGGCAACCGAGTCATTCAATTGACCTGGCGCTCGAGGGTAGGTTTTGTTTACGACAGAGAAACCTTTCAATTGCTGGACACATTTACCTATCCTACCGAGGGTTGGGGCATAACCCACGACGGCAGGTCTCTCATCATGAGTGACGGCACCTCAACATTGTACTTTCTAGATCCTCAGACCTTTCAGGAAGTCAACCGGCTTAAAGTCCACACCAGAGATGGTCCCGTGTCCAGACTCAATGAACTGGAATATGTTCAGGGGGCGATCTACGCGAATGTTTGGCAAACAGACCGCATTGCAAAAATCTCCCCTGAGAGCGGTGAAGTGATCGGGTGGATAGACCTGGAAGGACTTCTAAGACCTGAAGATCGCGATCGCCGGGTCGACGTCCTCAATGGCATTGCCTACGACGTCAAAAATGATCGCTTGTTCGTAACCGGAAAACTGTGGCCTAAACTCTTTGAAATTGAGTTAACTGGGCCCGAAAGATAAAGCAAAGCGCTTGGCGCAGAGCGCAAAGCGAAAAAGTTTCAATGTCACGAATCCCTGGATTTGTACGCTATGCTCTATGCGCCATGCTCTATGCGATTTAGTCTCACCCTGAGGACAAAGTTTTCTAAGACGAAATAAAGAGACCAATAGCAAGCAACACCGGCGTCAAAATGATTACTACGACATTCCTGCCCATATAGGGTATCAGGCTGTCCATATCTTCTGCGAACCTGGCGACACCCCTGACAGTAGGAACGGCAATGATAAGTGAGCCAAGGGCCAAGAAGCCTGCCAGCGGAAGACAGCCGCTTATATAACCGAAGATAACCGCCAGATAGGCACCTGCAAGGAATAACACGTATAATCTTACACTGGCCTCTCTGCCGATGGCGATGGGGAAATGGTGCCTGCCCACCCCTCTATCCGCTTCCACATCTGGAAACTGGTTGAGTAGCAATAAATTACTCACTAGGAAAAATGGAACCAGGGAAGCTACAAATGAGGTCCACGAATAGGAACCACTTAAAGCGAAGTCAGTTCCCATTACCATCAAGGGGCCAAAACCAAGCCCGGGCGCTACTAAACAGAAAACGGCGTTTTTGGTAATCCACTTTGTATAGACAACTATTATCACCAGGCCGACAAGGCCCACAGGTAAAAGCAACAGTCCCCGGATAGAGAGAAAGTACACGCCCACAATAGCCGTGACAACCAGGCTGCAGAGACCGGTAATCAGTGCTACATGGGCCTTGTCAGGGCTCTGGGGCAGGGTGCCGCTGCCGCCGCTGAAGGGAGTGCGTTGGGTATTGAAATCAAGACCACTTTTACAATCATCGTACTCATTCAGGGCATTAACGCTTATGTGTGCCGCCAACGCACCTGCAAAGGTAAGAGCAAGATAATACAGCTTGAGTTCAGACCCTGACCAAGCTGCGGTGGCTGCACCCAGCATTACACATGCCGGAGTCAGGATGAGAAAGGGTAAACGCATGGGGCCAAATATCACCGCTCTCAGGGTATTACTCATCGAAGTGGAGCTCCTTTGAGAATGGATATTTGAAAATGCTACGGCGAGCGCATTCCCCGTAGTCCGCCGGAGGCGGACGGGGTTAGCGAGCGAACTACAATAAAATGAAATCACTTCCTTACATTTCGAATCCGCCGAAGGCGGACTGTCCGCCGCAGGCGGACTGCAGGGAGCTTCAATTGGAGCCTTGCCATTACCGTTCTACATGCAGTAAAGAATCTGGACCCAAAGGACCTG
>ENA-OVNL01000058-OVNL01000058.1-sediment-metagenome-genome-assembly--contig:-NODE-58-length-11868-cov-3.066831_pt1 | contig 11868 bp, 8 predicted proteins | sample MGYA00250099_ERZ650198 | MGnify/ENA primary metagenome ERZ650198 (study PRJEB26732, sample SAMN07278974) | sediment metagenome | biome: marsh; feature: saltmarsh; material: sediment | place: USA...
GAAGGGGACGAGGTACTGGCAGTCATCAGCGCCAACACCAAAGAGACGATCGCCTTCTTTTCGAATTTTGGCAAGGTCTATTGCAGCCGTATTTATGATCTGGACGTCTCAGGCAAAGGCTACGGGGACCCGATTCAAACGATCTTCACCTTCCAAGATGAGGAGAAAATTGTGACCGTTTTGCCTTCCGAACCTGAGCCCGGAGCAGTGCTCGATCTCTCTTTCATGATTCAAACAGAGGGAGCTGTCGATAAGGCTGAACCTGGGCAGCTGACGTTTTTCCCTGACATGGGCAGAGACACTGAATCCAGAGAAGCACCGGAACCTGAACCACCCCCACCCCTGTGTCTGGTATTAACCCGCCAAGGAACGGGATTCTGTTTTGAGCGGAGCACTCTTAAGGAGCCCAGCGCCAAGGGCGGACGAACTTTGATTCGTCTGCGGTCTGGTGATGAAGTGGTTGCTGTGCGCCCAGTACAGAGGCCACTTCTGGCCATAGCCACCAACCGGAGAGTTTTGCTGACCCCCATGGCGCAGGTGAACGTGTTGGCCGGCGCTGGCCGGGGGATTAAACTCATTAAGCCTGATCCCCCCGGGGTCCTGGATTTCTTTACGGTGAGCAAAGATGATTTCCTGCTCATCCAGAGTAAAAAGGGCAAGGAGAAAGAACTAGCAGTGGCAGAGCAGCCCATTTACAATCGTGGTGCCAAGGGGGCGGTGATCCGCGGTGGGATTGCGCAATTTTCCGTGAAACCGAGAGAGGGGGAACTGGAAGATCCTGAATTGGACTCTGAAGATTCGGATGGACATTAGCTAGAGTTATAGTGAAGGCGCAAGCCAACGCCTTGAGGCGAAGAGTATGATGCATAGATTTCAAAATACGAATCTATTTGTTTTAGTAATCAAAGGTGTGGATTTTATTTGACATTTTTGTTTATAAGTTTAAACTTAAATTTGTTCTTATTAACAAACGGCGTGGGAATAGTTCCCAGTGCCGGAGGTGACAATGACAACCAGCTACACCGGCAGAGACATCCAGATACTCAAAGGACTGGCACCGGTGCGACTGAGACCGGGAATGTTTATTGGCAATACCTCCAGCACCGGTCTGCACCATCTCTTTACCGAGGCCCTGGACAATGCAGTAGACGAAGCCCTTAACGGCTATTGCGACCACATCCACATAGAAATCGGCGCCGACAACAGCATCTCGGTCACGGACAACGGCAGGGGTATCCCCATAGACAAACATCGCCAGTCGCGGAAAAATACGCTGGAGACCATTATGACCTCCCTTCACTCTGGGGGCAAATTCTCAACGAAGAGCTACAAGGTCTCCGGTGGGCTCCATGGGGTTGGCATCTCGGTTGTCAATGCCCTGAGTGAATTTATGCAAGTCACTTCCAGGCGTGACGGGGTTGAATGGCAGCAGAATTTTGCCCGCGGGAAGCGGAAGAGTAAATTGGAGGAACTCGGTCCCACCACAAAACGTGGAACCACAGTGATGTTCCGACCGGATCCTGACATCTTCAAAGATGTTGTTTTCAATCCCAAAACTATAAAGGAACAGGCCAAGGCCAAAGCTTTTCTCACTCGAGGTTTGACCATTATAGTGGATGACCAGATCAATGGCACCGTAGACCGCTTTTATTTTGAGGAGGGCATTAAAAATTATATAGAAGATCTGGTTCAGGGAAAGGAAATTGTGACCGAGGCACCCTTCTATTTCAACTACGACAACGACCTCCGGTTGGAGATGGTCCTGTGGTGGACCGCCACCACTGACCGGGCCCTGTATTCCTATGCCAACTCTGTGTATACCAGCGGGGGTGGCTCCCATGAAAATGGTTTTCGGCATGGGCTAACGCGGGCGGTTCGTGAGTACATGTCACGACAAAACAGTCAGCTCAAGAAGATCAAGGGGATTACCGGGGAAGATGTTCGGGAAGGGCTGGTAGCGGTGCTCAGCATCTTTGTCTCCGGCAACCTGGAATTCCAAGGACAGACCAAAGAGAGACTCAACTCGGATATACAACCTCAAGTAGAGACAGTGGTCAAGGATGCTTTCGAAAACTACCTTTTCCACAATCGTACCGCCGCTGAAGCCATAGTTGAGCGGATAGGGTTGGCAGCTCAGGCCAGGGAGGCTTCACGCCAGGCACGCCAAAGCGTCCGGCGAAAAAGCGCTACCAGGCGTCTCACCTTGCCGGGCAAGCTGGCTGATTGCACTTCAAACAAGGTGAATGAAACCGAGTTATTCATTGTGGAGGGAGACTCAGCTGGCGGTTCCAGCAAACAGGCCAGAGACCGTCGCTTTCAAGCAGTGCTTCCCTTGAGGGGGAAGATCCTAAACGTAGAACAGGCCAGTGCCGATAAGATAAGAAAGAACAAAGAAATCGAAGCTCTTAGCCGGTGTATAGGCACAGGGGTCGGTGATCAGTTCGACTACAGCAGGTTACGCTATGGTAAAATCTTCATCAACTGCGATGCGGACGTTGATGGCTTTCACATCTCCACCCTGCTCCTCACCTTTTTCTATCGCTATATGCAAGAACTGATAGAAAAGGGGCACATTTATCTGGCCCAGCCGCCTTTGTACCGGATTCAAATCAGGGAGAAGAAGAAAAAGAGTGTCCGCTACGTATACCGGGAGGCAGACAAGGATAAACTGCTGGAACGTTATTCCGCCAATGCTATCTCCATTCAACGATTTAAAGGTCTCGGGGAGATGAATGCGGCGGAACTCAAAAAAACCACCATGGATCCTAAAAGCCGGACGGCTCTGCAGGTGACCGTTGAGGATGCCGCCCGTACGAATGAGGCCTTCGAAACCCTTCTTGGCCGGGAACCGGCCAAGCGTTACGCCTTCATCCAAGAAAACGCTGTATTCGTCCGCGAGATAGACGCCTAAAAAGCAGCTGTTAGCTCGCAGCTAGCAGCAGGCAGTGTGTGCAAAGTGAGTTGTGGATGGCACACGAGGCGCTAAAGGCAAGAAAGAGGCATTGTACGTGATTCTTTGCCGGCTATTTGATTCTGCTTGACAAGCTCCTCCAAAGCCTCAATTTCAGAATTCCAAATTTTATTTCCCACTAAAACGAATAACCGGGCTTGCAGCTGCCAGCTGCCTCCTATCAGCTGCCAGCTGAATTATTTCCTTTCAAGGACTGCAACTGCCTCGACATGTGCCGTGTGGGGGAACAGATCCACGGGCTGCACTCGAAGGAGGCGATATTTTTCCACAAGCACTTTCAGATCCCGCGCCAGGGTCGCTGGATTGCAGGAAACATAAACTATCCTCGGGGGTTCCAGGGCAAGGAGTTGGTTTACCACTGAAGGGTGCATGCCGGCTCGAGGCGGGTCCGTCACCACCACCTGTGGAGAGCCGTAGTTGTTGGCAAGGGAGGAGTTGCCAAGTAGATCTTTCAAATCGCCCAAGACAAACTCGCAGTTTTCAACACCGTTTAATCCGGCATTGGTCCGGGAATCAGACACCGCAGCCTGCAGTAGCTCAAAACCGATGACTTTTCGGGCAGCCCTGGCGAGGCCAATGGCCATGGTTCCAGTACCGGAGTAGAGATCCCAGACAACTTCAGAACCAGTCAAACCGCAGTCCTCAGTCACCTGATCCAGCAGGATTCGAGCGGCTTTGCTATTCGTCTGGAAGAAGGCTCCGGAGGAAATGCGGAAGCGAAACTCTCCCAGGTATTCTTCGATGTATTCCGGCCCAAAGACTACTTTCTGAGTATCTGCAGTGGCTATCTGCGCCTTCTTCTCACTGATCCCATGCACCAGAGTACTTAGGTCAGGGATTGCGGCTGGGAGCAGGGTGGAAAGTTGACGTACCACCTTGGAGGAACTGCGATGAGGCGCAGTGATCAGTTCAACGAGTATTTGGCCGGTATGCTTGCTGTCCCGGATTACGAGAAAGCGCCAAAAACCCGTATGGTCGTGGGTATTGTAAGGGGGAAGTTCTGAGGCCAGAGCGAACTGGCGCACCTGCTTGAGGATGGAGACACTTGAAGGACTTTGGAGGTGGCATTCTTCAATATCCAGCACCCGATCATAGAAACCCCTTATATGTAGCCCGAGAGCGAAGTCGCGAGGTTTTTCCAGGTGGCTGAGTTCAAGTTCCTCTGGCAACAACCAACGGCGGGCCCCAAAGGAATATTCCATCTTGTTCCGGTAAAAATAGATTTCTGGAGAAGGCAGGGTTGGGAGAACTGTGTCGTTGGACAGGCCACCAATGTGGGCCAGACACTCCCAGACCAGATTCCTTTTTACCTCCAGTTGTCGGTGGTAGGGAAGATTCTGCCACAGACAGCCGCCGCAAGTTCCAAAATGCATGCAGCGTGGTGCAATTGCCTCAGGAGAATCCTGGAGCAGTTCCAACACCCTAGCCTCGGCGTAGGATGCCTTTTTGCGGGTGACCCGGACAAGGACACGCTGACCTGGGATGGTGCGATCGATGAAGATGACAAAGCCATCAATGCGGGCCAAGCCCTTACCACCAAAAGAAAGACTTTCCACCACCAGTTCGATTTCAGTGCCTTTTTTCAGAGCAGTCATTGTCTATACCATACTTCTCTAGAAAGTCGATGGCAACCGAACAAACGGTTTCAATCGAGAGCAGGGCAAAAAAACACTTTGCCTTTTAGTTTTTGACTCTATACAATAAACCTAATGAGCGCAGGAATTTTGAGCGTGTTCAGAACCTCCCACTGATCTCTGAGAGATGACCAAATCTTACATTGGAAGATCATCTCCCGCAATTCTCTCCCACCAGAATGTTGTTCTCTGTCTGCTAACAGGATGGATAACTGCGCCCAAATATCCGGTCCGACACATCATGAACCCAACCATTGGGAAAGGAGGACCCCTATGAGCGCACCTAGGGATAGCCGCTGCCGTTACAAGGAATGCTACAATTGCAAGCATCGGTTCGACTCAATCACTGGTGACAAGCCTGAATACCAATGCGGACTTGCCATTGACGGAACCATACGGGTGTTTGAGTGCGGCGGCTATCGCTATTATCTACCAGCGACAAAGGCGCAGCGGAGGGAGCAACACGAAAAGCTTACTGAATATCAGGCTTCATGAAGAATTAGATCTAAAAGAGGTGGTTTGGGGAGGATCTTCGAGCTCAGCTGAGAACTCTCTCTTTAGAGTTTCTAGCTGCTCTGAGGTGATATTTTCGTCCAGGTTCATAAGATCACCCTCTACCGATTGAACCAGATTCTCTGCAAACATCTTGATCCAGAACATGGCACTTTCTTGGTTTGGTTGTCGCACATGGATGCCGCCGGTCTTTCCCTCTGGCACTGCGGGTTCCCCCGGGTCTTCAACGTGGACGTCGCCGCCAAATATATTGTGAAGATGTTTGAGCGCTTGCCTACCGATACCCTTGCGCTTCTCTCCAATGATTTCCAGATGATAGAGAGTTATATGCTTGACCCCTTTCTCGTCTAGCCATAAGCTTATCTTGCCTTTGTAGTGGTTGGGTTTTTCAAAGTGGAGCACCTCCATAGGCCCGTAGCCTTTCAGGATCGTCAAGAGCTCCTTGATGCCCAGTTCCCTGTCCTCACCCGTCCATGCAATGTCTTTCCAAATCACCTGCGCCATGACCTGCTATCACTCCGTTGTTACCAGCGAGCACTCGCGTTGAGAATATACCGAACTGCAAGAAAGAGAAAAGAATAACTTTCACGTGCCACAGCATAAAACATTTACGGAAAAATTGGAATAGGAAATCTTTCTGTTGAAAATGCTACAGCGAGCGCATGCTCCGTAAGTTGCTACTGGGTTAGCGAGCGAACTACAATAAAATGGAATCACTTCCTTACATTTCGAAGATTCCCTGCAGCTTGTCGGAGCGAAGCGGAGATCCCGCTTCAGCGGGGCTGCAGGGAGCTTCAAAACAGCGATGGTGGAATCTAATATCTCCGTCAGGATGTCCCGGACTCATCCGAGTACTTCACCTGCAACCCGGCCTTTCTTAGGTCGTCGACAATAGCGGACCCATCTCTTGCATTCAGCCTAATCGCCACCAACCAATCTTTTGTTTCTTCTTTGGGTAGGATCATTATGCTTATGACCGCCACCTGGTGACGGTCGAAATATGAATGGCGAAAAAATCTTGATTATAAATGGAGTTGGAGTATACCCTAATATTACATACCCACATAGTCTCTCATAAGTAATGAGCGCTGCACCATGACTTCATGGCAACTCAAAGGAGAGCACTGCTATGTCTGAACAAGTCCTCTTGATAGAGCATCGACCGTCTGTTCGCATTCTCACCCTCCATCGCCCTGAGGTGCGAAACGCTCTGAATTCGGAGCTCATCCAAGAATTGGAACGTGCAGTCGATGAAGCGCGTTTTGCAGAAGATCTCCGAGTGCTCATTATCACTGGCGCCGGTAGCAGGGCTTTTTGTGCCGGTGCTGACCTCAAGGAACGTCTGGCCATGTCTGATGGCGAAGTGCGTCGTTTTCTCTCGGCAACTCGGAGGCTGTTCACCAAGATTGAGGAATTGCCTTTCCCAGTATTGGCTGCCATCAATGGCGTGTCCCTGGGTGGCGGCACAGAGCTTGCACTGGCCTGTGATTTGAGAGTGGCTGTGGCCCACGCGACTATAGGACTGACGGAAACGCGACTCGCTATTATCCCGGGAGCTGGAGGCACCCAGCGTTTGCCGCGGTTGCTAGGCATCTCACTAGCCAAGGAACTCATCTACACTGGCAGACAGCTTACGGCCCAGGAGGCCTTGGCTAAAGGGCTGGTAAACCGACTTGCCGAGCATGACCAGCTCATGGATGTTTGTTTAGAGTTGTGCGGGGAAATATCTAAGGCGGGCCCGATCGCTCTGGCTCAGGCCAAATTTGCCATCAACAGGGGCAACGATGCAGAGCTTCACACCGGTCTCGCAATTGAGGCTAGTGCATATGAGGCATGTATTCCAACGGAAGATCGTCGAGAGGGACTTAAGGCTTTTAAGGAGAAGCGAAAACCGGTTTACAAGGGACGATGAACTAAATAGCAGAGAGCATAGCGCATAGCGTAAAACCTCAAATGCAAAACCGCTATGCGCTATGCGCTTTGCGGCGAACGGAGTGAGCCACAACTGACAACGGACAGGTATGAACCGATCTCAGAACATGCAAGAAGACCAAATTAACCAGCAAAAGGTCAACAAAGACCATTGGCTCAAAGAAGAAGAGCATCTGGCGCAGCGTATCCAACAGGCCATCAATCCAGGAGGTGAGCAGGCCAATACCCGCCTGGCCGAGCAGGGGAAAAGACCAGTCCGAGAGCTGATCCAGGCACTCATTGATCCAGATAGTGAATTCTTTGAACTAGGTATAATTGCCGGTTTCGGCATGGACTATCCCGGTGGTGTAAGGGACGTACCCTGTGCTGGTTTGGTTACTGGATTAGGCAAGATTCATGGCAACTGGAGCATGATTTTTGCCAACGACAGTCGGGTAAAGGCCGGGACCTATTTTCCTATCACCCTCAAGAAACACATGCGGGCTCAAGCCATCGCTGAACAGGTTGGACTCAATTGCGTCTACATTGCAGACTCCGGTGGCGCCTTTCTGCCCATGCAGGCTGATGTTTTCCCTGACGACGGTCACTTTGGCTCCATGTTCTACAACATGGCCCGCATGTCGGCCATGGGGCTGAAGCAAATCACCTTGAGCACTGGCGGTAATACTGCCGGTGGCGCCTATATTGTTTTCATGGCCGATGAGGCGGCGATGGTAGCAAACCTTGCCTATTCTTTTCTTGGGGGGCCGCCATTGGTGAAGGCTGCGATAGGGGAAGAGGTCGACGCTGAGGCTCTGGGGGGTGCTGAGGTACATGCCCATCTATCAGGTGGCGCTGATCATATTTGCAAGGATCAATTGGAAGGAATTCAAAAAGTCCGAGAGATTCTTTCTCAGGAGCCCCAGCAACGGCTTCATTCCCAGAGGTGGGAGGCGATTCCTCCGGCTGTGGATGAGGAGAAGATCTATGAGCTGTTACCAGCCGGAATCCACCAGGCTATCGATGTCCGCAGTATTATTGAATGCTTCGCGGACGGGGTGGGGCTGCAGGAATACAAGCGAGACTATGCCCCGGGTCGGGGCGACAAGATTGTCACGGGTAAGATTAGAATCAAAGGAATTCCCGTGGGGGTGGTGGCCGCCAACAATTCCGGCATAATTTTTGTGGAGGCAGCGCGCAAGGCCACAGAGTTCATAATCCGTTGCAGTCTGGAAAGGATGCCTCTTCTGTTTGTGCAGAATTCACCCGGCTATATGGTGGGCTCCGAGGCGGAGCACAGAGGCATAGGCAAATACGGTGCAGATATGGTGCGAGCTGTTTCCAATGCTCAGGTACCGCGATTGCAGTTGGTAATTGGCCCGGATAATGGGGCGGCGAACTATGGCATGTGCGGCCGGGCATATCGGCCTCATTTCCTTTTCTCGACCATGCGGGCCAGGACCTCTGTGATGTCAGGGCGTTCTGCTGCTGAAGTTTTGCTGAGCCTCGAGCGGAGAAAGCGGAAATCGAAAGGTCAAGAGATGACAGAGAAAGAGGCCGCTTCTTTTAGAGACGAACTGCTGAAGAAATACGAACTCGAGGCCCACCCTTTTTATTGCGGAGCGAGACTCTTTAATGACCGCGTCCTTTTCTTGGGGGAAGTTCGCCAAACCCTCGCTCTTGCGCTGGAGGTGAGCCTCCTGAAGCCCATTCCTGGGAGTACTTTCGGCAATTTTCGCTTTTAAGTACTGGTCAGTTGTCAGTGGTCCGTTGCATAAAATCGCATAGCGCTTAGCGCAAAGCGAATCTTTACATGCCAACCACACGCTATGCGCTCTGCGCTTGGCGCTCTGCGGCGAACAGAGTGAGCCACAACGGACAACACAAGTATGACTAAAAAGGAAACTGTATGAGTCTGAAATATTCCTCTAAAGTGGTACTTGGCGATATCACTGTGCGCGATGGACTGCAACACGAGGAGAGATTCATTCCCACCAGAGCCAAACTCTGGCTGGCCGAACAGTTGATCCTGGCGGGATTCAAACGACTTGAGGTTACCAACTTTGGCAACCCCAAGGGAATGCCCCAGTTTGCAGATGCTGATGAACTCATGGAATCCATATATACGAGTAAGCTGGTGGCCGACCGCATTGAAGATGTTGAAACCACCGCCATCACCATTCGAGAAAGAGCAGTGGAAAGGGCTATTGCATCACGGCAGAAAGGTTTTGGCCCTGACCGAATACTTTTCATGGTTTCCACCAGCGAATCGCATCACAGGGTGAACTCTGGATTGTCGCTAAAAGATTATTGGAAGATGGCGGAGAAGTACATCCAGCTCGCCCACGACAACGGCCTGAAGGTATGCGGCACGGTGAGCACCATATGGGGTTGCCCCATCGAAGGGCCCACTGACACCAAGAAGGCTCTCGAATTCACCCGTCGATGGCTAGACATTGGCGCCGATGATATCGAGCACGCGGACCACGATGGCTCCGCACCACCCAATAAAGTCTACGATTATTTCAGTATGGTGCTGGATGCTCTCCCAGATCCGAAACTCCACGTAGCCCATTTTCATACCACCAGAGGCTGGGGCCTCGCCAACGTGCTAGCCGCCTTGCAGACCGGTATTACTCATTTCGAGGGAACTCTTGGAGGAACAGGAGGCCAACCAGCCAATTTCGTTGATGGTGTACCTGTGGCGGGGACAGGCGCATATTACTACCAGGATCCCAAAATCACCGGCTTGGTCTCCATGGAAGACATGGTTGTGATGATGGATGAGATGGGCATCGATACCGGGCTGGATGTAGATCAGGTAGTTGAGATTGGCCGAACAATGGAGAAGATACTTGGCAGACAACTGCGTTCAGAGGCAGCTCATACTGGCAGGGTTCCCAAGGAGCCCACGCGAGTTCTGGAATGAACTAAGCAGGCAGCATGCATATTGCAGCCGGCAGCAATGACTAGGAACTAAGAACTAAGCACTAGGCACAGCAGGACGACGCGGGGAAAGGAAGAAACGGCGAGACGGGGATTAGAGGTCAGAAGTCAGAGGTCGGAGGTCACGCATGATAATTTCAAAATTCGCAATCCGAAATTCGCAATTACCAAAGTGTCTAGTAAATAGCTAGCTACTTGGTTTCTGCAAAAAGCACGGCAAGAATTCGAGTTGGTTTATTCTGGTGACACTTGACCAGGTGGGGAATGGAGGAATGGTAATAGATGCTATCTCCCGGATAGAGGACTTCCCGATGCTCACCAATGGTGACTTCCATTTCGCCTTCCAGCACGAAGATAAACTCCTCACCTTCGTGAACCGAACCGGGCATCTCTTCTACGGTGGGGGAGAGGGTCACCAGGAATGGTTCCATATTGCGGTCTCGCATGCCAGGTGACAGGGATAGATACGAATAGCCGTATTTGCTTTGCTGTTCGGCAGCGTGTCTGCTCACCGGCTGTCTTTCGTTTTTGCGTGTGATCACGAATGATCGGAACTCGCCTCCGGTGAGCAAATAACCCATTTTCATTTCCAGGGCCCGAGCCAGCTTGGTCAGGGTGCCCAGAGGGGGAGCAACGGCGTCGGTCTCTATGCTCTGAAGCATTTCTTCCGAGATGCCAGTTCTTTGAGATACATCGCCGAGGGAGAGCCCCTTGAGTTCCCGCAGTTTTCTGATCCTTTCACCCACAGCGATTGGCTCTTCAGGCTCCACCTCAAGATCAGAGCTCAGGCTGATCCCTTCGAGAAAATCTCTCTCGTGCGGTTCCTGGCCATAGAAAGGTTCGGAAATGGAAGTATCTCGTTTCGAATGATCATTTTCACCTGGGCTCATTGGTAATCTCCACCAGTTTTCAAGTGCCGGAAACGGCAGAGGGTAACGTCTTCGTTCATGTTGAATGCTATGGTGTTATCATAGCTGGTCTATGGCGCTTTGCAAGAAAAAACTCGTAAATGTTTACAGTCAACGTTTTTCATTCAATATAAAATTTCCGCCTTGATTTGGACGTAATGTAATGTCAGTTGACTCGATGAAGAAAGTTCGGTCATACCATTTGGAAGGCCGGTAGATGGGAGTATCTGGTGAAAACTGGTTGTGAGCACTATTATTTCCTGCTCAGCGTCTGCTGTTTTCTGCTTGCTCCCCACTGCTAGCTGTCCTGAGGAGCTACCATGGACTTCAGTCTGGCAACTGAACATGAGATCCTGAGGAACTCGGTGCGTAATTTTGCTCTGAAAGAGATCCAACCCCTCGCCCAAGGTCTGGATGAACGGGAAGAGTTTTCCGTTGAACTGACCATGGCCATGGGCAAATTAGGTCTCTTTGGCATGGTAGTCCCGGAAGATTACGGAGGCCAGGGACTCGATTATCTGGGCTATATCATCGCGGTTGAGGAACTCGCTCGAGCAGATGGTTCACAGGCAGCAACGGTGGCGGCGGCAAATTCTTTGGGAATCGGTCCCATCTATGAATTTGGGAATGAGGAGCAAAAGCGCAAGTATCTCCCGCAGCTTTGCAGCGGCGAGGCGCTGTGGGGCTTCGGCCTCACTGAGCCCAACGCAGGCTCAGACGCAGGCAACACTCAGACCACGGCCGTACTGGACGGGAATGAGTGGGTTATCAATGGCAATAAGATATTCATCACCAATGCTTCCACGGACATTTCCCTTGGTGTCACCGTTTTGGCCAAAACCGGCGTACGGGAGGATGGCAAGAAGGAGCTGAGCTGCATTTTGGTGGAGAACGGTGTGCCCGGCTACGAGGCGCGGAAGATGAAGGGCAAGATGGTGTGGCGGGCTTCAAACACCAGCGAGCTTTACTTCGAGGACTTTCGGGT
>ENA-OVNL01000059-OVNL01000059.1-sediment-metagenome-genome-assembly--contig:-NODE-59-length-11859-cov-3.795281_pt1 | contig 11859 bp, 10 predicted proteins | sample MGYA00250099_ERZ650198 | MGnify/ENA primary metagenome ERZ650198 (study PRJEB26732, sample SAMN07278974) | sediment metagenome | biome: marsh; feature: saltmarsh; material: sediment | place: USA...
CACGCGTTTTCCTGACACCGTTCAGTCCTCCAACGAAGGAAGTAAATAATATTGAGTAGTCTCAAATTCGAATCAGCGATGTGTGATTTGTGATGTGAGATGTGGGATTCAAGAACTTTCGATGGAACCTGGCATCTCACATCTCATATCTCATATCTCACATCCACAGTCGACAGCTCGTGCAGATGCGATATGCTTTCTGACTACGCGGCCTCTCGCTTAACTTCAACCGCCTTGTATTGAGGTGAACTCCCTTCCACACCATCCAGGTCCACCAGCCCCCGCCGTTGCAGGGCCAGGACATATCTGAGCACATGAGGCGGAGGCAGTTTCAGCCGGGCGGCAAGATCTTTGACCGCGAAAGCTTTTTGCCCCAATTCTCGCAGAATCTCGTGGGTGGCCACCTCATCCATTACAATGGTGTCCAAGGTGCGCCACATTTCATGTTCGGTAAAAACTTCGCCGTACTTGTTTCCTTCTGTGGCGAACACGGTGAATTTTCCAGCCACCCAACGCAGCTTTTGCTTGGCGAGGACAGTTTTCGCTATGGTTAGCTTTTCTTTGAGTTCCGAAAGCTCCAGAGCATCTCCAGTGCCCAGGGGACCCATGTCCCGAATACCCTGGTTAAAATCGGTAACCAGCTTGACAAACCGTTCACCCTCGGCGGAGGAACACTGATCAAAGGAAACGCGTTTGGGACTGAGGCCCACAGTGGTCAGGACTTTTGCTGCGAGCTCAACCTTGATCTTGCCCTGGACATTACCGGTGATGTAGTGACAGTCGCCGAAGTGACAGCCGACCACCATGACTCCATCCGCGTCGTTGGTGAAAGCCTCGGCAATCATAGTGGGGTCAACCCGGCCTGTGCACATGACTCGGATGATGCGAATATCCGTCGTATATTGAATCCTGGAAACTCCAGCGAAATCAGCCGCTGCGTACCCTCACCAGGTGCAGCAGAAAACCAGGATTCTGGGAGTGAAATCTGACAAGAGAGTCACCTCCTTACGGGATGTGTGATGTGAGATGTGCGATGTGAGATAATAGAGTCAGAAGTTTTTAATCCCACATCCCAGATCTCACATCCCACATCGAAATATATAAGTCCAAAGTTTATCCGCTCAAAAAGGCCCTTATCTGTTCCTCGACCTGCTGGTCGGTGTAAGAATTTATGCTCAGTGCGTGCACGTAGCAGGTGGCAGCACAAATACCGCACCCCTTGCAGGCCACAGGGATTACCCGCACCTTCCGACCTTTATCTGTCTGAGCTATTTCCAAAGCGCCGTAAGGACAGAGCGCGACACAGAGCCCACAGCCTCTGCACGCATCCTCGTTGGCCAACACGGAGACAATTGGTTCTATGGTCATTACTCCTTTGGCCAGGGGGATTGAGGCGCGTGAAGCCGCCCCAAGTGCTTGGGAAATGGCCTCGCGCAAAGAGGCGGGATAGTGGGCGTTTCCGCACAGATAGACACCATCAGTGGCAAAATCCAGCGGCTTCAGCTTGACGTGACCTTCCAGGAAAAACTTGTTTTCGTCCAGGGTAACGCGCAGGAGCTTGGACAAGGCTTCGTTGTCCTCACCGGCAATAAGCGGCGTGGAGAGGACCACCAGATCCTGCGGTATTTCCAGTTCGCGGCCCAAAAGGTGATGGTAGACTTTTACCGTATTCTCTTGAACCTCGGGAGGTTTTTCCTGATCGTATTTTATGTAACGTACACCCAGCTGTTTGGAGTGCTGGAACATGGCCTCATTTTCGGTGCCATAGGCCTGGATGTCGCGGTAGAGAATGTGCACGTTGCTCTTAGGATTCTGCTCCTTGATGGCAATGGCATTCTTGATGGCCGTCATGCAGCAGATGCGTGAGCAGTACTTGCGTTCCTCATTGCGGGCGCCAACGCACTGGATCATGACCACGTTATCGGCTTTGAATTTCTTGGTTCTAAAGAGTGCTTCCAAATCAAACTGGGTGATCACCCGCTTACCGTCGTAATGAAAGAGTCCTTCCGGCCTAAACACTTTGGCGCCGGTTGCGATTATGATCACGCCGATACCGAAATCTTGCTCAACTCCATTGGTTGACACGTTCACTTGGTAGTGGCCGATGTATCCTTGTATCTCATTAATGGTGGTGGAGGTTAGAATGCTGATGTTTTCGTGGTTACTGACCGCCTCCACCTGTTTGGCTAGCAACTCTTGTGCATCCACGTTAGCGGGTGCCAATCTGTGCAGATTTCGCAGTAGTCCTCCCATTTCCGCAGACTTCTCCACCAGGAACACCTGGTAGCCCCGGTTGGCCAATGCCAGCGCCGAGGTCATACCACTTATGCCGCCGCCGATGACCAGAGCCTTGGGATCCATCTCTGATTCAATGGGCTCCTGGGGCTGGAGTAAGGCAGCCTTGGCCACTCCCATGCGAATAAGGTCCCGAGCCTTGTCGGTGCCCTCCTCCCGCTCCTGCATGTGCACCCATGAGCACTGGTCGCGGATATTGACCATCTCAAAAAGATACGGGTTGAGCCCTGCCTCTTCACAGCTCTCGCGGAATAGGGGCTCGTGAGTTCGAGGGCTGCAGGAGGCAACAACAACACGGTTGAGCTTCTCCTTTTTGATGGCATTTTTAATTTCGTTAATGCCGGTCTCTGAGCAGGTGTAAAGGTTTTCTTTCACGAATGCGACGTTGGGCAGGGTTTCGGCATATTCAGCCAGACTCGGGCAGTCCAGATAGCCAGCGATGTTACTGCCGCAGTCACAGACAAAGACTCCGATACGAATATCTTCGGCCAATTTCACACCTCAGTTTTTTCACCACGAAGAACACGAAGGACACAAAGAAAAAGGTGTTTCTGTTTGTCTCTTTCCTCGTGATGGTTAAGATTCAGAGTTACCTTACAGCAAACAGTTTCTACTTTCCGCCACCAGCCGCCGCCTTTGGTGCGGTGAACACAACCTCAGCCGCTCGAGCGGCGGCACTACTTGCCTGAGCCACGGATTCAGGAATGTCCATGGGACCCTGAGCGCAGCCACAGACGAAGATTCCAGGGCGGCTTGTGTCTAAAGGGATAAGTGAATCTGTTTTGAAAAAGCCGTTCTCATCCAGATCCAATCCCATGAGTTCGGCCAGCTTCGGAGTCCCTGCCGAGGGCACACAGGCTGTGGCCAGGACCACCATGTCGAAGGTTTCGTGCTCAACCTTGCGGGTGGTGGTGGACTCATACCAGACTATTGGATTGTGGGCTTCATCCTCTGTGATTTCTGCGACACGACCCCGAATATATTGAATGTTCGCGGAGTTACCGCCGCGCAATTTATACTCCTCAAAACCTCGACCCACAGCTCGCAAGTCCATGCAAAAAATGGAAGAGGTGGTCTCATTGTCATGTTCGTGCGCAATCATGGCCTCTTTGACCGAATGCATGCAGCAATATGAAGAGCAAAACCGATTGAAACGGAAATCCCGGGAACCCACACACTGGATAAAAGCAAGTTTCTTGGCCGTGTGAGCCGCTGCCTCCTTCTTATTCAAGGGAGCAAGCTTCTCCTCCGCCACGGCTGCTTTTTCGGCAAGTGAGGCCCAACGCTCGAAATCACCATCTTCCCCTGCCTGACCAGCCTTGAACTCCTTGACGAACTCAGCAGTTTTCTTGCCGTGCTTTTCTTCAAGCTTGTCGATCTGGCGGTTGAATTTCTTAAGATCCTTGTCCAGAGCGGCAATCTCAACCCGCAGAGCCAGCTCCGAGGGTCGATCCAGGTGGCCGTGGGTGGGGCCGCTGGCACTCAGGAGCCGTTCGAACTCAATGGCGGTGACCACATTGTCAATGCGGCCGTAGCCATATTCTGGAATCACCGATGGATCGAAGACGTCGTATCCAGTGGCCAGAACGATCGCACCCACCTCCAGGTCGACCAATTGATCTTGCTGCTCATAATCAACAGCGCCTGCCTGACAGACCTTGGCGCAGATGCCACACTTTTTGCCCTGGCCCAACTGGCGGCAATTTTCGGCGTCAATGCAGTGGGTCGAGGGAATACCTTGGGGAAAGTACTTGTATATGGCCTTGCGCTCACCCAGTCCAATGTTGAATGCATCTTCCACTGTGGTGGGGCACTTCTCGACACAGGCGCCGCAGCCAGTACAGAGATCTTCGTTCACATAGCGGGCTTTCTTGCGCACCTTGAGTTGAAAAGCACCAACTTCACCACTCACCTCTTCAAGATGGCTGTAGGTCAAGAGATTGATCTTGGGATGCCGACCGGCATCCAGTAACTTGGGCGAGAGAATTCAGATGGCGCAATCGTTCGTGGGAAAAGTCTTGTCCAACTGAGCCATCTTGCCGCCAATGCACGGCAGCGTTTCCACCAGGTGGACCTGGATACCCATCTCGGCTAAATCCAGGGAGGTCTGAATGCCGGCGATGCCGCCGCCGAGTACCATGACATCGTTACTCACAGTTCACCTCTCTAAAATGTCTAAAGTGCGTAGATTTAGGAATTCAGGAATTTGGGAATTTAGGAATTCAAAAAATGAATCATTCCTAACTCATTGACTATACTCCGTATCTTAATTCCTCAATCCCTTAATCCCTCAATTCTTTATGTAATAGACTCTGCCAGCAATGAGGTCAGATCCTTGAGCTCAAGATCCATCTCAAAATTGCTTAGGGCGCACGTCAGGTGAATCTGACACTTCTGACAGGCGGTGACCAGGGTCTTGGCTCCGGTGGCTTGGGCCTCCTTCAAGCGCTCTACCTGGATCTGCTTGGATCCGGTGGAGCAGTTTGCCCAGCCACTGGTGCCGCAACAGACCGCGTTCTCCCGGTTTCTCTCCATCTCTACAAAGTTGTCCCCTGCCAGTCTTGTCAAAATATCACGGGGACCGTCGTAGACTTTCGCCATGCGACCCAGTCTGCACGGATCGTGATAGGTGATAGGGCCCACACCATTTTCCACACTGATGGAACCCTCCTCGAACATCTGGGCCACAAGATCATAAAAGTGGATGATTTCAAAACCGAGATCTCCAAAGTGCTCGGTGTAATGTCGCTTGAAGGTATAGAATCCCTCAGGGCAGTTGAAAACTACCCGCTTGGCTCCGGAAGCGCGGATGACCTCAAGATTGTGAGAGGCCAGTTTTTCAAAGGTTTCCACCTGGCCATTCCAGAGCATGTCGTGACCGCAGCAGTGTTCATCGTCACTGACCACCGGTTCAATTCCCGCCCCGTTGAGAATTTTGATGATGTTCTGGCTCACCGATAGGCTGTCCACCCCAAGATAGCGAAAAATGACCTGAAAATAGGGCATGCAGCCCACAAAGAAAAAGGTATCACCCTTTTCGGCAACCTTACCTGCTTCCCTGGCCCAGTCGGTTTTCCTCTGGTTAATCCCTTGGGTCTGGAGCTCCATGATGGTCTGGAGCATACCGTGATGGGAATAGGCTGGTTGGGTCCCGAGCTTCATGGCCTCTTCCCGAAGGAGGCGCATAAATTCCGGGAAATCAATACTTGAAGGGCAGCGCTCGAAACAGCGGCTACAGGTGAGGCAGGACCAGAGATCGCGGTCTTTTAGCAATTCGTCGCCCAGTCCAAGAAGGGCCTTTTCCACAATGATTCGCGGAGAGAAGCTGGGAAGAACTCTCGATACAGGACAGCTTCCCGTGCACACTCCGCAGTCCAGACAATAGTAAGTTTGGGTGGCTTGGGCAGCGTCTTCAATGTTCATGCGGCTACTCCCAGGGGATTCTTTCCCAGGTCTTTGATTTTTTGGGTAAAGGAAGTGACGACTTCGGCAAAGCGTCCGCCTTCAGCAGATGAGACCCACTCCAGGACCAGTCTTTCTTTGTCAATGCCCATCAGATCCAGAAGTTCGCGGGTCATGTCGATGATCCGTTTGGCTTTTTCATTACCATCCTGGTAATGGCAGTCGCCGATGTGTCAGCCGCTCACCAGAACGCCGTCGGCCCCCATCTGGAAGGCCTTGAGAACAAAGTCCGGGGAGATCCGGCCCGAACACATGACCCGGATCACCCGAATGTTAGGCGGGTATTGCAGTCGACTGACCCCGGCTAGGTCAGCCCCGGCATAGGCGCACCAGTTGCAGCAGAAAGCGATAATCTTGGGTTCAAATTCACCAGCCATGTCGGATTCCCTTCTTCATTTCTCCCTTTATCTGTTCACCACACTTACCTTACCGTCAAGCGAACAGGGCTGTGGAGTCATTTGCTTCGCGTCATTTAGCTTCGCTGTCATTAAGTCATTAGGTTGTTACAATGAATGACTATCAATTACAGCATGTCGAAAATACTTGATAATACTACAACGCTATGCGCTATGCGCCATGCGCTCTGCGTTATTCACACAGCGCGGCTTCCACCATGGTCAGCACTTCATTGTCAGTGAAGTGTCGAATGGCCGCCGCACCCGTGGGGCAGGCCACGGCACAGGCACCACAACCCTTGCAAAGCACTTCCTGGATCTGAGAGACCAGGACGCCTTCACCAATATCCACTAGTTCCGGCGCACCGTAAGGGCACACCTCCACGCACTGGCCACAGCCACGACAGAGGTTCTGGTCCACGGTGGATACCACACCCTCCACCTCAATTTTCTCCTTGGCCAGAACGGTGGCGGCACGAGCCGCAGCTCCCAACCCTTGGGCGATGGCCTCATCAATAGGCTTTGGCGAATGGGCCAGACCACAAACAAACACCCCGTCCGCGGCAAAATCGATGGGCCGTAGTTTTACGTGCGCTTCCACAAAAAAACCATCGTCGTTTACCGGCACCCTGAATAATTGGGCTAGGGGGTTTTCCATTGGGGGCACTACGGCCGTGGCCAGGACCAGCAAATCAGGACGAATCTCCATCTCTCGCTGGAGGACATACCCGGTGAACCGAACCTCTAGATCATTTTCATCTTTGACTACTTCGAGCTCTTTATCAAAGTCATAACGGACAAAAACAATTCCCTTGTCCCGTGCCTCACGATAAAGGTCCTCGCGCAATCCATAAGTACGAAGATCCCTGTAGAGGATAAAAATATCCATCTCCGGATTGATTTCTTTTAATTTCAGAGCGCTTTTGACAGAATGGGTACAGCACACTTTCGAACAATAAGGCCTTTCCGGTATTCGCGAGCCGACACATTGGATGAAGACGGCTGAGCCTGTTTCCTTTAAGGACGGGTCGTTATCGATGAATTTACGATCCAGTTCCAGTCCGGTCAGAACTCGGGGTTCCTGACCGTAGAGATATTGATTGGGCTTGAGCTCCGATGCACCCGTGGCGACAATGGCAACGCCGTGTTCCAACACCTGCTCTTCACCATTGGATGCGACCGTAGATTTGAAGTTGCCCACAAAGCCATCCACCGCTTGCAACTCGCTGTTCAGATAGACGTCGATGTTCTCGTGGGCTTGGACGTCCTGAATGAGGCCGGCCAGGTAGTGCTGCACATCCTCACCCAGCCAGGTTGCATAGAGATTTCGGGCCTGGCCCCCCAGGACATCGCTCTTTTCTATGAGATGAGTGTGATAGCCTTGTTCTGCCAGATTCTTGGCAGCGACCATACCGGAAACGCCACCGCCTATTACCAAGGCAGTTCGGTCAACCTCCACTTCAGGGTCAGATAGTGGTTCCAGTAAGGCGACTCTGGCCACGGCCATGCGAACCAGATCCTTGGACTTTTCTGTTGCCGCCTCAGGATCAGCTGTATGTACCCAGGAACATTGATTGCGGATATTGCCCATCTCGAAAAGGTATTTGTTGATCCCCGCATTGGTCACAGTTTCCTGGAAGAGAGGTTCATGGGTCCGGGGCGTACAGGCGGCCACCACAACCCGGTTCAAGCCCTGCTCTTTGATAACCTGGGTCATTTTTTCCTGGGTGTCCTGGGAGCAGCTAAAAAGATTCTCTTCCACATAGGCCACGTCCGGTAAGGTTCGGGCATATTCTGCCACTGCCGCAACATCCACCACCCCAGCTATGTTGGTACCGCAGTGGCAGACAAAAACCCCTATCCGGGGTGATTCGCCACGCACATCAAGCTCTGCGGGAATCTCCTTGGTTTGGGTCAGCGAGAAACGGGATTCGGCTAGAGTACCCTCAACCGCCGCCGCACAGGCGCTGGACTCGATCACTGATTGGGGAATGTCTTTGGGACCTTGGAAAGCACCGCAAACAAAGACGCCAGGCCTGGAACTACGAACGGGCTCAAAGCTGCTCGCAGAGGCAAAATTATACTGATCGAGCTCAATGCCCAGCTTGTTGGCAAGATCCACCGCTGCCCTTGACACCCCGAGTCCAACGGACAGCACCACAATATCAAATTCTTCTTCGACTCTTCTGCCGGCTTCATCGGTATAGCGGATGAGTTGGTTTCCGGTGTCATCGGCGGTGACAATGTTGCTAATCTTGGATTTTATGAAACGTACCCCGGCCGCCTCGGCCCGATGGTAGTATCTTTCGAAGTCTTTGCCGTGGGTGCGCATGTCAATGTAGAAAATGGCCGTATCCAGCAAGTCTCTACTGTGCTCTTTGGCCACAATGGCTTCTTTTATGGCATAGGTGCAGCACACCGCCGAACAATAAGGTTTCGTCTCCGGGTGCACATCCCTGGAGCCCACACACTGAATCCAGGCGATTTTCTTCGGCTCCTTTTCATCGGAAGGTCTCACCAAGTGGCCCTGGTAGGGGCCGGTAGCTGCAAGAATTCGTTCAAACTCCAAACTGGTTACCACATTGGAAGATCTATTGTAGCCATAGATGTCTCGGCTAGCGGGATTGAAGGCCCTAGAGCCTGAGGCCAACACTACCGCACCTACTTTAATGGTCAGTTCTTTTTCTTGGTCCTCGAAATTAATAGCCTCACTGGGGCAAAACTTCTCACAGGCCTTGCATTTGCCTTTCTTGACAAAGTAGATGCAGTGCTCAGAATCGATGACGTATTTCAGCGGCACCGCCTGGGCGTACTTGACATAGATGGCCTTGCGTTTTCCCATACCAGCGTCATATTCGCTTGATACCTTTTTAGGACATTTCTCAGCGCACACACCGCAGGCGATACATTTCTCTAAGTCAACGTAGCGGGGACTCTGTCGCACTTTGACCTGAAAGTTTCCCTCCTCCCCAGAGATGCTCTCCACCTCTGAGAGAGTCATAAGCTCGATGTTCAGATGCCGGCCGACCTCGACCAGTTTCGGCGAGATAATTCACATGGAACAGTCATTGGTGGGAAAGGTCTTGTCCAGCTGAGACATCATGCCCCCTATGGAAGGAGACCTTTCCACCAAATAGACATAGTAGCCAGAGTCGGCCAGATCCAAGGCAGCCTGCATGCCGGCAATGCCAGCGCCCACCACCATTACTGAGCCAATCTTATCTTGGGTCATCTTCTCCTCTGCCTCTTTATACGCCTGTAGGTTGATACATTCCTTATGCCTCTGCCGCCTCTTGCAGCTCCTCTTCCTCTGGCTCCGGGACAAAATAGAAATCCTCGATGGTATCGAGAGAGAGTTGATTGAGCTCCAGTCCCAGAGCCCGTGGCTCGAGGCCCATGCTGAGTCCAAGGAGTTGGGGATATAAAATGGAGGCAAGCTCATGGTTCGTGCCCCGGGAGGAAGAGATCATCTGTTGCACCGCATCAAACTGAATCTGGCAGTAGGTACAGGCAGCGCACAGATAATGAGCACCATGCTGCTTGGCGTCGGCACGTTTCTTCTCGGTCAGATCCATGGAAAGCTCATCATTTATCCCCAACAAGGGACCACCACAACACTCGAGCTGAGCCGGCCAGTAAATGGAGGTGGCTCCTGTGAGCTCCACCAGCTGGTCGAATAAAGACGGGGCCACCGGATCGTCAAAGGCAACTATCTTACTCGGCCTCAGAGCATGGCAGCCGTAGTGAGTGGCAATGGGTAAATCGGCAAAAGGCCTGACTACCTTCTCTTTGATGGCCTCAAGGCCCACCTCGTGAAAGAGCACTGAAAGAAGATGTTTTACCTCACCCTCCCCCTCATAGCTCAGAGCCTCTTTCTGCAAAATCTCATTTATCTCAGCCCGTAACGAGCTCTCTTCCTTGAGGAGATGGGCTGCCTTTTTTAGATTGCCAAAACAGCACTTGCAAAGAGTCATCACCTGAAGATTTTCCCTGGCAGCCAGGGCCAGATTCCTAGCCGCAAAAAGAACGGAGGTCTTTACATCGAGGTTCCGTACCGGATAGCCACAACAGCTAAACTCTTTGACATCCACCAGCCCCACACCAAGTTTTGATAATACCGCTCGGGCAGACATCTCGTACTGAGTAAGATGGGCCGGAATCTGACAGCCCACAAACAGGGCATAGTTCATACGCTACCTCTTTTCCTTTACCTCTCTGATGGCTCGATTCTTCAACTCGTAGAGCACATCGGTAACCCACACCCCCTGGGGACAGTGCTCCTGGCACTGGTAGCAGGTAAGACAGTCCCAGAGCATATTGGAACCCAAAGCAAGATCCTTTAGCCCCAGCCCACAGGAGTGCATGATCTGATGCGGCAGGAGCCCCAGGGCCTCCTGGGGACTGTCAAAGTTCGCCACCACCGGACACACCGTGGTGCAGGTCTCACAGCCAAAGCAGGCAGAAAAACTAGCGACCTCATCTGAGAGAGAAAGCCCGCCCTTAAACTCCCTGTCTGCCGGGCTGAGAGAAAGCACCTCATCTGCAGCCTTCATCAGCTCGCACTGGGCCACTATCGCCTCCCGGGCTCGAGTAAGGGGCGCCGGGTAATTATCCTCAACCAGCTCTTCTCGCATCAGCCCCCGGTAGTAAGAAAGCGGGGAGAGGGCAAGGAGCTCGGGGTAGCCTCTCTTGAGCAGCGTCTCTCGCACCGTAAACCACAAATCCTGCAAATTGATCCCCACCGGACAGAGCACCGTACAACGACGGCAATTGGTACACAGATAAATCCCCTCCTGAATGTGGGTGAGCTCCTGGGCGCTGAGATCCCTGCCGGAGGCAAGGGCCTTCACCGAGGCTATCTTCTCGGAGGGAAGAATGTTCAGATTCGAAAGCTGCTCAAAGGCCACTGCCACTGAACAATGAAGGCTGCAGGTGCAGCAGTGGGTGCAGGCATCGAGCTCCATCACCTGCCTGGTGGCAATGTTGAGCGGATCTGATCTTTGCTTGTCCATCACCGCATTGGCCACCAGAGTGAGCGGCGAGGCAAAGATGTGAAACATCTTACTGAACGGAAGATAGGCCAGACCAAGCCAGCAGGCCAGAAAATGAAGGTACCACAGGATCTTCGCCGCATGCGCCCTATCCAAGCTCAGGGCTATGGGCGTGATCGCCTTGGCTGTGGCATAGCCCAAAAATGCCGACTGGGGCTTGGAGTGACACTCAACGCAGCTCAGCTCATGGGCTTCTTTGCCCGCCGCTAACAGCTCGGCATCAAACGGACCTTTGGCAGTGGGGGAGACCACGCCGAATTCTTCAACCCAATAGGCCTCTAAAGATCTCAGCTCTTCTTCGTCGGCTGAAATGGTGTACTCCTCCACCATCTCCTGATACCGGGAATATGAGGTTATCTTCACGCCCTCCAACACTACACCCGAGACCATAATAACGGCCAAAATGATGATGGCGTAATGATCCTGACCACTGGTCCTCAGACGAGCTACCTTCAGAATAAAACGGCGATAGAGCGCCAGGGCGATACCGAAAATCACCACAGCCCCAAAAAGATCCCGCAAAAATAGAAACGGGTTGATTGTCGAATAATATTCTGGAAACAGCTCAGCGGTTACAAACCGATCCAGCGCGTGCATCAGCAAAAGCAGCATAAAACCACCATACAGACAGATGTGCATCAGCCATCTCAAAAAAT
>ENA-OVNL01000060-OVNL01000060.1-sediment-metagenome-genome-assembly--contig:-NODE-60-length-11781-cov-2.331852_pt1 | contig 11781 bp, 9 predicted proteins | sample MGYA00250099_ERZ650198 | MGnify/ENA primary metagenome ERZ650198 (study PRJEB26732, sample SAMN07278974) | sediment metagenome | biome: marsh; feature: saltmarsh; material: sediment | place: USA...
TTTGACTATCAAGCTGTTGAAGGAGAGGCGAAAGTGGAGACTTACGGCTCCCAAGGGGATGAGGATTTACTCGAGGAGCACTTCGTCAGAGTATTTGAACATGGAAACACTACGGTCAACATCGGACTGACTCGCGGCAAGGCCCGAGTCTATATCGAATCTGAAAGAGAGTAACAGAGGACAATGGACATGAGTGGTGGAACTTTTAGCCAGGCAGATTACCAACAGATGGGGCGGCTGAGAATTAGTGAAGCTGAAGCGGAGAGGCAGCTCAGCATATTCAGGGAAGGAGTACGGCCTATACAGTTGGAGAAGCCCTGCACTGTGGGTGACGGTATAGAACGGCTGGAGTCGGACCAACAGGAGATTTTTATAGCCCGTTGGCAGGAAGGGGCAACCGAAGGCCGACTCGGTGAGTTTGTGCCGGCGTCAGGGGCGGCCACTCGCATGTTTGCCTTCATGCATCGTGTTCGAAATGAGCTGCCCCGGATTAACCGGGCAGATATTGAAGCTGGGGTGGCAAGAGAGGACGGTGACTATCAAAACTTTCAGAAGTTCATTGCTTCCCTGGATCGTTTCGCCTTTGTTGAACCCCTGCGGAAGGTAATGGCCGAAGCGTCAATTTCTCTCGATGAAAGGTTGGCTTCCGGAGAATACACCGAGATCGTGGACTTTCTTCTGCAGCCTAAAGGGTTGGATTTCGGTTCCATGCCCAAAGCGCTTATTCCCTTTCACCGCTATCCGGATCACCTTCGTACTCCTGTGGAGGAGCATTTGGTTGAGGTAACTCACACAGTACCGGATGGCAGTGGACATTGTCGTCTTCATTTTACCGTGGCTCCAGAAATCGAGGAGGCAGTGGTCAAACACGGGCGTCGGGCAGCGATCGAACACGGAGAACGGCTCGAGGTGCACTATGAACTCACCTTTTCCCTCCAAAGTCCCGCCACCAATACCGTGGCAGTAGACCTGGACAACCGTCCTTTTCGGCGGGATGACGGCAGCCTTCTTTTTCGTCCCGGAGGTCACGGTGCCTTACTGGAAAATTTGGACCAGCTCCGTGGCGATGTTGTCTTTATCAAAAATATTGACAACGTGGTAACCGACAGTCAGCGGGAACTAGTTGTTCGCTACCAGAGAGTTCTGGCCGGAAAATTCCTGGAACTCCAGGACAGGTTGTTCCACTATCTCAAACTGCTGAGTATCGGCCCAGTGACGGTTGGCGAGGAGGAGAAAATCATGAACTTCGCCAGCAAGGATCTCAAGGCGATATCGAAGGAAGAATTCTCCAGCCTCACCGAGGAAGAAAGATTATCGCGAATCTTTCAGGCCCTGAACAGGCCCCTGAGGGTGTGCGGCATGGTGATTAATCGAGGGGAGCCCGGGGGTGGTCCTTTTTGGGTGCGGGAACCGTCGGGCAAGCTGTCCCTTCAGATTGTAGAAGGTTCCCAAGTAGATGATAGTTCCCCCGAGCAGCAAGATATTTTTGCATCTTCAACCCATTTTAGCCCGGTTAACCTGGTGTGCGGCCTCCGCGATTTTCAAGGGCGACCCTTCGAGCTCTCCGACTATATGGATCCGCAGGCGGTATTCATTGCTCGCAAAACCGAGGAAGGCCGCGATCTTAAGGCTTTGGAACGACCTGGATTGTGGAACGGGGGCATGGCTCACTGGAATACTGTTTTTGTGGAGATACCCGAGGAGACATTCAACCCGGTCAAGACGATCAATGACCTCTTGCGAGGTGGGCATCAAGTGAGCGACAAGGCTAAATAGCCAGGATATTTCATGAATTGGTTCCTGCCGATCGTATTATATTCTGTGCGAATAATCTCCTCTGTTTTGCACCCTCCCATTCTGAACGTATGGCTTCCTCAATAGGGCTGCGGTGCATACTCCACTTCAACACTGCCATATACAGTCAAGACCTGATTCGTTCGCGGGCTCTTAGCCTATAAGATAGATGTTATTCCATCACGAGTTTGATCGGAGAGTAAGGACTTGCTGCACATTTTTGCTGGAAGGGGGCGAAAGCATGACTGATGAGCCAATGAGAACAACCTCAGAACTGAGATGTCCATTTCTGGATTGCAAGAGTAAAAAAGTTGCCACCGTGGGATATGGCAAGCATGTCCCCTCATCAGACAAGTCAGAACAAGATTTTAATGAACGTCTATTCCAATGTCAGGAGTGTGAGAGAAAATTCCTCTATATTGGAAGTCTATCCTAAAATAACAACGGTTAACAAAGAACGGTTAACTAGGGAGGAGAGTAATTATGGAAAACAAGGAAGCGTACAAGGATAAACTAGAAGCACAAATGAGAGAATGGAGCGCTAAAATCGATTTACTGAAGGCCAGGGCTGATCCGAAGCTGAGGCCAAGATTGAGTACAAGAACCGGATTGAGGACTTCCGAGATAAAAAAAGCCTTGCAGGCAAAACTCAGTGAATTACAGAACGCAAGCGACGCCGCGAGCTGCCAGTTGCTTGCTGCCTGCTGTATTCTGTATTCTGTCCTCTGGCCTCTGGCCTCTCACCTCGTCTCGCCAATAAGGGCCAAAGCGATTTCGCGTAAATCCAGTGGCCTAAGAAGTGGTTTTTCGATTACTGCAGATTTCGGCATGAGGATAAATCCGCGCGTTTCTTCTGTACCCGGACCGCCGTGAGCACCGTTTTCGATTGGAAAAGTCACGGGCTTTTCCCCCGGCCTCCACCCTGAAATAACAAAATCCCCCGAGTCCTGATGCCGGCAGAGTCGAGCCAGGTCTTCGGCAACGACATCGAGAAAAGGGTGATCGCGTCCCAGTATCTGTTCCCTATTCTCATATAGATCAAAGGGCCCCGCACCGTTGAAGGCGATTACCGAATCGCCGCGATCATACAATACAAGGGGTATCTGTGCCTGCTTCACCAACTTTGCCGCATAGCGTTCCTTTTCTTTGTTGGAAATTCTTGTCGGCATGTATATGTGGCCCAACGGACCCATGGCCGCAACCTTTATTTCTTGTATTGGACCCTGGCCAACTGCCTCACTGCGGAGCCGTGTTGCTCCCTTACGGATGATACCTCTCCTGCGCCGTTTCAGGATTACGCCTGTCGGAGAGCTGTGGGTCGTATCAAACGACAGGCTTGACATGGTGCCCTTGGAGAACACTTCTGCAATGGCTGTGTTCACTGCTATGCCATGGATTAATTCATAACTTGCACAGTCTTCCTGACCATGGTCGGAATGGAAAATTATCTGATATGTGCGGTATTCTGAGCGAAGGGCTGCACGGTATATATCTTTTACGGCGCCGTCTATGCCCTGCAAGGTCCAGTGTGCAAATGCTGAAGAGGGGCCCCTGCGATGGGCCTGTTCATCATAGCCGATAAAGTCAGCATGAATCACAGGCACCCCGCGGAGGGCGTCAATTTTCAGCCGAGTTCGGATCAGCTCTCTCAAAACGATACAGATACCGACCCGGGTGGGGACAAATTTCAGTTCCTTGAAAAAGTTTTTTCTCTCCACAATGCCACTGAAAAAATCTACAAGGGCCAGTCCCAACTCGATGAAGACAAGCCCGAGAATTCGCAAAAATTTGCCCACGTGGAAGAGGAGCACCAAGAGAACCTTGATTGGATTGGCAGCCTTCAGGAAAGACTCAAGATTCAGAGTTTGGGCACAATATCGGGCTTCGGTGGCACCACCTGCAAAGACGTTTCCATATGAGGTCCCGCCTTTAAGTAGTCCCTTGTGTTCTGTCTCAAGGGCTTCAGCTACACGGTTTACGCAGCGAGGATGGTACATGATACAGTTCTCACCACTTTGCCTTCTATAGAACTGAAAGGCGGGAACGGCCGTTTTCACCCCAAAGAAAAGCTCAGCCTGCACAGCAGGGGTGGCTGACGGCATGCCGGAGTAGAAGGGTTTCAGAGTAAACTCCTTGCTTGCCAGTAACTGCCCAAGGAAGGGGAGACTATTTTTCTCCAGCGCTTTTTCAAACTCACTGTATGACAACCCATCGATCTGGATCAAAATGAGCCCGGGCTCTGTAGAAGCGCGCTCGGGAAGAGGCAGATTGAGAAGCCTGATCACCCACTCACTGCGGCTGATCTTTCTGCGAAGCTTATAGAGAGAATTTTTGACACGGCTATTCAAGCGGCACCTGTGTGCTGTCATCCTCCTTGATTAACTTTGTGGCGGCCTTTGTCTTTTCTGAGATCAACTCCCACTCAGCCTTTAGCCTTCTCATTAAAGTGTCAAAAGGGATAAGCTCATGAGTTCTATGGTCCGTTCCGTGACCAAGGATCGATTGGTAAAGGTGGACCAGTCTATCCGCAGACCGTGCGCGGGAGAAACGATTTGCCGTCTTCAACGCTTCCTTTTGCCACGCTTCTGCGCGGGTGGCATCTTCGGTGAATTCGCGAATAGCCTGGACAAAAGAACGCCGTGAGGCATTCTCGGAAAGCAAGCGCCCGTTGCGCCCGTCTTCCACGACCTCTCGAGCTCCTGAGGCATCGAGAGCGATTACCGGTGTACCGGCAGCCATGGCTTCAGTCAGGACCATGCCCTGGGTTTCAGATTTGGAGCTAAAAACAAAGAGGTCCATGGCCTGGTACACATGGGCCAGGTCCTGGCCGGTGACTGTTCCCAACATACGTAACTGATCACTCAGAGCTCTATCGGCAAAGATCCTTTTAATTTCGCTCCCACTAGGACCACTGCCACCTACGACGAAGAACGCTTCACGGTTGCTCCCCAAAAACAGCGCTACCGCTTCGGCCAGATAGGTGAGGTTCTTTTCCGGTGCCAGTCGCCCTAAATGGCCAATGACCAGAGCATCCTGGGGAATTCCATGAGCTTGACGGATTTTCTCTCCCCTCCCTTTACTGAAAAACTGGATGTCTACCCCGGTGGGAATATCTTCAATTGGTTTTTCAACCCCGCGCTTGCGGAGCAAGCGACCAACACTGAGGCTGGGTGCCACCACTTTGGCGCAAAGATTGGCATACTCGGTAGAGAGTTTAATGACAAAGTGTTGCAGGGTTTCGGAATCCAGAGGGACGTAATGGGTGTATTGCTCGTACAGGGTGTGATGGGTGAAAACCAGTGGCAGGCCACGTGTCCGGGCCGTCCGGATGGCTGCGTCTCCCAGCAAATAGGGATGGTGGCTGTGAATGACGTCAGGTGAAAACTGATCTATTTTGTGGTTGATAATGAATGGTATAGGAATGCGAAGGGAAAAGTCGCTGCCGTTGAAGTTCTGGATGGCGGGTAATCGCAGCACCTCGTACTGTACCCCTGTAGGGTCTGTATGCTCATGAAAGGTGGGGGCAATAACGAGAACCTTGTGACCCAGGCGACAGAGATCCTCCGCAAAAATCGCCACAGAGCGCGCCACCCCACCGACGTGGGGAAGGTAAGTATTGGTGAACATGCAGATATTCATGGAATCAAGTCCTGTTCAAGGTCCGTGGTGAGTTGTCCGTCGTCCATTGCGAGGAGGCATAGAGCATCGGGCAAGTCAGTTCGTCAATGAGATAATGACTCAATGACGCCGGAGGCAATTGACTCATGACCTCCTGCCAGCTAAAGCCTCACGTTTCTACAACGGTTCCAGCCGATATGATCCGCTGACACCCGGTATCGTCTGCTGCTGGTAGCCCGGCACCTTGATCTCCACCTCCGGTGCTTTATCAAACCAGGAGGCATCCACTCGCAGCGCCGCTTCGTCTCCTTCATGGCGCAGACTTACACTCACCCCACCGTAAGGAGTGAGGGTAGGTCCAAAACTGAGTTCTTCACCCGATTCCAACCATTCGGGGAAAACTCCGGATCCCAGTATGAGTCTGTCTCCCTCCTCCCGGACGAAGAGATTACGCATCATCATAATCCACTCAGCAGCGGCCCAGCCGTGCTGGCCGTCTCCCATACAGCCTCCCCCGGTAATGGGATGGATTGCCTCCGGCCACTGACCGGTGGGCGATGCCAGTTCCGCCACGCTTTCGATCAGTGCTCTATAACGTGAGTCATTGTATCGAAGCAGTGATTGGGCGATGGATAACGTCAGATAGGCGTTAATTCCTGAGTGGATCATGTCCTGAAAGAAACCACCGGAGTGAAAACAATGTTCCATGAGAAAATCGATGGTACGTGTGATTTTCGGCTCATATGGCCCTGTGAGTTGTAAGGGATAATCTGCCACTAGCGAACCGATGGCACCGGCATCCAAGCGCCGGTTTGGCGACGCGGGAATGCCACCACGGCTTCTTCTCTCTGGTATCGCCTCAATACTGGCAAAAACCGTCCTCTCGAAATCGGAGGCAAGATCCTCGATCTCTCCTTTCTTTGATTGAGAATAAAATTTGCCGGCAAGGCGGGCAGCACCTTTAAGACCGGCAATAGCCCAGAAATCATCCCAGTAATAGTAATCGTTAGGGCCGAAATGTTCTGCGCTGAAACCGGCAGGGAGAAGTCCAGGGTGCTGCGCACCTTTTTTCTTGCTACCCCTTTTCTTTCTGATCCAGTTCACTCCCTTGATAACTGCTTTCATCCAGCTCTCATCGAGGTTGTGTCTGGTGAGTTGATGGAACCTGTCAAATATCCAGAGCACCTGTCCGTTTGAATCCCATTCTCCCTTCTGGGATTGAAAGTAGCCGGAGCGCTTTTGCCTGGTGAGAAAGGTGGCCAGCAACCGATGGCATCTATCAGAAAACCCGAGTGCCAACAGTCCGTTGATCATCAAGCAAGCGTCCCGAAACCAGAAGCGTTTGTAGGTGTACGGACCCGGAACTACATCGTCCGCTGAGAGGAGAACCAGGGATCTCACCGCTGCGTCGAAGAGAAATTGGATTTTGCCATCCGGTATATTCAGGGTTGCAGTCTCGGCCACACAGGATGTCCAGGTCTGTTGTGGCTGGAGAATAGTATTGACTTCTCGATGCATTTTCCGCTCTAGCGGTATACGTATTTCGATCTCTTTATCATCGTTGCTGAGCAGGGGAAAAAGAGCAGCAGCAGTGGCCATGCCCACTACACAGCTGACTCGGCGTTCTGATTCAGTCCGGTCCACTTTGTGGATAACGTCTCCATCATCGTAGGTGGAGAAAACCACGCGTTCAGGACGTTCGCTCATCTCTACCGGGATTTCGTTGTCCACCAGCAGCCCGGGTTGTCGTGGTACAAAGGCTATCTCCTCAATAAATTGAATTCCTTCCGGATTGTAGGGACGTATTGAAACTGCCATCCATCCCTCGTCCTGCCCTCTTCCCGTGATCCCTAGACTCAGATAGGGATCGGTCCCTTCCATTTCTACTGCTGCCGTGGCCTCAAGTTTCTGCTCATTCGAGTGACACTGTGTTCTTACCAGCAGATTGGGTGAGAATTCCAGCCGTTGTTTTACCTCCGGCAGTCGAGAAGGAAGCAGCATGTTCCCACTCTTGGAGATAATCCAAAAGTCGAGGGACCAGCCGTCATGGAAAGGTGTAACCAACCCGCGTGGATCGACAATCGGGTAAACAGGTAAATCAGGTTGGCCGACGGCAGTCCAGTTTCGGTGCGTCAGATTTACGTGACTAAAAGAAAAGGCCCTGGGAATGAATGAAGGATCGTCGGGATTGAACTGTTTCTCCACCCAGTAAGGCCAGACCCAATCAAGGTTGTGCTGTATTGCCTTGGTGTTTATGAGTCCTCGGGCGTGAAATATGATCCCGGCTCGCAATAATTCTATTGGTTCCTGCACCTCCGAAGGTTGGGCAAAGCGACGCAATCTGGCCAAAAGGGAAACCGGGTCGATAACGCCGTAAGAACGTGCGGCCCGCTTGAGAAGGAATCTCCATGGTATCCAGCGTGTGATCATAGTGCCAAGTCCGTTGTGTCAAAGCACAGGACATAGGGCATAGAGTCAAAATCCAGAGGTCAGAATCCAGTATTCAGATTTCAGTTATTTCGCTTGAATTTGCTGACACCTGAAGCCTACATACTGAGATCCGCAACCCCAAATTGTATATTTTACATCCCACATCATCATTCCTCAACCTCCTCTGGTGGAACTTGAATAGACAGCACCGGACAAGATGCCATTATCTGTCCATCAAGGATAATCAAGGGTTCCCTCACAATTTCCAGCACGGCGGGGCCAATTCAATCTCAGGCAGGTCCTTGACCAAGTGTATAAGTGTCTCAGAACTTCCCATTTAATTTTCCTTACCTATCTTTTTTCTTGACATCTACAAAGTATACCCCATTCTTTACAATACAAAAATTATGTATTATTCATCGAACAATGTGATCAATGCTAACAACCATCTGACCCGTTTTATAGCTTCCCTTTGAGAATATGGCAGAAAAGAAATCTGTTCACAACAAAGTTCTTGCTGAAGGAAAAAACTGCTGGCGGATTGCTCCAGCGGACAGGGTGGCATTTCTGATTGATGGAGCCTCATACTTTGCCGCTTTTCTATCGGCTGTGGAACGTGCCCAGAGATCCGTTCTTATTGTCGGCTGGGACTTTGACAGTCGCATTCAGTTACAGCATGATGAAAAACCTCAGGATGGTGCAGAGCAATTGCTCCATTTCCTCAAGGCGGTAATTTCCCGTCGGAAAGATCTACACATTCACATTCTTATCTGGGACTTCGCCGTGATCTACGCCTTAGATAGAGAGCTTTTTCCGACAATAAAACTAGACTGGCACGTCCCAAGGCGGTTGCATTTCCGTTTTGACGGGAATAATCCCGTCGGTGTATCCCATCACCAGAAGATTGTCGTGATTGATGATGCAGTGGCCTTTGTCGGTGGCATCGATTTGTCAAAATCCAGGTGGGACACGCCTGAACACAGAGCCAAAGACCCGCGGCGGGTGGACCCTTTGGGGCGCAGCTACCCTCCCAGGCATGATGTTCAACTGGCGGTGGCCGGCCCGGCAGCCGCGGCACTCGGCGACCTGGTGCGTGAAAGGTGGTACCGCGCCACCGGTGATCGACTAAAGCCCCCCGAAGAAAAAGATCTCGATCCTTGGCCACCAGAGCTCTCGGCTGACATGGAAAATGTTAGGATCGGAATTGCCCGTACAGAGTCAGCTCACGAGGAAAGGCAGGAGATCCGTGAGGTAGAAAACCTCTACTGCGACGCAATTGCTGCAGCTCGTCGATATATCTACCTTGAAAACCAGTATTTCACTTGCGAGAAAATTGCGGAGGCTCTCGCTTCTCGGCTACAAGAAGAAGACGGTCCTGAAGTCGTCATGGTTCTGCCACGACGTTGCCCCGGCTGGCTCGAAGAGTCCACCATGGGGGCTCTGCGTGCCCGACTTGTACTGCGGCTCAGGGAAAGAGATCTGCACGGGCGACTGCGGGTGTGCTACCCGATTGTCCCTGATCTCGGAGAAGAACACATCATCGTTCATGCCAAGCTCATGGTGGTGGATGACACTCTGGTGCGTGTGGGCTCGGCGAATCTCAGCAACCGTTCCATGGGTTCAGATTCTGAATGTGATCTCGCCATAGAAGCTGTGGGTGAGGCTCGCACTGAAAAAGCCATTGCCACATTTCGCAATCAACTTCTTGCCGAACATTTGGGAGTAGGGGCGGATGCAGTGGCTGATAGGCTGTCCACCGGACATTCGCTCATAGAAGTGGTGGAGGAACTGGGTGATTCTGAACGAACCCTTGTTCCCCTTGAGGTGGAAGATCCCGAGCGGAGTGAAAAAATACTTCCCGCCAGCGCTGTATTCGATCCTGAACGTCCGGTGTCTCCAGAAGAATTGCTCGAGGAATTCGTTCCAGAGAAAGTCCGTCAGTCGGGTAAGCACGGTCTCTTGCGACTAGGGCTCATCCTGCTGGCGCTTCTGGCCCTCTCGGCCGCCTGGCGTTGGACACCACTTGGAGAGTGGCTTAGTGTGGAGAGGATCACCGGGTGGCTAGATCATCTCCGCGGCAGCCCCTCAGCGCCCCTTCTAATACTGGGAGGCTATATTGTCGGCAGTCTGGTTCTTGTTCCTATAACCCTGATGATTCTGGCCACCGCTTTTGCCTTCGGGCCGCTCGCAGGATCTGCCTATTCCCTGCTAGGCTGTCTCCTGGCTGCAGTGATTACCTATGCTGTTGGCCGTATTCTTGGCCGAGATAAAGTTCGCCGCTTAGCCGGCTCCCGTTTGGACCGGGTGAATCGTCGACTTGCAGACCATGGCTTAGTCACCATGCTCACCGTCCGACTGCTACCGATAGCTCCCTACACTGTGGTGAACATCGTGGCCGGAGCTTTCCACATCCGCTTCCGAGATTTTGTTTTCGGAACCATCCTGGGAATGGCACCAGGAATTCTCGCCATTACTGTTTTTGAGCGCCAGCTGGAGGAGGCTATCCGAAAACCGGGAGCCGGAAGTCTTAGCCTTTTGGCTGCGGTGGTAGCAGCGATTGCCGTCACGGCGGTCATGGTCCGAAGACGGTTGGGCGACAACTAGGAGGTGCCAGACTATCGCCTCTCCGGCTCACAACTAATACAGATGTTGAAAAACCATTTTACATTTTCAGATAAAACACAGGATGAAATCACTGTGGCTTCCTTTAACATTCATCAGTGCCTGGGTATGGACGACGAGAGAGATCCGGAGCGGACCGCTCGCGTCATTGCAGAGCTAAACGCTCACCTGGTCGGACTACAAGAGGTTCACAGCACTTTTATCGAATCACCACAGTTAAATACCTTGACCCAAACCACGGGGCTTCATGTCATTCCCGGCCCCACCATGCACCGCAGCGACGGCCACTACGGCAACGTCCTGCTGACAGCCTACAGTCCCCTTAGTGTTCGGCCCATAGATCTGAGCTTTCCTGGAAGAGAGCCTCGTGGCGCTATTGATGCAGGGCTGGATATCCAAGGCCGGAGTGTGAGAGTAATTGTCACTCACCTGGGACTAAATGTGAGGGAACGGCAATTCCAGGTGGATCGGCTATCAGAAAGTCTGGTTTCACAAAAATACGACCTCCTCGTGCTCATGGGAGACTTCAACGAGTGGTTTCCATTCAGGCGGCAGCTTCTCTTACTGAATCGGTTGCTTGGCAAAATATCAACCCGACCAACCTATCCCTCTCGCTATCCCATCTTAGCCCTGGACCGGATTTGGGTTCGACCCAAGCAAGCACTGCAAGCCATAAAGATTCACAAAAGCCCTCTCGCCCGAATCGCCTCTGACCACCTGCCCCTGAAGGCGAGGATCGCAATCGTCCCACCAGCTTAACTCATTGGGGCAAAGGAGGATGATTACCCTCATGAGAAAGGAAAAACATTATCATGAAAAGCTTGATTCACAGCTCGAGGAATGGGGTTCAAGGATTGATCTATTGGCTCTAGAATTGCAAAGGCAAAAGGCAGGCGGTAAAGTCAATTGTGAGGAACACATCAAAAAGCTTCGCCACGAGCAAGCGGTACTCCAGGAAAAAGTGACCACATTAAAACAAACACGTGGTAAAACCTGGGTAGAACTCAAGAGCAGCGTCGAGAAGGATGCATTGGAGCTCAAGGCTTCCCTTGACAAAGCTTCGTTACGGTACGTGTGAATCTGTCGCATCCCTTTCATCCAGGCTCCTAGCTGGTTATGGTCTTAGTTGAAAAGATTTAACTGGCTGCTTCGAGGTGCAAGATGAATGTGATTATACAAAACATGGAAAAAATAGTCTGGCCTCTCGGCACGTTGGCAGCGGTTTTGCTCGAAGCCTTTCTGGTGCACTATTTACTTTTCAGGGAGCTTGACCGTTTGGCACGTGGCACTAAGACAATTTTTGACGATTTACTGGTA
>ENA-OVNL01000061-OVNL01000061.1-sediment-metagenome-genome-assembly--contig:-NODE-61-length-11709-cov-4.107376_pt1 | contig 11709 bp, 7 predicted proteins | sample MGYA00250099_ERZ650198 | MGnify/ENA primary metagenome ERZ650198 (study PRJEB26732, sample SAMN07278974) | sediment metagenome | biome: marsh; feature: saltmarsh; material: sediment | place: USA...
TCATGTTCATGAAATCAAGGTTCTCGAAAGATCGCGAGAAGCTGACAAAATCTTCACGCCGGCCATCGTCGTTCATGCGCATGGCCGGGAAATAGGCACAGGGCAGAAACCGCGCATCGATCGCCACCCGCTGCAGGTCCGGGCGGAATTGCTCATGCGGCGGGCGCGGGAAACGCTGGCCGAAGTCCCGGCCCAGGACCAGGACGAGGACCACCAGGACCGCCAGCAGGGCGGTCGCCAGGCGGTGGCGGCGGGCCTCGACGCCTACATCACCGGCGAGGCCACCGAGTGGGTCCTCCACCAGGCCGCCGAGGACGGGGTCCACTATGTTGCCGCCGGACATTACGCGACGGAGCGCTTCGGCATCCGTGCCCTCGGCCGCTGGCTTGCGGAGCGCCACCCGGTGGAGGTCGAGTTCATCGACCTGCCGAACCCGGTTTAGATCAGTTCTGAGTTTTGAGTTTTGAGTTTTGAGTTGAGGGACACGCTGGGCGTTCGAGGAAATTCGAAATTCGAAATTCGAAATTCGCAATTATCTCCCTATGCTCTATGCCCTATGCCCCATGTTCCCTATTCAAATCCTTCGCAAAAAGCCAGCACATTTTTCCCCAGGTCCGGCAAATAATATCCACCTTCTAGTAAAGCAAAGCGCCGTCCTTCACAGAGCCGCTCTGAGGCCTGGCGAAGCCAGGACCCCAAAAGCGCATAATCTTCGGTCTTCAGGAGACCACCAAGATCCCGCTCATAGGTATCAAATCCCATCGACACAGCCAGCAAGTCGGCCTTCCTTATAACTTGCAAGACACTCTGTGCTTGCTCCAAATACTCTTCCCGTTCAACAGCCTCAATATTCCGCACCAAGATTCCAGATTCTGAAACGAAGATGCGCTGGGTGCCATCTCCTACATGATGGTCCAGATCAACGATCACCACCCAGCGCAGATCTGCTTCCTGGTGTAATTTTTTGATTGCGATGGCCATGTTGTTCACATAACAAAAGCCCCATGATCCGTTTTGGTCGGCGTGGTGCCCGGGAGGTCGCAGCAGTCCAAAAGCCGGCCTTCCCTCCAGTGCCGCCCGAGCGCACTGAATGGCTCCACCAACAGCGATCAACACCGTTTCCAAAAGCAACCGCCTGCTTCTGATCCTCGCCACCATGGCGGGTTCGTGAACCAAATAGAGTTCGGCTTCAGATGCCGGCTCCGGTTTGATAAATGGTTGGTATTTCTGTAGACTACTTCGTATCGCCTTTATTCTCTGTGGCCCTTCAAGGGATCCAGGCGAAAAATCATTTTCATAACCGGAATGGTAAATGACCTCTAGCAACAGCCTCACCTCACCTCTGCCCACTCAGGATAGCTACGTCGTTCTCCACGGGAAAAGTAAATTCCTGGTCCCAGCCACCATTGTTCCTCTGGACCTACATAACAGCAGACTTTTTGCTGATTGGGATTTGGAGGTCTGGGAACTCTTAGGGAAATTGGAGTGGTATCGCCGTCCATTTGTCCTGGAACTTCTCCACCGGCATGCGAGTAGTCCTGAGAAGACCTTCATAGTACTGACCCGATTTGCTGATTTCCCTGAGTTGTTAACCGAGTGTACCGGGCAGGAGCCATCGCTGCAGGCAAGTCCCCTCTCAATCCAAATCCAGGCTGCCCTGACGGTTGAGATCTCCGCGGATGGCCCAACGGTAATATACAACATCGAGACTGCTCCGTGGAACAAACTCGGCCCTGACCACCGTTTTATCTCCTTGCCTGCGGCTGCCCTCTTTTTCTTCGCGGCCCAGCACCACCTCGCCAGCGGGTTAAGGAAAAATAAATTCATCCTCTCACACCCCACCGAGGCTGGTGTCACATTCTATCAAGAAAAGCTCCAGCTCAAACTCCTTTGGAGTCGTGGTCCGGACCGCTATGCTGTGGTTGAGCGTGAATCCCTCCTTCAGGCCCTCTTAACCTACAAAGAAAACCTCGAAGCTATGAAACAGAACCTACCGAGATACGAACCGAAGTAGCAAGAAGTCATTTGGCTTCGCCGTCACTTCGCTACGCTGTCATTGATAGTCATGTATTGTAACTACTTAATGACGGGCGCAGCCCTTATGACGCAAAGCATATGACCTAAAGGCGCTCCTATGCCCACTCCCAATAAAAAACTCCCTTCCTATACAGGGAAGGGAGTTTGGTTGCAGAAAATTTGAGCGCCTTTACAGTTCGAGCCAGGAATCCGAGTACAGGGATTGTCCTAACAAAACGCGCGCTGTTTTAACGTAGTCCCCCTCTTCTTTGCTGAGGCTGCTCATGTCGATATCCTCGCCATCGCAGACCTTGTGGACCAACTGCTCAATTTCCGGGTGCTCGCCACGGGCAAACTTATGCAAATCGGTGTCGAAAACATCAACGATAGCAGAAGCCATACCATAGCGTTTGATCATGATCAGATAGGTCTGATTGAGAATGGGTCTCAGATGTTCCGGGGGCCCGTTGGAAACATTGGAGAGCCCACAGGTAGTGGTGCAGCCTTCAAAAACACCGGCGCTGTAATAATCAGTCATGAAGGTGTAGAGAGCCATAACCTGATTCTGCTGCACATTTACCGGGGTGACAATGGGATCTAGCCAGATGCGCTCCATGGGGATTCCAAGTGCTGCCGCATTGCTCCTGATAACCTCGGCCAGAGCGCCGCGCTCATGTTCGTCTCTGGGCATGCCTTCCGGACCCCAGAGCAGGCCGACAAAGTCGGCTTCAAATTCCTTGGCTAGCGGTAGCAGGGCCTCCATTCTGTCCTCGCGGGCCGAAATCGAATTGATCAGCGCCCGGCCCTTGTGTGCCTTGAGGCCCGCCTTGATGGCGCCAACATTTGAAGTATCCAAAGCACAGGGCAGATCAACAACCTCTTGGACGGTCTTGACCATCCAATCCATCAACTCCTCACCAATTCTGCCGGCGGGGCCGATGTTGAGGTCAACGTAGTTCATCCCGGCCTCTTGTTCCTGGACTGCCAATTCCTGAATAACCTTGGCATCCTTTTCCTTCATGGCCTTGCCATACTTGATACTCATGATGTTCATATTTTCGCCAATGAGAATCATAAACCCTCCTTCCCCTTCACCAGTAAAATGAGGGCCTGGTGAACTCAGGCAGCAAAATCACCAACCCCTTACCAGTAGATGGAAACTCTTATTTTACGACAGATAATTGGGAAGCAATATGGATCCGGTCCGGGGGCCTGAGAGGCCCCAGACCGAGTCCATGCTTTTCAGATATCAGGAATAGCTACCAGCTCAGTACGAGATACGGTCAGGTGTGAGATTATTCTGGTTTCCACTCTTTCAGGTACTTGGGGATATGGGCTGCGTCCCGCGGCCCAACCAGAATCTTCCACCCTGCCAGTTCCTCTTCTAGCTCACCACTGATAGCGGCCGCATAACCCGGGATGACTATGTTCTTGTGCGCGACCTTGTCACCGGCATTCATCTTGTTGAGGGCTGTACCCACGGACTCACCGGTGAACTTGCCTGCGGCCCAGGCGGTAAGAACGCTCAATCCCTCGGTATCCACAACCGCCAGCCAGCTTGGCACCCTGCTTCCTTCCATCTCACCTGAGACAATGAAGTAGGTCAGTGAGAAGTTACAGGTCACCAGCATCGGCGAGTTTTCGTCGGGATCACCTATGGGGTAGATCCCCTGATCGGCTGTCATTGGTCGCTGAGGATCAGTGAAGATGTTGAGTCTCTCCAGCAAGAGCGGAAAGAGGCTGTAGGCCTCGAAATCGCTCATGACGATAAAACCCGCATACTTGGCAATAAACATGGCGGCAAGCAGGGTTTCATCCATGAGGTTGTCAGCCATCTCACACGGAAAGGTGATGGTTGGAAATCCTAGAGGCCGAAAAACTTGCTTGACCGCTGCCCTGCGAATCGTCGTCTGGTCTTGGAAAGCCTGCTTGGCGGTCCGAGCACCAGTATCCAGCACCAAGTCCTTGAGACCCATGCCGGTGAGTTTATCACTCAGGGCAATGAGACCATCATAGCCATCACTGCTCCGAATCGCCAAAGGACAACCTGTCTCCTTGGCCAGCTCACCCAGGGTATCTGCGGTATCCTCTGTGGCCGCATAGATGAGAGGTTTACGGTCGGCACAGGCCTTCACCCCCGCACTCAGCGCCTCCGGGTCGTCACTCATGAGAATCAGTGCGGCCTGAGAAGCATCCTTCACTTTGTTAACCAGGGCAACGAAAGCGTCGGCATCACCGGCATCCTTGACTGCCACCATTTCCGCCCTCAGGTTGAGACCTACGCGCTCGTATTGAAACTTATCCAACTTTTCGAGTTTGTCGTTTACCGCAGCGTCGTCCATCTCAGTGCTGACCAACACGGCCAGACCCGGCTTGTTCACGAAGGTCTTCTCATGGCGAAACATAACAGTCTCACCACCAACCTTCACCTCGTAGTCACCGGTGCCTACCGTAAGAGGTCGGACTGGGGGTGCAGAGCTCTCTGCCAGTTGTTCCTTGGCTTCATCGGAAACATAAGGGCAGGCGTCCAGTTCCGCACTGCCTGAGGCCAGGGCCATGGCAAAGGCAAGACAGGTGGGCACCCCGCATTCACCGCAGTTGGTCTTTGGAAGCAACTTAAAAATTTGAATTCCAGTCAATCCCATAGCTTGTTCTCCTCAACCTCCACAAGATTAGGTCTGAAAAAGCGGGGGGAACATTCCCCCCGCATCCTTGGTTTGCCTACATAATCGGGTCCATCTCCAGGGCCGGATGTTTTTTCTCCTCGAGGAAGGGCAGAATTTCCTCTTCGGTGGTGCCGACGGTCTCATCGGCAATCCGGTCAATCAGGTCCGGAACACCCAGTTCCTCGCCCCGTTTCTGGAGCCGTTCCTTGATCTCTTCCTTGAGTATACTCGGCATCCACACGACCCGCAGCAGGCCACCGTCTCCAGCAATGAACTTGCGCTGGCAGACGTTGTACTTGCTGTGCCCCACGAATCCCGGGGTCACCTGGCCACCACCGATGGTGCCTGCCAGGGTGGTGAACTTCATACCGCAGGGAGTCATCTCGTTGTACTCACGGTTGACGGTCATCACCCCGTTACACATGGGCAGCAGCGCCGCCACACACTCACAGCAGCCGCAGGTGGTCATGGGATCGTAGACCAGGCTGTAGAAGTTGTAGCTCGAGACCGCCTGACGGGAGGCCTTGAAGACAAAATCGTTTACCCCCTTCCAGTTGCCAAACTTCTCATCCAGGGTCTCCCCCTTCTCGATGGGCTGGTTGGGACCAGTGGGGTTGATCTCGTGGGAGGCCTTGCAGTCCATCCAGTTATAGGCGCCACAGAGCCCGGTCCGCTCGGGGCTCACCACACACACGTGGTTGGGGGCAAAGGACTGGCACAGGGTGCAGGAGTAGTAAATCTCCGTGGTCTCGTCAGTCATCCCCTCGATGCGGGCGTCACGAGTACCATAGACTGCCCGGGCCTGATCGGCGATCTGCTTGACCTTCTTCTCATCGGTGTAAATCTTCACCTGGCACTTGTCGAAAATGGCACCAAAGTCCTGATGATACTTGGCGTGCAGCAACTTGCCGATGTGCTCCAGGGTGAAGCCTTTCTCCACCGCGGCCTTGCCGATCCGGTACCAGGCAATATCACGCTGGCCAATGTGCATCACCCCCTGAGCATAGTTCACCAGGTGGTGAATCTGCCGCTCCAAAATGGGCTCATAGTCCTCCTGCATCTTGCGGCCCGCAACCTCAACCACCACCGCCAGGGGCAGCTTGTCGCCCTCTTTGCAGTCGGTGATGTCCTTGCCTACGACCTCAACATGGCCGTCCTCCACCTTATCCATATCAGCGATGGTGGTCCACTCCACACACGGCGTGCGACCGCCGCCGCATTCCACAAAAAGATCATCCTTGCGGATGCGCTCACCCTCAAAGGCCGGACCGTAGGAAACCGGTACCGGAATCTCGGTGATGGCTACCTTCAAACCACGTACCTCGATGGATCTGGCCGGCATCTCCTCATGCAGCACATTGGCCACCACATGCTCGTAGGTACACACACCGGTGGGCAGAATCTCGGGAACGTCCGTATCAGCCAGGGTGGGAAAACCCCAGTTGATGGCCCCGGCCGCATTGGCGGCCCATTCGGCATTGACCTCACCCAGGGCGTTGACAAAGGCAAAAATACGATTCTTGTTATACGCCAGCATGCGCTTGTAGTCCCCGGGCTTGATGCCACCAAAGGCCAGACCGGCCCGGTTGGCAAAACCCAAAGCGAAAACCGCACCCGAAATATCCGGGCTAAAGGGCACCAATCGCGTGCCCCAGCCGACCTGCACCCCAGCCTCGAGCAACTGCTCGGTAAAGGTGGTACCGCCCTGGTGGGCACACATGAACACATAGAGGTTCTTCTTCTGGTACTCCTCGGCAATGTACTTGGCCGTCTCCGGATCGGGAGCCGCACCCACTATGGCTGCAAACCCCGGGGCGCTGCCGTCCACAAACTCAATACCACGCTTGCGCATGATAACGTCATGGGCTGCTCCCACCCACAGTTGCCCGGCTCCTGTATCGGGATCCTCCTCTGTGGTGTAAAAATCAGGATCTTCTACATACCGGATCGCCTCTACGATCTCCTCGGCCAAAATGGCTGCCATCCCGGCATCCAGAGTATGGCCCAGATAGGGCACATGAATCTTGCCCTTCATGTGGGGAGGCAACAGCTGGCGACACCGTTCCATTACCGGTTCAGCATCAGCCAGTTTCTCAATCTTCGCTCCCAAAAGTGAATAGATAATGGGAAGATAGTAAGCGGTGTCGGGAAACTCCAGCTTCTGCTCCGGACCGTACTTCTCTAAGGCCTCTTTGAGCTTACCCTCCGCCTTCTGGACGATGTTGTAAGCCCCCTGTATGGCGGCAAATGCAACTAACCTTGACATTGTTTGTCCTCCTTACCTAAGAGGTATTTGTTTGTATTTACTTTAGTGCTTGAACCATGCTCAATACATGGATCTTGATCAGCAAGCACTAGTCTATTTCACCAGCTTCAACCTCCAGTGCCTGGCGATCGGCCATATCCATGAGCACGCGCTCACGCTCGCCCATAATGCCCAGGGCCTCGCGCTTCTTGTCGATATGGTCAATCATCACGGCCGCCATCTCGTAGGGATCTTTGGCAAAGCCCCACTTGCCCAGACCCTGCTGCTCCAAACCGTCAAAGAGCAACTTGTGGAACTTGGTCTCGGCTATGGTGGGAAAGGTCACACCAAAGACGGTGAACACTCCCGAGGCCACAAAGTACTGACCAATGCTGATGGCCTTCTCGCTCATCCACTCGGGCGCAGCCCCGGCAACCGGCAGATCCGCTATGGTGTCACCCAGACCACCGGTCTTCACCATCTCAGCGCAGGCAATCAAAATCCGGCTGTTGTCCACACAGGAACCCAGGCCCAGTACCGGCGGCATACCAACAGTCTCACAGACCTCCTGCAATCCGTCTCCTGCCAGTACCGAGGCATCGGGCTTCATCAAGCCGGCCTTGGCCAACGATATCTGGGAACAACCCGTCTGCACCACCAGGACATCATTCTTGATCAGCTCTTTGACCAACTCCACATGCACATAGTCGTGGCGTACCCTGGGGTTGGTGCAGCCAACCACACCGGCTACGCCCCGAATCCTGCCGTTGATGATGTTATCGTTAAGCGGCACGTAGGATGCCCTGAACGTGCCGCCCAGCATGTAGTTGACATACTCGTGGCTAAAGCCGTGAATCCCAAGGGATTTGTTCTGCGGAATCACGATCTTGGCCGTGCGGCCCTTGAATCGCTTGATGGCCTCTTTCACCACCTGGTCCGTGCACTTGCGCGGATGATGCTCCACAAACTCGATATGATCCACACCCTCTATGTGCGCCCTGGGGTTGGTGGTGAAAAGCTTGGTGCCGTAACACTCGGCCACAGGCGCCAGCCCTTGCTTGATGCACTGCACATCCACTGCCATGGCATCCACTGCACCGGTGACCAATACCGTCTCGGTGCTCATGAAATTACCAGCATGCGGTACGCCGTGCCGGCTCAACACCTCGGCCCCGGAGCAGCACATCCCCAAAAGATTGACCCCCTCGGCTCCCGCTTTCTCTGCCTCTTTCAACAGCTTGGGATCATTCACCGAGGCAATCATGGACTCAAACATGTTGGGCTCGTGACCATGGACAATGATGTTTACCTGCTTCTCATCCAAACAGCCCATGTCCACCCCTGCCAAAACCGGTGAAGGGGTGCCGAACAAAATGTCAGAGATCTCAGTGGCCACCATGGAACCACCCCAACCGTCTGAAAGCGCCGTGCGAGAGCACTGCTTCGTCATGTTCTCGTAGTCCTGATCCACACCCATGTGGGTCCGGTGCATGATCTCCATGATCTCACGCATGGCTCCCCGGGGCACGATCCCCAACTCACGCCACTTCTCCAAAGTTTTGGGTGGCACTCTGGTGACAAAGGGAATCTCACCCTCAACCTGGGTGTAGGTCCGTTCCAACTCCTCGTACAGGTCTACGGCTATCTCTTTAATCTCACGACCCGCGGTCTCTATGCCCACGGAATCGGCCACGTCCAGAAGCTTCTGCTCGTCTTTGATCTGGTAGTCCTTGATCTTGCCTGCCACCACCTCGCGGAACACGTCCAACATGCTCATGCCGTGGTCGGTATGGGCCGCCGCACCACTGGCCACCATCCTGGCAAAGTTCCTCGAAGCAATGGTGTCGATGGTGGCACCACAGACTCCCACCTTACCGTAGGGATCTTTGGAAGAAAGCCGGCAAGGACCCATGGAGCAGTGCTTGCAGCAGGCAGAGTCCGCGCCAATGGGGCAGGCCTTCATCTCTGCCGCCCGATGAAAAGCGGTCTCTACTCCGTCTTCCGCTGCCTTGCGTAACATCTGCTGCGTTGACTTGCAGATGGTTACCTCCGCAATCGGCAGCTCCTTCTTCTTTTTCTCTTTTACCTCTTTTACTTCTTCTGCCATAATTCACCTCGTTGCCTAAAGTCTTTCGAGACTCAGTTGGAATTCAGGTAATAGTTTCAAAACCCGGTTCATCTTCTCACTATATTGGTTTCAAGCAGCCTTACATCTGGCTGATGAAGTTGCGAACCAGCTTCACCGTCTCGGGGTGCCGTATCATGAGTACATTGGCACCTGCCATGAGTAAACAGACGGCGGTCACCGCCTCCATGAGGATGCCGCGCTTGGCCGGATCGCCTAACTCCGGGGCTTCCTCTGCGCTCAATTTACACTCCTTGACCTTCCAGACCTCATGGGCCATATTGCAGATTATGGGAAGCTGCAATTTGTCGTCTTCCTGAGTAAGGGCGGCCATCATGATCCGCTCGATTATCGAGTACGTGTACTCCAACCCGTAGCCCAACCCACCTGTAGTGGGATCAACAATGATCTTCTCGTTCTTGACGCCCAGATTCCCCAGGAGGATGTTGAGTTGTTTCGCCAAATTCACGTCAATGGGTGAGGATGCAGCTATGGTGTGATTGTAACCCATAGCGGCGGCGCCGATCTGCTTATGGTCACCCTCTTCCACCGGACCGATAATGAGATTTTTGTTCTGGCACTTCTCAGCCACCTGCCTCATCACCTCGATGTCCTTTTCATGATTGTAGGTTCCCCAGACCACCACCGGGATATCCACCGCATCAACCACCGCTTTGACCCTGTCGGCCACTTCTCCTGCCGGGGCGTTATCCCCGTTGGGATCGGCGCTCTGGCACTGAATCACCAGGAGATCCGGCTCATATTCCAGAACCTTCTTGGCCCAGGCCACCGGATCCCCCAACACGTCCTTATAGGGCTCTTTGGCCGCCTCAGCCCAGTCGATTCCTGGATCTTTATCCCAAATCTCCATGGCGATCTTGGGCGCATTGGGCATGTCCCCTTCAAAGGTGTGAAACGGGTAGGAATTCTCGCCTCCCACCGTCACCGCCTTGTCTCCCACTCCTAGGGTCGTCGGTCTGATTTCCCCGGAGTAGCTCTGTTTTGGAATTTCAAAAGCCACTGGTAGCACCTCCTTAAGTTTAGGTCATTTCCGGCCCCTCGAGCTCATTGCTCGACGAAACCCCATGAACTATTTCCCTTAGCCTTTATCACCTCTTTCAAACCAATTGTATCCAGCCATGGCGGCAGTTCATCCCAATGTGACTTTTTGCACATTTTCACTCCGCCCATGCTGATTTATCTGTCTGTCATTCCTGAACAAATCAATCCTTTATCAGTGGTATGCTGTTGGGCACAGTGGATGTCGCAAGCAGCGACCTTACCAGGCAGCAAAGACGGGAGATCGATTTCTCACCCGAAAGAACCGATTAGGAATCCTGATTCAGTCAAGTAGGTTGTCTCGGATCTTCGAGTAGACAGACGCCACTTTCTCCGCAAAACCGCTCCTGTCAAAGGATCTCAGGGGTTCGGTTTACGGTTTTTTTCGTGGCACCAGAGATTCTTGCTATTTAAGAATCTTTTCACACTATAATTATTCGAGAACAGGTGAACTGTCAATGATTTTTTTCACATAATGGGTAAGGAAGTGAAGATATTCGGGGTCAGACGGCCTAGTTTGAAGCTGACCTCAGAGGGGGCTTGGGGGGTTTGACCTTGATGTGATCATCTGCAGGAGTAATGGAGTGGTGGAGTAATGGAGTAATGATAAGGACTTATTGAATTTTACATTCGGGCTTTAGCTTTTTCCAACACTCCGGTACTCCAATACTCCAGTACTCCAAGACCACCTTTGGTCGATAGGACATGAACCTACCCGAAAAAAACAAAAAGCCCCTCTTAGAAAACAAAGGGGCTTCAAATTAAATCCCGGCGGTGACCTACTCTCCCACCCCGTCGCCAGGGCAGTACCATCGGCGCTGAGGAGCTTAACTTCCGTGTTCGGGATGGGAACGGGTGTATCCTCCTCGCCATAACCACCGGAAACCGGTTTAGCTGTTCTTAAAATGAATAGGGTACTGGCCACCGAATCGATTAGTAACCTAGCGATTATGGTCAAGCCGCACGGCCAATTAGTATCGGTTAGCTAAACACATTGCTGTGCTTACACACCCGACCTATCAACCTCGTAGTCTACGAGGGGCCTTCAGCCTCTCCCGCCGAAGCGAGAGAGAGGGGATATCTTATCTTGGGGTGGGCTTCCCGCTTAGATGCTTTCAGCGGTTATCCCTTCCGAACATAGCTACCCAGCAGTGCCACTGGCGTGACAACTGGTACACCAGAGGTTCGTCCATCCCGGTCCTCTCGTACTAGGGACAGCTCCCCTCAAATATCCTGCGCCCACGGCAGATAGGGACCAAACTGTCTCACGACGTTTTAAACCCAGCTCACGTACCGCTTTAATGGGCGAACAGCCCAACCCTTGGGACCTGCTTCAGCCCCAGGATGCGATGAGCCGACATCGAGGTGCCAAACCTCCCCGTCGATGTGAACTCTTGGGGGAGATAAGCCTGTTATCCCCGGCGTACCTTTTATCCGTTGAGCGACGGCCCTTCCATTCGGAACCGCCGGATCACTAAGACCGACTTTCGTCTCTGCTCGACTTGTAGGTCTCGCAGTCAGGCTCCCTTATGCCTTTACACTCTACGGCTGGTTTCCAATCAGCCTGAGGGAACCTTCGCGCGCCTCCGTTACTCTTT
>ENA-OVNL01000062-OVNL01000062.1-sediment-metagenome-genome-assembly--contig:-NODE-62-length-11687-cov-2.724548_pt1 | contig 11687 bp, 8 predicted proteins | sample MGYA00250099_ERZ650198 | MGnify/ENA primary metagenome ERZ650198 (study PRJEB26732, sample SAMN07278974) | sediment metagenome | biome: marsh; feature: saltmarsh; material: sediment | place: USA...
TTACACTGCTATTGAAGCTCAACCTGACGAGCGATGGGCTCGAACAGATTCAGTTCATCCCATACCTGGGCTTCCTCCCCTGACTGGGTCAGACTCACTTGAACCTCAAGGTCATGGTCAAAATCAAATAAATGTGGGTCATCTATCAAACCAGAAGAGATCTCAATGTAACCATCCTCATGAAGGCTGGCAAGTAAGATGTTGGTCATGAGCTTTTCGGTAGCGTACTCAAGATATCCATCTTGCATAACTGCCCCCCAGGATCCATTCAAAGCCATAACTAACTGCTCGACGAGATGACAATCGAAATAGACGATGTCTTCCATGAGGGCCATAATGATCCAATGGGGTGCATCAGTGAGCTTGCACCTGCGGTTTTCCTCAGCCCATTTCAAGATCTCGGCTTCTTTAACAACTCTTTCCAGATCAGACATAACATTTCCTCTGTCGTTTGAATGTTCCATATTCTTAGGCCTTGGGTTTATTCAGTACTCAGGACTCAGTGCATGAGTGGTGCCAATTGAGAATTTTGGTTGCGTATGATAATTTTTTTATAATGTAATCAAAGATATAGTTCAATTGACATCGCTGGTGAGAAATTTAGCTTACTCTCATGATCCCGACCCTGAGCGGCGCAAACTGACGCTTTTTGTCAGCAAGAAGCAATTGCTGATTGAGGAATTAGGGAATTGAAATATCCTATCCATAAAATTCCTCAATTCCTCAATCCCTAAATTAATTAATTAACAATGGATGAATTGTGCCTGCTACCCACTGAAATGTTTTCCTTGCCAAAGATCGCGACTTTCCAAGGCGTCACGGACAGCCTGTAGATTGGTCTGTTTCTCCAGTGCCCACTCTGGGGCCAGCAGTTCATCTGGGTGAGGATCACCGGTGAGCCGATGTATGACCACCTGAGGGGGAAGCAGAGCTATAAACTCGCAGACAATATCCACATACTCCTCACGGCTTAGACAACGGTAGTGTTTACTCTGATAGAGATTTGCAAGCGGTGTGCCCTGAATCACATAAAGAAGGTGAATCTTGATCCCCTGAATGTCGAGCTTGGCCAGGGCCCTTGCTGTTGCCAGCATATCTGCCTTATCCTCATCGGGTAGTCCCAAGATAACGTGGACGCAAATGTCGAGGCCACGCCGGCGGGTTCGCTCCACTGCATCCGCAAAGGCTGCAACGTCGTGGCCCCGGTTGATCAGTCTGAGAGTGCGGTCGTGTATAGATTGCAGGCCGTATTCCAGCCATACGTAGGTCTGTCGGTTCAAATCGGCCAACATGTCCAGAACATCGTCAGCCACGCAGTCAGGCCTGGTTCCAATGGCAAGACCCACCACATCCTCTATGGAAAGGGCTTCCAGGTAGAGGTGTCTCAGTTCATCCAGCGGTCCGTAGGTGTTGGAGAAAGACTGAAAATACGCAATAAATTTTTTCGCCTTATAGCGGCGCCGCAACCGTTCCTTACCACGTTCCAGTTGTTGGGGGATGGAGTACTGTTGGGACAAACCGGTCCCCGAACCTCTGACATTGCAATAGATACAACCGCCAACGCCCAGGGTGCCATCTCGGTTCGGGCAGGTTAGTGCCGCATCCAGAGTAATCTTCTGTACGCGGCATCCGAACTGCTCTCGGAGTGCAGTGTTTAGATCCCGATAACGACTAGTATTCATGCAAAGGATTATAATATATAATCAAAAAGATAACCTCCAGAAATTGCCTGGACTTTGCTAGAGTCAGGTGGAGTAATGGATCAGTGGAGTAATGGAGTAATGGAAAGACTTATTGAAACTGAATCTTAGGGTTTTGCCTTTTCCAACACTCCTACACTCCAGTGCTCCAGAAGCACTAAAGATGTTTGCGGGCAAAGCAATTGAACTTTGATCCGGCCCAATATACTAGCTTTCCTATATTCCAATGAGCGTTTATCCGAAGACATACGATGTCCTAGTCGTGGGAGGAGGGCATGCAGGGTGTGAGGCAGCCCTGGCCTCCGCTCGCATGGGATGCAGTACCGCTCTATTCACCATCTATCTGGACACTGTGGCCCACATGCCCTGTTCACCTTCGGTGGGTGGCCTGGGCAAAGGTCATCTGGTCAAAGAGGTGGATGTTCTGGGGGGTGAGATCGGAAAAATAGCGGATCAAACTGGCATCCAGTTCCGTACTCTCAATACGCGGAAGGGGCCTGCGGTTCAGGGGACGCGGTGTCAAAACGACAAAGTGCTTTACCGTGCCCGAATGAAGTCTGTGTTGGAACGGCAAGAGAACCTGGATATCAAGCAGAGCTTGGTGGAAGTGATTCTGGTTGAAGGCAACCGGGTCGTTGGGGTTTGTGACAATCTGGGTATGGAATTCATGGCTCCGACGGTAGTGCTTACCACGGGAACCTTTTTGCACGGTTTGATTCATATAGGCAGTCAGCGAATTCCTTCGGGGCGTGCCGGGGAATTTCCCGCTGACGGTTTGGCTGACAATCTGGCCAAGCTTGGCTTTCAGATGGGTAGAATGAAGACCGGAACCCCAGCGAGGTTGAGGCAGAAGAGCATCGATTTTTCCCAATTCAGAGAGCAAAAGGGTGACGAGAAACCGCGTCCTTTTTCGCTTTTTACCGAAAAGATAACCCTGCCTCAGATTTCTTGTTACATTGGACATACGAAGCGCCGCACCCATGAGATTGTGCAAAACAACATCAACTTATCTCCACTCTACAGTGGGGTTATCAAAGGGGTGTCGGCCCGCTATTGCCCATCGCTTGAAGACAAGGTAATGAAGTTTCCTCAAAAGGAGCAGCATCAGATCATCCTGCAGCCTGAGGGGTTGGATACTGAAGAGATCTATGCCAGCGGCACAGGAAACTGCCTCCCTTATGATCTCCAGATACAGCTTGTCCGTTCAGTGCCAGGTCTGGAAGAGGCGGAGATCATGCGGCCCGCCTACGCCATAGAGTATGACTACGTTCAGCCCACGCAGCTGAGGCCAACTCTCGAGACCAAGAAGGTGTCGGGACTTTTCATGGCGGGTCAGATAAACGGCACCTCGGGCTATGAAGAGGCTGCTGCCCAGGGTTTGTGGGCGGGAGTCAACGCTGCCTTGCAGGTTCAGAAAAGGTCTCCCTTTATTCTCGATCGCTCCGAGGCGTACATGGGGGTCATGGTGGATGATCTCGTGACCCGGGGAACCAAAGAGCCCTACCGGATCTTTACTTCTCGGGCGGAGTACAGGTTGCTTCTCAGGGAAGACAACACTGATCTGCGCCTCATGGAAAAGGGATACGAGCTGGGCCTCATTGATCAAGATACCTTCCAAGAGCTCAAAGAGCGACGCCGCCAGATTGTCGAAGAACTTCAACGCGTGGAGCGAGCCAGGATCAAGCCCTCTGCAAGAGTAAATCAGCTTCTGGCAACAAAAAAGTCAGCAGCACTTGAGACTGCCGTGCCCCTGGCCCAACTGCTGAAGCGGCCGGAGTTGTCTTATGCCGATGTGGAGCAGCTGGAGGACCGTAGCCACAAGCTGCCAGAGCTCGTAGCGAGACAGGTGGAGATTCAGTGCAAGTACCAGGGCTATCTACAAAGGCAGGAAGCTGAGGTGAAGAAATTCAAGAACCTCGAGAAAATAAACATCCCCCCCAGCCTCGACTATGAAGAGGTCCCCGGGTTATCCAACGAAGTGCGCCAGAAATTGAGCGCAGTTCAGCCCACCTCTCTCGGACAAGCTTCAAGGATTTCTGGGATGACCCCAGCGGCTCTCTCAGTTCTCATGGTTTACCTCAAGCGCATCCGAGAGAACCAGCAGACCCCACCCCCGGCCCCCTCCCAGAGCGGATCTTATTAATTTTCAGCCACAAATGGCCTTCTTGAATTTTATGAGGCAATATGCAACCATAGCAGACTCTTTCCAAAAGGGGAGGAAACGTATTTTCTGGGAGATCAGATGCTGATCGATAGTGTAAGTTACTCTGATTAAAAAAGAATTTGTTTTACAATCAAAAAAAATCCGCTATATTGGGCCCAAAAGTTGCTAACAACGTGGTCATGGGCTGATGAGGCAAGGGAAAGAACGCTACTATCATCTAATCCGGGAGGACAGGATGGAGATGGTTAATTTTAGACAATGTGTGGTTAATGCCGGAGCTCTGATATTTCTTTGCTTGACTTCGGTATTCACGATTTTCTTGCCAAATGTTACTGATGCGGCCACTATGTTATACGTATCCGATACTACGCTAGAGGCCAACCTGCGGAGCGGCACCAGTCAGGAAAACCGAATCATCGGTATGCTAAAGCCAGGCACACAGGTAACCCTAGTTCTGGAGGAAGACGGCTGGGCCAAGGTCACCTTAGAGGATGGCCGTACCGGCTGGATCCTCAAGCGCTATCTTTCTGAGCGCCCGCCGTGGCGGCTGACTGCAGAAAAGCTTGCCACAGAAAACGAGCGACTGCGAGCACAAGTGGCCACCATAAAAGGTGGACACCAGGACGTGCTGCAAAAGAACAAAGAACTGCAAAAACAGGTGGACCTCCAGCAAAAAGAGTTAAAGAAAGTGAGCCGTAATTACGAGGAGCTCAAGAATTCGTCGACAAATTACTTAAATCTTAAAATGGCCTACGAGAATCTTCAAAAGGATGCCCGGCAAAGTAACGCCAAATTAAATAAATTGGAAAAGGCTTACGGGAAAGTGAAAACGTCCACCGGCATCCGTTGGTTTCTCAGTGGTGCCGGGGTCCTACTACTGGGTTATGTTATGGGCTCCAGTGTGGCTCGCTTGCGCCGTCGCCGCTCATCAGATTATTATAAGCTGTAAACAGTGAAAGAGACTCCGTTGTGCATTACCATAAAGACCAGGGGCCAGCCCTGGTTTTTTATTTGGTCCTGGGAAACCTGGTCCTCAGGTCTAGTTGAAAGAGCATAGAGCATAGAGCTTTGGGGCTGGAGGTTGGAGGAGCGCTCAGCAGGCTTCGCTCAAGGTTGGAGGCGAAAACATCTCCATCAATTCTTCGCCTCAAACCTCCAACCTTAAACCTCCAACGGCATTTCACTGCCTCGTGCCGCTTTGAAAAGGCAAACTAAGAATATTGTCTTTCTCGTCATGGCAAAGGCCCGCAGGAAAAGGAACTCGATCTTCGCGAATAAGATGAGGTTATGGAACTTCTCGAAGGTTTTTATCACAATTTCCTGAGGTTTTTCTCCTGGCAGGAACTCTCTTTTCTCTTTACCGGCACCGGCCTGTTGGTCATGCTGAACCTGGTACTGAGCGAGGGTTTGCTTTCCTTGGACAACGCCCTGGTTCTGGCAATTCTGGTGAGTCACCTGCCTAAAGACCGGTCGTATAAATTTGGGCCTTTTAAGCTGTCCACTCAGCAATGGGCGTTGACTGCTGGAATTTTTGGAGCTTACTTCTTTCGGGCCATTGCCATTGTCTTGGGAACCTATTTGATCCAGTTTTGGACCTTACAACTCCTTGGCGGCGGCTATCTCTTGTGGCTGAGTCACGAGCATTTCTTTGCAGGGAGGGTGGGAAGATCTGAGATAACCGCTTATGGCAGAGGATTTTGGGCCACGGTGCTCAAAGTGGAGTTGATGGACATAGCCTTTAGCGTAGACAGCATCCTGGCCGCCCTGGGGTTATCCAAAAAGGTTTGGGTGATTCTCATGGGTGGCATGATTGGCATCCTCTGCATGCGACTGGTGGCGGGGGTTTTTATCCGTTTAATCGAAAGGTTTCCCCTCTTTAAACACACAGGCTACGCTCTGGTGGCTCTGATTGGCTATCGTTTGGTGAGTGAAGTGGACTGGGTCCATTTCAACAAATTATTTGCCTACATGGGGCCCGTTGGGGTGGGGGTTCTGCTCGTTTTAACGGTGGCGGTCTGGGGTACCGCCCAAGTCAGGAAGGCGAGATTAAGTACCATCAAATCCCTGATCCAACTGACTCTGCTCATCCTTTTTTTCTCCTGGAGCGGCACCAGGCTGCACTTGCACATGAGTGATCTGGTATTCTCCATTATCATGCTCACTACCTTTTGCAGCACTTTTGTTTTTAACGGAAGGTATGTGCGCTGGCAAAGCGGAGGTGGGCAGAAAGAAGGCGAAGCAGCTCAAGACAAGACCGCAGAGCAAGAAAAGACCACTCGAACCGACTAAATGTCCTACCCGCTGAGAAGTTAACCGAGCGAAAATTCCCAAAACTTACCCAAAACATCCCGTACACAAAATGGGTAAATTTACCCAAAAGTGGTACGGCAAGAAATGGGTAAGATTGAGTCAGGGAACTTCAGGGGCAGCTCAAGACTGGCGTCCTGCTTTCGGCTCTCGAACCCTTGTGGTCAGCGACAAGTATCTAGAGATCGCGGGGTGCACGTCTTCACTACTGATTCGTTCTCAGAGCCTGATCGAAATCCGAGAGAATGTCTGCGGTGGCCTCGAGACCCACAGACAGCCTTATCAGACCTTCAGAGATTCCTACCTGTTTACATTCTTCTGGACTGAGACAGGCGTGGGAAGTCGTAACTGGCCGGGTAATGAGAGACTCAACCCCCCCAAGGCTTGGGGCGCAGATGGGGATGGTGGTATGGCGGATAAAGCGTTCTGCCGGTTCCACGCCTCCCTGCAACTCAAAGCTCAACATGCCGCCAAAGCCGTCGAAAAGCTCCCTCGCCCGGTTATGCTGCGGATGGCTGGCAAGCCCGGGGTAGTGCACCCTTTCCACCTCCGGCCTACCCTCGAGAAATCGGGCGATCTCCGTTGCACTTGCATTTTGCTGTCTCACCCTCACTGCCAAGGTCTTGATGCCGCGATGGAGCAGAAAGCAGGCATGAGGATCGAGAGTTCCACCCAGATGGTTGAGCTTGTGAGTGATCTTGCTGATTAGTTCTTCCGGACCGATCACTGCCCCCGCTACTATGTCGGAGTGGCCATTTAAGTATTTAGTGCAACTGTGAATAGAAAGGTCAAAACCGTGCTCCAAAGGGCGGAAATTAATCGGGCTGGGAAAGGTGTTGTCGATAATGGAATAGAGTCGGTGTTCCCGGGCAAATTCCACTATGGCCTTCAGGTCAGCAATCTGCATCAGAGGATTGGTTATGCTCTCCACATAGACGGCTTTGGTATGTGGGCCTAATAGCTTTCTCCAGGCCTCCGGATCTTTACCACAGATGAAATCGGATGAGATTCCGTAGGCAGGGAGATCTTTGGTGATGAGGTCATGGGTACCACCATAGAGACAGTCTTGGGCGAGGAAGTGATCTCCAGCGGAGAGTAACGCGAGGAGTGTAGTAGATATGGCCGCCATGCCGCTACCACTCACGACTGCCGCTTCACCATTTTCCAAGGCCGCCAGCTTCTCATGAAGTGCAACATGGTTGGGGGTATTATTGAGGCGAATGTAGCGGAGATCGTGGTAGCTTTCCTGGCCAGCGTACTCGAAAGTTGATGATTGGAAAATGGGAATGCTGACCGCTCCCTGAATAAGGGGGTCTGGCTCACCGGCGTGAATAAGCTTGGTATCAATTTCTCTCTTAGTTCTACTCATCTCGCGTCCCCTTGTACCTGTCTGTATGAGGTTTTTGTCAATACCGCACTTGAGTATCTCACAACGTACCCATTACTGGTCAAGCCACTTTTCAGTAAATTTACCCATTTGCAGTCAAACCAAAAATGGGCAAAAATTTCTAAGAGAGTAAGGGTTTGCCAAACAGAAAACCCCGGGAGTTGGTCCCGGGGTTGCATTGCTCTGCCTCCCTATTCCTTCGCCACCCGAAGCAGCAGGGTCGGCACCAAGGCCAGCAGGAAGACGAGTGCAGAAATGAGAAAGCAATCATCGAAGGATGCCACCATCGCCTCCTTTTTCACCAACAGCTGTAAGGCTGCCAGGGCCTTGTGATGTGCCACGCTCGCCACGCTTCCCGCCCTCTCGAAGAGTCCCTGAAGGTCCTGAAGAAACTTATTGGTGGCAAAAGAGTCGAGACTTTGAGCCTGAGCGAAAAGAGAGTTATGGAAGATCTCCCTGCGATCCAACATGGCCCCTATGACGGCCACCCCGAAAGCACCGCCCAACTGCCTGGAAACGGTCATCAAGCCGGATCCTGTCGCCACCATGTCCGGCGGCAACCGTTTTAGGGAAAGACTCATCAATGGCGCAAAGATACAACCAAGGCCGATTCCCCGCAGTATCAACATCCAGACGCCTGTGATTGCTGACGTCCTCAGATCGACAAAAGAAAGCCAGTAAAGGGAGGCTGCTGAGAACAAGATCCCCAGGGTAATGGGGATCCGCCCATCCAGGCGGTCGGCCATCCGCCCGGCCAAAGGCAGCACCGCTGCCACAACGAGCGCCATGGGGAGCATCAAAAGACCGGCCTGGAGTGCCGTATAGTCCAGCATGTGTTCAAAAAAGAGTGGGATGAGCCAAGTGGAGCCAAAAAGACCAACCCCCTGAATGATGAAAACCATGGTTCCCATGGAATAGGAAAAGGTTTTGTAAACGCTTAGATCAATGAATGGTTGAGATACCCGAAGCTCGATCCAGAGAAAGGCGATACCGCTGAGGGTGGCAATGATCAAAAGGGACAGTATATAGGATGATGTCCATCCCTCTCTTTGCCCCTGGCTCAGGGCAGTAAGCAGGCAACCCAGGCAGACGGCCATGGTCAAAAAACCCCACTGATCGAAGCTCATGCCCTTCCGTATCTTACCTGGAGGGAGGATTGCCGCAGCGAGAAGAATCCCCAGGATACCTATAGGAACGTTGATATAGAAGGCGAATTTCCAGGAGTAGTGCTCCGTGAGATAGCCTCCGAGAGTCGGGCCGACGGCAGGACCAAAGGTGGCGGCTACGCCGTAGACTCCCATAGCAAGGCCTCGCTCCTCAGGAGGAAAGGCCTCGAAGATAACAACCATGGCAATGGGCATCAACGAGCCAGCACCAGTTCCCTGGAGTGCCCGAAAGACAATGAGCGCGTCCTCGTTCCATGCCATGCCGGAAAGTGCTGACGATACGGTGAATACTACAAGGCTGACGATGAAAAGTGCTTTATTGCCTATCCGGGCGCTTAGCCAGCCCACCGAGGGCATCATGACGGCCATGGTGAGCATGTAGGCGGTTAAGACCCATTGAATTTTGTCCACGGTCACACCGAAGCTTGCCATGATCTGGGGCAGGGCCACATTAACAATGGTAATGTCCAACACCACCAAAGTGGCCCCGCTCATGACAGCTATGGTCACCAGCCATTTGTAGTAGGGACTTTTTTCGAGATTTAAACCTTTTTCCATGGTCTTGATTATGTAAATAGGCGGGGGTAAGGCAAGACGACTTACTCATTTTCCCGGGCTAGTACTCCGCCGGAGGAACCGTCTTTGCCTTTACGAATATCGATTCCCACCACAACCATCATACCAGGCCTCAACTGGTAGGATGGATTCGTGACTTCGATTTTGATAGGTATTCGCTGAGTCACCTTGGTGAAGTTTCCAGCGGAGCGGTTTGCCGGGATCAAGGCAAACTCCGAGGTTGCTGCTGCCCCGATGTTGACCACCCTGCCGGTGAACTTCGTTCCTGGATAGGCGTCCACTTTGACATCCACTGTCTGTCCGAGGCGAACGTGCTCCAACTTGGTCTCTTCCAGATTGGCCTCCACCCAAAGATGATTGAGATCAACTATCACGGCAATGGTCTGACCCACCTTAATGACCTCACCAATGTGAGCTAACTTCTTGGCCACTACGCCATCTATTGGACTGCTCACCGTAGTATGATCAAGTTTTAGTTTCACTGCTGTAAGGGCTGCCCGGGCCTCTTCCAACTTTCCTCTCAGGGACTCGACTCTCTGCTGTTTCAAGATGGCCTCGGCACTGTTGGCTTGGGCTATCTGGAGTTTGACCTGATTTTCTTTGACTGACTTGTTGGCCGTTTCCTTTTGGATTTTTGCCTGCACCAACTCCAATTCTGCTTCCGCCTCCTTCAACCGTGCCGCGATGCTCTTAACCAAGCCCGAGGCCACATCAACCTGAACCTGGTAGTCTTCTTCTTGAAGTTGAGCGATGAGTTGCCCCTTTTCAACTCGATCACCCTCCTGGATGGGGAGCAAACGTATCTTACCTTGCACAGAGGGGCTCACGGCAATGAGGTCCCCCTTAACTCGGGCATCATTGGTAGTGGCGTGGGTAAAGTAATAATGAAGCCAGCGGATTCCAAAGGTGGCACCGACAAGCAATCCGACGGCAACAGTCAAGAGCAGAACTCGCCTTTTCAGGCTCATGCGGCCAAATCCGGCACCCATTCTTGGAAAAACCTTCCTTGTATCCTTTTCTGAACTCAGGGTCTGGTCATTTAGTTCAGACGGGAAAGATTCGCTTCTCGGTTCCGTCATAAATTCGCCTCCGGAATCATTACAGACAGACGACACGAGCCTGTCCCTGTTTTGCTCTTTATCAGCTCATCCCGTGATTTCCACAGAGGTCTCCAGGCTGAGCAACTTGGGTCCTTGCTTCTGAACGAACTCGCCTTCAACGGTCTCCCAAATCCAGCCGGAGTAACCATAACCTCCCACCGGTTTGTAAACAAAGGCCCCTACCCACGATTCAGAGCGTGGCTGGTTGACAGACACTGTACCGAAGCGGCCGAATGTCATCTCTGTTACTGGATGACAATAAGGTTCACCCACAAGCTCCGCTTTGACCCTTATGGCCTCCTCCTCACCGCCGTAGATTGCAGCTCGCAGACCATAACGATTGTCCCGAGCTAGCTGGAGAGCCTCCTTCTCCGTGGAAAAAGAGCTGACAAAAACAACCGGACCGAAGATCTCATTTTGCATGCCAAGCATATCCTGCCGCGCACCCACCACTACGGTGGGATAGACTAGGTTCCCCTCAATCTTGCCACCCAGGACAATGCGCGCACCTCGCGCCACCGCGTCATTAAGCTGAGCTTTAATCGCCTCAATAGCTCTCGAGCTTGCCACCGCTCCCATCTCAGTAGAGGGATCCGCCGGGTCTCCCAATTTAACCGCTCGGCTGTATTCTATAAAAAGGTCCAGGAAATCGTCGTGAATAGACTCATGTAGATAAACACGCTCCGGTGCCGTACAAGTTTGACCGGCATAGAGGTATTTGGAGAAAGATAGTTCCTGAGCCGCAGCTCCCAAATCGGCACCGGGAAGAACAATAAATGGATCTTTACCAGGTCCTTCAAAGACAAACTTCTTCTCATGGGCCCTTATAGGCTCCAGATACTGCCAGGCATATTCATCGGTACCAAACAGGCAGATTGCAGGTGTTCGGGCATCGCTAATGGCATTTTTGAGAAAAGTCCTGCCGCTCGAGTATTCAAAGCAAATGGCATCACCAAAGATAGGGTGGTAAAGAGATTCGGTGAAATGGGCGATCTCCGAACCCCTAGAGGCGAACTTGACCCGCAGACGATTTCCCACAAGGTAAATGGAGATAATTGCCACGTTGAGCCAGGCACTGCCATTATATGGCAATATCAGTGCAACCTCTTGATCTTTAGCACAGATGGGCTGCCGTTCTGCAAAGGTAGGCACCATCTGGTCAAATCCTTCCAATCTAGTCAGGATGACATCTAGCTCCATGGAGCATTCTCTGAAGGTGAAGCCGGTATCACGAACGGCGGTGGATACTAGCTTATCCTTGTTTGCTCTTATCGCCTCTATGAGAAG
>ENA-OVNL01000063-OVNL01000063.1-sediment-metagenome-genome-assembly--contig:-NODE-63-length-11682-cov-2.670142_pt1 | contig 11682 bp, 10 predicted proteins | sample MGYA00250099_ERZ650198 | MGnify/ENA primary metagenome ERZ650198 (study PRJEB26732, sample SAMN07278974) | sediment metagenome | biome: marsh; feature: saltmarsh; material: sediment | place: USA...
TTGTCTTTCTCACTAATAAGGCTAAATTCCGTGCGATTGTGATGGCTTATTGCTTTTGCAACTTTGAGCGACTATATCGTGTGAGCTTTTTACCCGAGCTGAGTACGAAGTAGTTGTAGAGTGGCCGGGACGAGTGGGAAGGTGAGCTTCTAATTACTATCAGTTTACAAAACCATGACCAGAGGCGCAAGAAAAATACTTCCACCTAACGCGCGCGCAGCAAATAAGCGTGAGAGGATAGGCAAAACTGCAGGTGGACGTGATTTGTGGTTAATCCCAAATTTCCTTTACTGATGAGTAATGTAAACTCACCTTGAGCAAAGCAAAAATTTCGATTACATCCCTTAATTCACACTCGACCGGAATTTACTTTGGCACAATATTTTGTAGGAATTGAGAAGAGATCCTAGGATGAGGATTAGACAGGGCCTCCAGCTCGAGTGATCGCCCAGCTAAGCACATCGTCTTGCATGCTGGCATATCTGATTGCACTGTTCTTGGTGCTCCTGTAGTTCTTCGTGCTGTGACCTATTATCTGGCCTGCCAGTAGCGATGGTTTGATTAAACCGGAATGGCAACCAGTTTGGCTCCGTCCACTTTGTCGAGTTTCGCCATGACAACCTGGTTCTCCAAAGAGGCACTGGCCTGGACCAACACTGGCAAGTAGTTGTCGGTGAAACCGCACTGCATGGAGCTGGCTTCATCCCGCCTATTCTCCACCAGAACCTGCCGCATTTCTCCTAAGAATCGCTGCAAGAACGTCAGCCGTTTTGCCTGGTCCAGTTCTCTCAGCAACGCACAGCGCTGACGAATCACTGACGGAGACACCTGGGCGCTCATGGTGGCTGCAGGAGTAGTGGGCCGAGGTGAGTAAGGAAAGACATGCAAATAGGCTATGGGGAGAGATTCGATCAACCGATAGCTATTCTGAAAGCATGCATCAGTCTCGCCGGGAAAGCCCACCAGGACGTCGGCTCCCACCGCCAGATCAGGAATGCGTTGCGTGGCCTCCAGTACAAGATCCCGGTAGAAATCGGGGTGATAGTGTCGGTTCATCTGGGCTAGAACAGTGGGATCACCACTTTGTAGTGGAATATGCAGGTGCGGGCAGAGGCTGGGCTCACGAGCTATCAGGTCGAGCAACTCCGTGGTGATCTCACCAGGCTCCAGCGAACTGAGTCGAAGTCGGGGCGGTGGACAGTGCTCAAGAATGGATCGGAGCAGATCAATCAAGTCTTGCCGTGGCTTGAAATCCAAGCCCCACTGGCCCAAATGGATGCCTGTGAGCACGACCTCCTGATAACCTCGGTCCAGGAATCTCGCCACCTGGCCCAAAACGGAATCCAGGTTGATGCTGCGGCTACGACCGCGAGCATAAGGAACAATGCAGTAGGAGCAGAAAGCATCGCAGCCGTCCTGAACTTTCAGAAAGGCTCGAGTTCTGTGAGAGAAACCGGAGAAAACCAGAGGTTGGGGGGCGGGAGCTGTGCGGACGTTATTTATGTGCACACAAGGTGACTGATTGTGCTCAGGGCGAGCAAGATAATCCACTAGAGACAGCTTTTCGGTGGTGCCGAGTAGGTGAGTAACTCCTGGGATGGCGGATATTTCTTCGGCAGCAATCTGAGCATAGCAGCCCATGACCACCACCTCGGCGTCAGGGTTTTGCCGAAGCGCTCGTCGGACCAGTTGGCGTGACTGCATGGCAGCCCGGCTGGTCACTGCACAGGTGTTGATGCAGTAGAGGTCGGCTTTACCGGTGAAGGGTCGGATCAGGAAATCCGCCTGTGTTAATTTTTCTTCCAGGTAGGCGGATTCGCACTGATTTACCTTGCAGCCGAGAGTTGCCAACGCTACCGTACTCATGAAAGCACCTGCTCGATGAAGCCGCCGCCCAAAACCTCGTTTTCATTATAGAAGACTGCAGACTGCCCAGGTGTAATGGCTTTCTGGGGTTCGAAGAAACGGACCAGTGTACCTGCGCTCGTCGGCCTTATTGAGGCCGGTGACTCCCGGTGGCGTGAGCGAATCTGCACGAGTGCCTGCAACTCCGAAGTGGGTGGACGTGCGGCAATCCAGTTAACATCTGTCACCAGCATTTCCCTGCGTCTGAGGTCGCTCTCACGCCCCACCCTGACCGTGTTGGTGTCTGGCTCGAGGCCGATGACGTAGTAAGGGGCCGAGGAAGGAATGCCAAGGCCCCTCCGTTGACCTATGGTGTAACGGTGGATACCCTTATGTTCGCCGAGTTGCCGTTCTTTCAGATCCATCACAGGTCCTGGTCCCGGCAGGTCCGATTCCAAGTGTTGTTCAAGAAAAGCCCTGTAGTCATTATCCGAGATGAAACAGATTTCCTGGCTTTCCGGCCGATGGTACTCTTGCATCCCGGCCTCTGCAGCCAACTTTTTCACATCACTTTTTAGATAATTTCCCAGCGGAAAAAATGTGCGCGCTAATTGCGCTTGGCTAAGTCGATAGAGGAAGTAAGACTGGTCTTTGCTTCGATCTCGTCCACGAAAAAGACGCACACTTCCGTCAGATTCATCACGAAGAAGCCTGACATAATGGCCGGTTGCGAGAGTAGTTGCTCCCAGTTTAGCTGCTTGCTCTAGGAGCAGGGTGAACTTGATACGTGGATTGCAGATTACGCAGGGGTTAGGGGTCTTACCCCGGCGGTACGCCTCCAAAAACGGTTTGATCACCTGCTGGCGGAAGGGACGGCGAAGGTCCACCACGTGGAGAGGGACACCTAGTCGGGCTGCTAGTTTGACAATATGTTCGCCGGGCTCCGGCGAATCCTCCGGACGCAGTACCATGTGCAGAGCCAAAACCTTGTGCTCATGCTCTTTGAGCAGCAAGGTGGTCACCATGCTGTCAACACCGCCACTGACCGCCACAGCCACGGTCTCATTTTTTTTGGGTTCATGAGGGTGCAATTGTCTGAGGTGATCGCTGGTTTCGATGTTGGAAGGGCGGATGTGGCTGTCGGTGTCGTTAGAGCTTAACGAATTTGTTCGCGGTTTCTTCTTCCTCATAAGGCCTCGGCCCGATCGATACTCACGATCATGGCCCTTACCGGACAGATGTTCACGCAGAGTTCGCAGCCACTGCACTTCTCGGGGTCGAACTGCACATGCATACTTGGCCTTTCGATGTGAAGGGCCCCAGTAGGGCAGACAGCGGTGCAGGCGCCACACTCGAAACACTTGTCCATGTCTCTTTGAATATCCTGAGCCACGGTGTCCACAATGACTCCTCTTCTCTCGAGGTAACGGATACCACGATTGTAATCATTGCGGCCCTGTCCCTGAAGTTCCATGACCACCATACCTTCGCGACGAGGGTAGACAGTGGCTTTGAGTATATTGAAGGTTAGATGGTAGTCGCGCACCAAATTGGCGATGATGGGTTCATTCACAATATCTTTGGGAAAACGCAAAACAAGCATCTTGGAGTACATGGCAATCCTTTCTTAGCCCGCATAATCCACAGGAGCGGTAAACTCGTGGTGCATAATACGAGCGGGAGTCCGCTGTTTCACTGATGTATTCGCACCGTTGGATATAAAATATATAGTCTGCCTTGTCAAATTTTTCTCTCAGCCCGCATTGCTACCCAATTTCTGCTCAAGGCCGTTTTGGGTACCCTCCGGTCGATATTGAGGGGGCGAAAAGGGACAAACCCTATCCTGGTGCGGGACCGGGAGTTGTGTACCTGGAAGTTATGGACTATAGTACAATTCTTGGTGGTGCGGCTACAAACTGCTTGGGCAAGAACAGATGAGTTGGAGTTATGTATGGCTACTTTGACCCCATTTCAACGACGTCAAGAAAAGCTAAAAAAACTACTGCCCGAAAAACCTTATGACACCTACCTGGTCTCAGAGCCGTGGAATCGGGCTTATTTGAGCGGTTTTTGGGCAGAGGACATGCAATTGACCGAATCCTCCGGTTTCCTTTTCATTACCGAGAAAGCTCAAGTGCTGGCCACGGATTTTCGCTATCAGGAACAAGCTGAAAGGGAAGCTCCTGACTTTGAAGTGGTTATTTATAAAGAGAACCTTACCAACATCCTGCCGGAAATCTTCGCGAGCCTTGGCACCCGCACCCTTGGTTTTGATAACCACCATCTCACCTATGAGCGGGTTATGAAGATTCAAAAGGCCCTGCAAGAAAGGCATCCGCAAGGAGAGTTGCTGCCTGGGGGCGATTTGGTAGAGGGTTTGAGAATGGTCAAAGAACCTGAAGAAATCCAGGCCATTCGTAACTCTCTGGCCTTGACCGAATCTGTCTTGGAAACCATAGTGGCAGAGGCAGATGTAGGAAAGACAGAAAAACAACTGGCCTGGCGCATCGAGCAACTCATGCGAGAAGCGGGCGCTGAGGCGATCTCATTCCCGCCCATAGTGGCCTCCGGACCCGGCGCTGCCATGCCGCACGCGGTGGTCAGTGATCGTCAGCTTGGGGAGTCAGAGACAATCATTATTGATCTGGGCGCCAGGTTAGAACACTACTGTTCCGATATGACTCGGACACTTATTCTCGGAGAGCCGGACAGTAGAGGGCGTGAGATTTATGGTATTGTCCGGGAAGCTCAATTACAGGCAATGGCTGCAGTGCGGGCCGGAATTCCTTCTTTGGAAGTGGATCGCGTAGCTCGCGATTATATTGCTTTTGCCGGCTATGGGGACAATTTTGGCCATGGTCTGGGTCATGGTATTGGACTGGCGGTGCACGAGAAGCCGGGATTCGGCAAGAGCAGTTCCATGGAGCTAAAGGAAGACATGGTGGTCACCATCGAACCCGGGATTTATCTACCCGGTTGGGGTGGGGTCCGACTGGAAAATATGGTGAGAGTGACTGCGGACGGCTGTGAGGTCCTGAACCAGAACGAGTTTTTCTATTCATTCTGAAAAAAAGGTAAGCAGTAAACAGTAAGCAGTTAGCGGTGGTGAAGCAAAGAAGAATGTTACCATCCGCTTACCGCTCACGGCTTACCGCTTACCAGAGATGGCTGGAGGGTACAGCTATGAATGAGCACGCATTTCGAATCGAGACCGACTCCATGGGTGAGGTGCAGGTTCCGGCAGCAGCCTATTACGGGGCCCAAACCCAGAGAGCGGTGCAAAATTTTCCCATTAGTGGTCTCAGGTTTCCTCGGGAATTCATTCGCGCTTTGGGTCTAATAAAACGGGCTGCGGCTCGGGTGAATATCGAATTGGGTTTCCTCTCCCAAGAGGTGGCCGAAGCCATTATCCAGGCAGCTACCGAGGTGGTAGAGGGTAAGTTGGATGAACAGTTTCCTGTGGATATTTTTCAGACAGGGTCCGGCACCTCCACCAATATGAATGCCAACGAGGTCATTGCCAATCGTGCCATTGAAATTCTGGGAGGTGAAGTAGGGAGCAAAACGCCAGTACACCCGAATGACCACGTAAATAGAGGACAGTCGAGCAATGATGTCATCCCCACTGCCATTCATCTGGCCGTGGCCCAGGGAATCAAGGATGGCCTGTTACCAGTACTCATGGCCTGCCAGAAGGAGCTTGAGGCCAAGAGTGAACATTTTGACCACATCGTCAAAATTGGACGTACCCACCTTCAGGATGCCACCCCGGTGCGTCTGGGACAGGAGTTCAGTGGTTATGCCCGTCAAATGGAGTTGGCCCGGGCACGCATTGAACAGGCCTTTGACGGCCTGATGGAACTGGCCCTGGGGGGTACAGCTACCGGAACGGGGCTTAATGCGGTAGTTGGCTTTGCCTCCAAAGTCATAGCCCAGTTGGCGGAGGAAACCAATCTTCCTCTGGCGGAGGCCAAAAACCATTTTGCCGCCCAGGGGGGCCAGGACGCTCTGGTTGCTGCCAGCGGTTCTCTCAGGGCGTTAGCGGTGACACTCACGAAAATCGGCAATGACCTGAGGTGGTTAGCTTCTGGACCACGATGTGGGCTGGGAGAACTTCACCTTCCGCCAGTGCAACCAGGTTCCTCAATCATGCCCGGCAAGGTCAATCCGGTCATCATTGAATCTCTTCTCCAAGTAGCAGTGCAAGTCATGGCCAATGACTGGGCCGTAACTATTGGTGGGCAGGCTGGTAACCTGGAACTCAACGTCATGATGCCGATGATGGCGCACAACCTGCTGCAATCTGTGGAGTTGCTCAGAGCCGTGATTGGCAACTTTACGCACAAATGTCTGCAAGGACTTAGAGCCAATGAACAACGATGCCGGGAGTTGGTGGAAGAAAGCCTGGCGCTCTGTACTCCACTGGCCCCTGAGATAGGCTATGATAGAGCAGCCCACATAGCGCACTTGGCCTACGAGAGCGGCAGAACAGTACGAGAAGTAGCCCTGGAGTTAGAGGTTCTCCCGGAGGAAAAGCTCCTGAAGATACTAGATGCTGAAGAGATGACTCGACCTGGTGTCAGAGGTGGTAGAGGAAGGAAACAGTAGGCAGTAGAAACATTTTGTATTGCGCATTTCACCTGTATCATTTCGCATGAAGGTTGGGGACTGAGCGAAGTGCAGCGAGCGCGAAGAAATGACAGATGTGAAATAACAAATGAGCATTGCTCAATGCCAGATGACCAATGTTTTTGTGCTTAAGGATGTTGTCTGATATAGTGCCTATGTAACCCCACAATGTATGAAGCCGATGGCAAAAATCATTCAGTTTGGCAACGGCCGCAAGGGTGACGACAATCTCATTTGTCGTAAACCCCTGGAGTTTCGCCGTGGTGACTGGCGCCAAGGGCAGATATTGCAGTGCCTTCGGAGCGAGGCGGAGAAATACCAGACCCATCGGCATCAGGCCATTACCAACGGCCACAGCCATCTCAGCTTTGTTCCCGAACACTTCAGTTTGGTGGGTGGGTGCGACTATACCGTCATGGGACTTTACCGGTGGAGAGAAAGTGAGGAGCGAGTCAGGGAGTTTTACCAGCTGGCAGGTCTCATGGAATGTGTGGTCAATAGCTCCTCGCCACTGTTGCGTACTGACTTGTTGCGCAGAGTCTACAAGACCATAATGGATTTAGGGCGCAGTCTCAATTTTTCCTGGAAAGGGGACTCCAGCCAGTTCCTCTTGCCTTTGCATCCGAACTTCTATCGCCGTAGTGATTTCTTTGCTCGAATCCAACAAGCTGACACCATAAAGGTTCTCTATGCAAAAGTGGAACATGAGACCAGGGTGCAGTTTGATCTGCTAGCCGCCGAATATGTCTTCTATCTACCCCAGAGAATGGTGGACGAACCAGCTTAGACCTATTATCCCGCGCGCTAAGAAAAGTAATTGACAAAAGACCATAATTAGATAGACTTAACGGTAAGTTATCCCAACTCCGTCTTCTGCAGTCGTGCTGTACCATCCCTGTTTGGTAGAGTTATGGCTAGGGGGGGAGATGAGGAGGAGTGCGCGAATGCCTACGTGGCCTTACCGGTTTCAGTTGAGCCTGCAAGATCGATTGCGGCGGTCTGTGTACGAAGTACTGCGAGACCAGATGGATATGTACCTGATACAGTATGGTCTCATCGATTCATACTGGAATTTCTGCGAGGCTGAAGAACCTTACCCATTCGTACCAAAACGAGAGCTCAAGCCCCGGGCTCGGGTGGTGGAGAAAGAGTACATTCATCACAATCATTTTCTGGTAATGTTTTGCGAAGGAACTATTCCAGGTTGGTACAAGAAATATATCCGCTTTTTCGATTCCAATAAGGTTACCAAAGAAGGAATCGCCGAAATGGCCCACATTCAACTGCACAAGAAGTACACCAAGAATTTGCGGTACTTCGAAAACCCGGGCTTTGAGAATCTGGTGCTGGACCTACTACCGGTGGACTACGCCCTGTTGATTCAGAAAGATCCAGCCATCAGGACCAGAACCCGCTATGCCATGACTCACTTCCGGGTGAAGATTGACTGGCCCATTGACAACGCCACCGAAGAGATGGCCCAGCAGCTGCGCTACATTACCAAAGATCTTTACGAGATAGACGAGAAGCACGCTGAAAGTTTGAACAACAAGCTGTTCGAGAATTACGGCTTTCACTATGCAGTGGGAGGTCGTCGCACCGCTGCGGTGGTGGCGGCGCAGTTTCTCAAGAAAATGGAATTCATCTCCACAGTCTACGTTGCCAGTTCCGAATCGCGTACGCTAACCCGTCTCAGTGAGCGTGGAGTAACCAGATACGTATTGATCAAGCTGCCCACCGATGAAATCTCCCGTTTGGTCTCGGACAGCCGTATGAACTTTGACAATTTCGTCAGACGTTTTCTTATTGACCTTCAAGACGACTTTGGGGTGGGAGTGTTTGAAGTGGTCTATCGCAATACCGCCCATTCAAAGCCGCCCGAAGATGGCAAGTTGAGGGAACTGAGGCCAGATTTCCAGTGGCTGACCGTGAGTGATCAACTGCTGGTTCCCCTCCCCGGTCACAACGACATTTACCCCATACCTTACAGCACCATCTACACTACCGACTTTGGAGATACTGAACTGGCCTAACCCGTCACCCCTTATCCCCTTCAATTACCACCGGCAGCGGGGTATCCAGGGAGATCTCCTTGGGACTGACCCTGGCGCCATAAACAATGATATTGACGCCGGCCCTATGTGCCCGGCGGAGAGCCCGAGCATAGGCGGGATCGATGTGCGCAGCCGGGGAAAAACGTCGGGCATCTTCCCTCTGAACCACATAGAACATGGTGGCCCGATGGCCTTGGTCAATAGCATCCATAAGTGTCTGCAGATGCTTGCGTCCTCTGGCAGTGGGGGCATCAGGAAACAGTGCCGTACCGTCTTCCACCAAAGTTACGTTCTTGACTTCCAGAAAGAGGGACACCCCACCACGAATCAGGCAGAAGTCAATCCGACTGTGGCCCAATTGCACCTCCCTCAAGAGTTTGTCGAAGGGACCCAACTCGGGGATCAGTTTGTCATTGGCTGCCTCAGCTACCAGCCGGTTTGCACTGAGGGTGTTGACACCCACCCAGGTTGAAGGCAGGTGAATCAGCTCCCAGGTGTAGCGAGTCTTACGTTTGGGATTGTCTGTCGGCGATAGCATAACCTCCCTGCCGGGAACGTTACAGCCCTGCATGCTGCCAGAGTTGGGACAATGAGCCGTGACCAACCGGTCGTTTTCGAGACGTACTTCGGCAAGGAACCGTTGATAGCGACGAACCAAGAAACCCCGCACGAGAGGTGACAAAAAGCGCACTGCAATTCTCCTCATGGCTACCGTTCGACCACCTCCGTCACGAGGTGTGGATGAACTAAACGCCATCAAATTGATTGACTACTCTTTACTTTCTATATTACTTAAGGGTGCCGGCTGCAAGAATTTTCCATACCTTCACTTCCGACATCTTGCTAGGAACAGGCGAGCGGTATCTTGACTCTGTGAGAGGTCACAATCAATGGCGAGGTTTCTGGCACCCAAAAGGAGCCGCTTCATCACCCCAGTCAATCTGCCGCTCCTCAGTTTTGCGGGTCTGATTCTGGTTGGTACTGTACTCTTAATGCTGCCCCATGCTGCCAACGGGCCGAGGCTCACACCGGTAGATGCCCTGTTTACTGCTACTTCGGCAACCTGTGTTACCGGTCTGGTGGTGGTTGATACCGGTAGCCGGCTGAGCCTCTTCGGCCAGTGGGTCGTACTGATACTCATCCAGTGTGGCGGACTGGGCATAATGACTTTTTCCACCGTGCTCATACTGCTCATGACCGGCAGATTTTCTTTCATACAGCGAAGTGTCATCCAAGACACCTTCACCCACAGTCCGGACACCAGGCTCCCCTCCCTGGTCCTGCACGTGGTGGTATTCACCCTGGTGCTGGAGGCGGCTGGGGCTGCGATGCTTTTCCTCCGCTTTTCCGAGATGTACCACCCGGGCCGGGCTCTTTACATGGCTGTCTTTCATGCGATAAGCGCTTATTGTAATGCAGGTTTCGGCCTGTATTCTCAGAGTCTTATGGATTTCAGTAGTGATCCCTTGGTGAGCCTGACTGTGGCTTTGTTGATCATCTGTGGTGGTATTGGATTCCTGGTGGTGCTGGAGTTAAAAAGCATACTGTTCAGATCCCACAAAGCACGCCGGGCCAGGCGGATTTCAGTTCACTCCAAGCTGGTGCTAACAATCACGGCTCTCCTGTTGATAGTCGGCACCATGGGATTCCTGGCCCTTGAGTGGAATCAGTCCATGGCAAGACTTTCTTTACCGGCGAAGGTGCTGGCTGCCTTCTTTCAATCAGTGACCGCCAGAACCGCCGGGTTTAATACCCTAGATTTTGGCAAGATGGCTAATGTCACCTTGCTTTTTACCATCCTGCTCATGTTTATTGGAGCCGCTTCCGGATCCACCGGGGGCGGTATCAAGGTCAACACCTTGGGGGTTCTTTTTGCCCTCAGTCGTTCACGGCTTCGGGGTGAGGAATCAACGAGTATTTTCCGTCGTACTTTAACAGCTGAAACCGTCGGACGAGCTATCTCCGTGTTCGTCGTGGCCGTAATAGTTATCTATGTTGCCACCATGGCTCTCACGGTAAGTGAATTAGGGACCACAATCCATGAAGAGAGCAGGGGACTTTTCCTTGAACTTTTCTTCGAGGTGGTCTCTGCTTTTGGCACTGTGGGGCTCAGTGTAGGGATCACCTCAAAGCTGAGCACTTTGGGCAAGTTGATCCTGGTTGTGGTGATGTATGTCGGGCGATTGGGTCCACTCTCCATAGCTGTGGCTTTGAGCGGAAGGGAGCCCCGCTCCAAGATCCAGTATGCAGAAGAGAATGTTATGATTGGTTGAGTTAAATAGTACAGGTATTTGCAGTCAGCCGCAAACCATTGCACCGCTCCAAAAAAAATTTGCTAAAGGATGCATCATGGGACAATTTGCTGTTATCGGTATTGGTAATTTCGGCTACTATCTCGGAAGCTATCTCTATGAAAAAGGCCATGAGGTCATCGCCTTGGATATCAATAAGAATCAAGTGCAAAAGATCAAGGATGTTGTCAGCCAGGCCGTTGTGGTTGACGCTACTGATCGGGAAGCACTGGAATCCCTGGGTATGAGTCAAGTGGATGCGGCGGTGGTCTGCATTGGTACGAGAATGCAAGCGAGTATCCTGGCAACCCTGCACCTGAAAGAGCTGGGGATAAAGAGTATTCTCGCCAAGGCGACCAGTGAAGAGCACGGGAGAATCCTCAGGAAAGTTGGGGCTAGCGAGATTTTCTTCCCAGAGAAGGATCTAGCCATAGGGGTTGCGGGTAAATTGGACAATCCAAATATGTTGGACTACCTGCCCTTTATTGAGGGCTACAGCATCATGGAACTGGCACCTCCCAAGGACTTTGTGGGTAAAAAATTGAGAGAATTGGATCTGATTAACCGGTTTGGTATGCAAGTGTTAGCGATCAGGGAGATCCTGCCAAAGGGAATGGTTCTCATACCTGGAGCTGACTTTCAGGTGAAAGACAGCGATGCCCTCATTGTTTTGGGTCCCAATGAGACTCTGGAGAAGTTTAAGGAGGCCTAGCTGACCCACGAGTTGGCACAATGCTGTTGATAGCAGGCAGCCAACAACGGGCAGCAGCCAGTGCAAGATCTTGTAATTGTTAGTAGTTATCCGTTATCAGTTATACGGGAGAATCTTATTTGATTCCTTGGGATGTTAACTCCGATAAAGA
>ENA-OVNL01000064-OVNL01000064.1-sediment-metagenome-genome-assembly--contig:-NODE-64-length-11655-cov-2.358266_pt1 | contig 11655 bp, 11 predicted proteins | sample MGYA00250099_ERZ650198 | MGnify/ENA primary metagenome ERZ650198 (study PRJEB26732, sample SAMN07278974) | sediment metagenome | biome: marsh; feature: saltmarsh; material: sediment | place: USA...
TTAACTATGAATTACAGCGTAACGTATTGACCTAATTACCACAAATGACGCTGCAGGCATATTGACAGCGAAGCGTAATGACGGCCACTTTCAGTGGCCAAATGACTATAAATGGCAGTTGAGCGCAGCGAGCGGGAAGAAATGACGAATGACAAGTGGCACTCTGAAAACAAAGAAGAGGACTTCACCCTGGCTGCTCTACGGTATTCTGGCCGCTCTTTTACTCCTGGCTCTACTGGTTTTTTATTTTGGCAGTCCAACCATTTCTTCGTCCTTTAGGGATCCCGCCTTTCTGTGGAAACGTCTCGGCAAACCACTGCTGCGCTTGACTATCTTCATCTCCATAGGACTTTTTGCAGGCCAAATCATCGAGGCTTCAGGTTGGACCGGTCGCCTTTCTGCTCTGGTGCGTCCGCTCATGCGCTGGGGGCACCTTTCTGATTCTTCCGGCGCCTCATTCACCACCGCTTTCGTCTCCGGTACAGCTGCGCAGGCCATGCTGGTGACTTTCTATGAGGAAGGCAACCTTAGCAAAAGGGAGGTAATTCTGACCAGCCTGATGAACGGCTTGCCCGCCTATTTTCTCCATCTACCCACCACATTTTTTATTATTTTGCCGCTGGCAGGTCAGGCCGGAATTCTCTATCTTATTCTGACGCTGCTGGCCACACTACTGAGAACCGCCGGGCTGGTCACCTACTCGAGATTTTCACTGCCACCGCGTCCTGTAAGGATGGCAAGCGAAAACCAGGCAGGAAAGGATTGGCGCGCTATCATGCAGGATACCTGGCAGAAGTTCGTCAAAAGGCTGCAACGGATCATGCTGCTGGTGGTACCGGTCTATCTGGTAGTAATGCTGGTGAGTCAACTGGGTTTTTTCACCTGGTTGCGTTTGAAGCTGGCAGGAGGAATCACCTCCACTGTGGTTCCGGTGGAATCCATGAGTGTGGTAATTTTTAGTCTGGTGGCTGAATTTACTTCCGGCTTTGCGGCAGCCGGGGCCCTGCTGGATGCCGGTACCCTCACCGTCAGGGAAACGGTGATTGCTCTGTTGTTGGGAAACGTCATTGCAACCCCGGTGAGGGCCTTAAGACACCAGCTTCCCTATTACATGGGGATCTTCAAGCCCAAGCTTGGGGGACTGCTTATTGCTCTGGGACAGACGCTCAGAGTGATCAGTGTAATAATAGTTGGGGTGGCGTATATAGTAATAACGGCATTCTAGAGGAGGCATGGCGTAAGGAGTCAGGAGTCAGAATCCAGTAGGCAAAGAGCATAGAACGAAAGATCCTGTATTTACCCTATGCCCCATACCAAGAAGCAGTAAAGATCATGGTCAAAGCAAGAAGTCTGATGATACTGGGAACAGGTTCGGATGTGGGAAAGAGCATCCTGGTGGCTGGTCTGTGTCGGATTCTCAAACAAGACGGCTATAGGGTGGCTCCATTCAAGGCCCAGAACATGGCACTTAACTCCTTCATCACTCTGGAAGGAGGTGAGATGGGCCGGGCTCAAGTGGTACAAGCAGAGGCTGCCTCCATTGAACCACATGTTGATATGAATCCAATCCTACTGAAGCCCACGTCCAATATTGGTTCCCAGGTCATAGTGCACGGCAGGGTACTCGGCAATTTTACCGCTGAGGAGTACTATCAGAAAAAATCTGATCTGGTAAAACAGGTCATGGAAAGCTATCGTCGCCTGGAGGCACAATACCAGATCCTGGTATTGGAGGGCGCGGGCAGTGCGGCAGAAATTAACCTCAAGGACAAGGACCTGGTAAACTTTTCCATGGCGGAGCGGGTGCAGGCCCCAGTGTTGTTGGTGGCAGACATCGACCGGGGAGGTGTATTTGCCAGTATAGTCGGGCACATGGAGCTTTTCACCCCGGCAGAACGCGAGCTGGTGAAAGGATTTATCATAAACAAGTTCAGAGGCGATCCGTCCTTGCTCCTCTCTGGGTTGGAATTCCTCGAGACCCGCACCGGCAAGCCGGTTATAGGTCTGGTGCACTATTATAAAGACATCAACATCCCCGAAGAGGACAGCGTTGCCCTGGACCTCAAGATGAGAATGACAAAAGAGAGATCACAGGAACAGGTGCGGATTGGTGTTATCCGGCTGCCGCACATCTCAAACTACACGGACTTCGACAGCCTGGAGCAAGAGCCATCTGTGGATCTGACCTATTTCACTGCTCCCGAACAGATTTTTGATATGGATCTGGTGGTTCTACCCGGGAGCAAGAATACCCTCAACGATCTTCGTTATCTGCACGATCAGGGCATTGCTGAGGCAATCATTTCTTTTCATGCCAAAGGCGGTACTGTGGTGGGCATTTGCGGTGGCTATCAGATGCTGGGTCGTAAGGTGCTGGATCCTTTGGGTGTGGAGAGTGATCTCCAGGAAATAACCGGCCTGGGCTTGCTGGATATGGAGACAGAACTGTTGGGAGAAAAAGTGACCACCCAGGTCAGGGCCAGGTTGCTCTGGCCAGAACTAGCTGATCCAGCTGACCAGGTGCACGGCTATGAAATTCACATGGGACAGAGTCGGATTTTGGGGCTAGCCACTCCCCTGCTGGAAATCGTGGAGCGCAATGGTAAGCCGGTGCAGGTCAAGGACGGCCTGATTTCCAGTAACGGCCGCGTCTGGGGAAGCTACTTACATGGCCTGTTTGATAACGATGGCTTGAGGCACCATCTCATCCGTCGGCTCATGAGTGTTGATGATGAGGAGCTAGCAAAAGAGAGGTTGGGGTCTTTCAAATATTGGAAAGAGGAACAGTACGATAAGTTGGCCTCGCATCTTCGCAACCATCTCGACATGAATCGCATCTACCAAATCATCGGGACGTAAGATCTATTTATTGCCCTTAGGATGAGGTCAAAGCGCATAGGGCATAGAGCATAGAGTTCTGTCTTCTTCCCCCATTCCCCGTCCCGCGTTGTCCCTCTGTGCCTAGTTTGTCTGCCTGCTGCTTGCTGCCAGCTGTTCTTGCCTCGCTTTATCCGCCTTCCACAGTCGCCTTTTTTCTCCGGCGTAGAGAAAGAGGATCTTTCTCGCGCTTCCGTTCCAGCCAGTTCTGATACACATCTACCGTGAACATCAGCAAAAGGATAAATATAACAATCCACTGTGGAATATAGGGAAAGGCACTGCCGTTTATGGTTAGATGTGCAACATGTCCCCCTTCTAGAATCAGGACGAAACCAATCAACAGAAGAACGAACAGACCTAGAATCTCAAAGTCCGGATTGCTGATCATGTAGTTAGAAATGTATTCGGCAAACCACAGCATCAGCATAACCGAAATAACGACCGACCCCACCATGACCAGAAAGACGTCTGTCATGCCGACGACGGTGAGAATGGAGTCCACGGAAAACAGCAGATTTATACCAACAATGAGGAAGACCACCTGGCTGAAGCGGTCTGCTTTCCCCACTTCCTGTTCGATCCCTTTGGACTTCAACCTGAGTTCTTTGACACCTTTCCATATCAGAAAGAGGCCACCGATCCATAGCACCAAGGATTTTCCGCTCAATGCAACATGCAGGCTCAGCCAGGAAGGGTAATAGGTGTCGAGTTGGTAAAAGACCCCCGTTACGTATTTGAGGATGTAGCTGACGATCGCCAAAAGGAGGATGCGAAAGACCATGGCCAGCACCAAGCCCAAATTGATCGCTTTTAGGCGCTGAGAACCAGGCAATTTGTTGGCAATGATCGTGATGATAATGAGATTGTCTGCACCGAGGGCGATTTGGATCAAGGTTATGGCAAAAAGACTAATCCAGATTTTGGGATCAACGAGTACACCTAGCATTGCTGTTCTCCGTTTGTAACAAGAAGGGAAGGAATCAGACAAAATAAATCAGCCAATACAAATAGCATAATGACACCGTTTAGGACAGCCTCGTGTATGTTCCACCCCTCTGCTCTTACCACCTCCACTCCCTCGGGTATGCATTGGCCTAATTATTGCTTATTTTCTCCACCACGTTCTGGTTCCTCATATCTTGATAAGGTTCGCACTCTTAGTAGAGTAGAAAAGGAGATCGTCCTGGCTTGGGCGATGCTCTCTCCGAGGGGGGTCATATGAAGAAGATACTATTCCTGATCATCAGTATTATGATGGTATTTGGCGTTGCTTTACCGGCCCAAGCTTTCGAGGCGGGCGTACGAGGCTATTACTGGTTCCCAGCTATAAGTGGTGACGTCAAATATAGCGATGGCTCACTGAGTGGTACGAAACTCGATCTGGAAGATGACCTCAATATCGATGATGAGTACTATCCTGTTGGTGAAGTGTTCATTGGGTCGGACGATCATCACCTGAGTTTCTCTTTCTATCGCGCCAACTACAACGGTACAGCAACCCTGAACCAGGATATTAACTTCGGCGGCGAAACCTTTCTCGCGGGTGACAAGATTAAAAGCACTCTCGATTATGACGTCTATGATCTAACCTATCAGTACGACCTGCTAGACTTGGAGAATGTTTTGGCAGGCTTCTCTTTGGGTCTCGTAGGCAGGGTTATGGTTTATGATGTAGAGGTTGAGATCAAATCCAAAACAGTCAACCAGTCTCAACAGGAAGACTACACTGTCCCCGTTCCCTTGTTCGGGCTGAACCTCCATCTAGGCATCCTGGCCGACGTCCTGGAAGCCCGTATCCTCGCTTCCGGAATCGGCTACTGGGATGGCTATATGGTCGACGGCCTGGCCGAGCTCTCTTTTACCCCCATCCCCTTCGTGGACATCCACGCAGGCTATCGAACCTTTTTCGTAGATGTCGACGAGAGCGACTTTGAGCTCAACTACAATACCTCGGGCTTTTATGGGGGTGTTACCGTAAGCTTTTAGAGACAAAAAGGGGTTGGCACTTCAACTCTCAGGGCGCACTTTTAAGAGCATGCAACTTTGAGTGGATGGCATCTGCACACATAAAGAAACTTCTCATGTTCAATTAATCAAATCATCCGGAGGGGCATCATGTTTCGGCTGGAGGTGAAATTCCAAAACCTCACAATGAAAGAGTATATTCCACGGTAAGAGTGTGCTTTAACGATCGGGCGCCATGGCGAAAATGACATTGTTCTCAGAGACAACAGTGTTTCGCGTCACCATGCATGCTTTATGAAAGAAGGCGAAAATCTTATTGTCACTGACAAGGGAAGCAAGAACGGGACTATTGTGAATGGACTAAAAGTGGAATCGGTCCGGCTCGAAGATGGTGATGTTATCAGAATTGGTGACAACCTCGTTATCGTAGTATCTGTTAGCTCAAACGATGAGACAGGCTCAACCGTAACCGGAGAGCACGTCAAAAGAGCTACTGTGCCCAATAGTTTTGACTGAATTGAATAGCTTGTGCCGGTAAAGATTGCGAGTACTAAGGGAATAGAAATTCAAAATCACAAAGACTGAGGTTTCAGGTTTCAGCTTCTCTGTTTCTTTTTCCTGACCCCTGAAACCCTTATGAAGCAGAGTCAAAAATCTAGATAGGCACCCTAGAATTCTACTCTACCCTTCTTAAATAGTATTTTCTTTGCTTCTTCGACAGATATGTGACCGTCAATTATTGCAGTAGTCAATTTGTAGAGCACGCGGGTATCTATGAAGATAAGGTCGTCGAGTTGATCTTCATCTTCATCAGCGTATGCCAAGTTTCGATCTTTGGGGTCAGTCCCTGTGTTGTAATTTACAATGAGTGCGCCATCAGCTTTCGCCCCCAATCCAGAATAATGCAAATCCTGCCACATTTGGGTGATAAACTTATGGGACGGAGAGACACGGGGGGTGCTCTTAATTTTGGCGAGAATTCTCCTGCCATTATATCTAATCAAGATATTTTCGTTGAATCCGACTCCCTTGGTTTTATTCAGAAAAAATAATTTCAAGGACCAGTACTTGGCAAGTATCAGCAGAACAGCTTTTCTTAGTTCTTCGCCCTCTAGGTATAAGATGCTCCTCAAGTGCACATAAATATTCTTTAGCTGCTCTTTTTTGGCAACGAGTTTTTCTATCTCCTGTTCATATTCTGATATTTTGCTATCAATAGCCTGTACAGCGAGCGGATAATAGCGGCTGCTATCCACCCAATTTGTCTTGTCAGGTGTCGCCTCTGGCTTCGCATCAACAGCGGTAGCACCATTCTTCTTACCAGGGGCCCCTTTGACGGGCTCTAGGCTGACGAATAGATTTTCAGGAAGTTCATCCTCAGACTCAATTATCTCCCCAGTCCCAGCTGTTTCATCAGTGGCTCTGGCCGCCAGCCCTCGTTGGGCATTGCCGTCATCCTGGGGATCCTCACCAACACCAAGAGATTCCTCCTCCTCTGTTTGAGATGACTCCCCTAGAAGCTCGGCCGCTAATAACTCGGTCGTTTCGAACATTTCCACCAGCGATTCTTCAAAATGGAGATCAGCGTCATTCTTGTGAGTCGGCGTTTCCTTATTGTCCCCGACATTGACACCCATCAACTCTTCATCGAGCGTGTCATCGAGTTCTTCTCCTTCAACAAGGAAAAGATCGAGATTTGTCTCTATCGTTTCTAAGTTCTCGTCCGCGGGGCGATCATCTGGCGCTGGAGCCTTTTCTTCCACTGGATCTACTAGATCAATAATTTCGTCTTCAAGGGTATCTGCCAGCCTATCTAGCTCGAGAGTTTCTTCCACAGATTTTCTTTTCCTGGAAAGCTTTCCCATTGAACTGCTCTCCTGTTTGTGGGACAGAGACGCAATTATGCAAAGCGAGATAACTTTGGTGCAAATCTTGTACCACACAGCGCCACCTCGTTTTGCTTGGAGTTTGCATTTCATACATCCTACAACTCTATAGACTCGTCTTGCCCCGGAACAGCGCCAGGATCGGCCTTTCAGAGCGCTGAAGCCTTACTGTGGCTTTTGTACCCTGAAGTGCTGCAGTAACGCCGTGGTCGCAATGAAATCTTTTTCCAAGATGTGGAAAGTTTTACCCATTTTCCCACGTCTTAAATTTTCTTGATTTTACTTAACTATTTAAAATATTTAATATTTACTGCATCACTAATTCTGGCATACCCCTTGCTCTTGCCTGTTGCTGCCCCTGTTGCTGCAACCTTAAGCAAGGACTAAAACATGTCTAACCCCAAAGAAAGACGGCACTACCCCAGGACTAAAGTCAAGTTGCCCGTTGTGAAGGTAGTAGAAAACGATCTCGTAGATGGCGAGATTGAAGATCTTAGTCTCGGGGGCGCCTTCATCCGTTGTTCGGCGATGCCGAATGGTAAGAAGACTTTCCACATGGTTATAAGTGTCAAGGGGCGGTTAATCTCACTCACCGGAGAGATGGTCTGGAAAGATGTCCAGGAATTCAACAACCAAACCATGGTTCGTGGAATGGGGGTTCGCTTTCAACAGTTACTTATTGGTGACCGTCAGTTTCTCCGGGATGTGATCGCTAAACACCACAAGAATAAATTCACCGCATGGCTCCCAAAAAGACGTAAAGCCCACCCTGGAGACTAGCCCGAATTCTTTGCTTGTCAACAAGAGTCCTGGATCTCATGCTAAAAGTTTCTGCATTTTGGGGACAAGATTCCCCCTTGATGAAATCTTTTGACCTTCACAAAAAAGTTGTGCTAAGGTTAGCACAAAAAGTACTCTGAAGCGGTCATTCACTGAGTTTCTAAAGGACGTTCTTAATATTCACGCAATCCTCACAAGGAGAGGCCTATGTTGAAGAAAGGGAATGGCTTTTTGTTGGTAGGACTTCTTGCAGCTTTTCTTTTTGCTTTGGGCTGTGCCGGTTCAGGAGGAGAGACCCAGAAGGACGAAGAGGGCACCCCCAGAACGCTGCCTGCTTACAACTATTCCGGGAAGAAAATACCAATTGTGGTCATGGACTTTGATACCAGAGTTCCAGGCCACGGCTACCGGGTCGGGCAGGGAGCATCTGATATGCTCATCACTGCGCTGGTCAAGACTAAGAAATATCGCGTTTACGAGCGCAACAAGCTCAAGAGCATCATGAAAGAGCAAAAGCTGCAGATGAGCGGTGCTGTAGATATGTCTACCGCGGTCCAGATCGGCAAACTTGTCGGGGCCAAATACATTGTCACCGGCGCGGTAACCGAGTTCGGCATCAAACAATCAGGCGCCCAAGGCGGTGGCTATTTCTCTGTTGGGAAAAAAGCTTACAGAGCAACCGTGGATGTGAGGGTGGTAAGTGTGAAGACTGGTGAGATCGTTTTTGCTGATACCGGCTCTGGCATATTGAAAAGCAAGTCAGTGACTGTTTTAGGCTTCGGTGGTGGGGAAAGCTACGACGAGAAAAAGGCATCTGAATCCATGCGCATGGCCATCGATGATGTAATGTCAAGGATGTATATCGAACTGAACTAAGCAACTACAGAAAGACGACAAACTACATTGCCGCATGGAGCAATACAATTGCCCGAATGCGGCTTTTTTATTTTTTTGCCCCCGAACCCGTCATTCCGGACAAGTCCGCCTTAGCGGGGGAGATCCGTGGTTCAACAGGCTCACGGTCCTGAGCGACGTCGAAGGACTCACCACCCTGAGCGAAGTAATGGGGAATCCAGTGAAAGTTCAGTAGAATCGAATCCCTTCTGGATCCCGGCTCGCGTCCGCCGCAGGCGGACTTGGCCGGGATGACGAATTTCGATAGACTCTCTTGAGGTGAGAGGGAACATATAGTTATCATGCAGAGCTAAATAAAGAGGCGTTATGGGTAATCTAAAATCTCATTGTGACGTGCTTATAAGGTTTAGGCTTTATGACGAATGATTTGACCCCTAACAACCTGCCTGAGCTGGCTGCCAAAGCGATTCGCCATGCCTTCGACCTCTACCAAACCCGATATGGTTCCATTACTCAGCGGGCTGGTATGCGGTTTGCCCAGAGAAACTGGCGCGGCATGCAAGCGGACGCAAGGGAAAGGCTGGATCTTTACAAGAACGTGGTTGATGAAACCGTAGCTCAGGTCAACAAGCTGTTAGGAGATCGAGATACCGATACCCGGATCTGGGCCAAAACCAAAGTAGCCTATGGTGCTTTAGTAGCTAAACTGAACCTTTGGGAGCTCGCAGAGACATTTTTTAATTCAATAACCAGAAGGATATTTGCCACTGTTGGAGTAAATCCTCAGATCGAGTTCGTCGACACCTGTTCTCGCATACAACCTTTACAGATTGTGCAACCGGTATATCGAGCCCGTGAGCGGGCCGAGTCAACTGCTGCTTTGATCGAACGCATCCTCACTGATTATGAGTTTGATGTGGGCTATGAAAATCTCCAACGCGATGCCCAAGCAGTGGCAGAACAGGTAGACAAACATCTCATGAAAACTGTGGCTTCAGCAGGTATCGACCGCACTGAAATGATCACCTCCGTTCTCTATCGAGGCAAAGGCGCCTATCTGGTCGGCAGATTCTTCAGCGGTTCAGATCAGTTTCCGCTGGTGCTTGCCCTCCTCAATACTCCTGGGGGCATCGTAGTTGATGCCGTGCTCCTACAGGAGAACGAAGTCAGTATACTGTTCAGTTTTACTCGCTCTTATTTCCACGTGGACGCAAAGAGGCCGGCTGAGTTGGTAGGTTTCTTGAAGTCCATCATGCCGCAGAAGCGGATTGCCGAACTCTACATATCCATAGGCTATAACAAGCACGGCAAATCTGAGCTGTACTGTGATTTACTGCAGCACCTGGCTTCATCCGATGAAAAATTCGAAATCGCCGAGGGAGAAAAAGGCATGGTCATGGAAGTATTCACCATGCCTGACTATGATTTAGTGTTTAAGGTAATCAAGGATCAATTCTCATCCACCAAAAGAACGACTCGTGAAGAAGTGATGGCCAAATATGACCTGGTATTCAAGCATGATCGAGCCGGCCGTCTGGTGGACGCGCAAGAATTTGAACACCTGGAGTTTGACCGCAGCCGATTTTCAGGAGAACTGCTGGATAGACTTGAAAGCTTGGCTGCAAAAGGTGTGGAAGTCGATGAGAATCACGTGGTTATAAAACATGTTTATGTGGAGAGGCGAGTAACCCCCTTAGATCTTTACTTACATGAAGTTGAGAAAACCAGAGCGCAGGCGGCTGTGGTGGACTATGGCAGGGCGATCAAGGACATGGCAGCCACCAACATCTTTCCGGGAGATATGTTGCTGAAGAATTTCGGGGTGACGCGCCACGGCAGGGTAGTGTTTTACGACTACGATGAGCTTATGCTGTTATCCGAATGCAATTTCAGAAAAATACCCCAACCCAGAAGTCATGACGAAGAGCTGTCGGACGAACCGTGGTTTGCAGTAAGCGAAAATGATATTTTTCCCGAAGAATTCCAAAATTTTCTGGGACTGAAGGATGAATTAAAAGCTCTGTTTGTTGAGGAACATTCAGACTTATTTGAAACGGATTTCTGGCAGCAGATCCAGGTTCGGATCAACGCTGGTAGAATTATTGATATCTTTCCGTATGAGCGGAGTAGGCGACTAGGGCAAAGTGGGCAGCAGGCAGCCAGCAGCAAAAACAAGAAGCCAGGAGTCAGTAGCCAGTAGCTCAAAGGAATTCTATTCTCATATCTTCCTTCTGGATTCTATGTCTCGTGCCTAGTGTATTACTGGAATTGCTCTTCTTCCGTTGAGCCTGTTAATGCCGCGGTAGAGCTCTCACCGCCGGTAATCACATTCTGAATTTCGTCAAAATACCCAGCGCCCACAAAACCCTGATGTTTGACGGCGCTGTAACCCTGCTCCCGTTCCAAGGCAAATTCGTGTTCCTGCAGGCGAGAGTAGGCAGCCATCCCTTCCGTGCTGTAGGCGTGGGCTAACTCAAACATGGCAGTATTCAGGGTGTGGAAACCAGCCAGAGTAACAAACTGAAACTTATAACCCATGGTGCCGAGTTCATCCTGAAAACTTCTGATTGTCGGTTCATCCAGGTGGCGTTTCCAGTTAAAGGAGGGCGAGCAGTTATACGCTAGTAACTTGTTCGGGAATTCTTTATGAATAGCCTGAGCAAACTCCCGCGCCTCACCCAGGTCAGGGGTTGAGGTTTCACACCAGATGACATCAGCATAAGGGGCATAGGCCAGGGCTCTGGCAATGGCAAGTTGGATCCCACCCTTCACCTCGAAGTAACCCTCGACGGTCCTCTCTCCAGTCAAAAAGGGATGGTCAAGGGGATCGATATCTGTGCGGGTTAGCCGGGCTCCGTTGGCATCTGTTCGTGCTACCATTACAGTGGGCACCCCGAGGACATCACTGGCGAGCCTGGCAGCTACGAACTTGCGTAGATACTCCGAGGCTGGTGCCAAAACCTTACCGCCCATGTGACCACATTTCTTCAGAGAAGATATCTGATCTTCAAGGTGAACGGCTGCCGCCCCGGCGTCGATGCATGCCTTGGTTATTTCAAAAGTGTTGAGTGGTCCACCAAATCCAGCCTCAATATCTGCGACAATGGGGGCGAACCAATTGATGGTGCCCTTGTCATGCAGGTGTTGAAGCTGGTCAGCCCTGAGCAGGGCATTGTTTACCTTCCTTACCACATTCGGCACACTGTCGGCCGGATACAAACTTTGGTCCGGGTAGGTCTGGCCTGCGGTGTTTGCATCTGCCGCAACCTGCCAACCGCTTAAGTAAATT